>ERZ1292630.5480-Hain-H41-02um-R3-5480-length-10395-cov-6_pt1 | contig 10395 bp, 6 predicted proteins | sample MGYA00564408_ERZ1292630 | MGnify/ENA primary metagenome ERZ1292630 (study PRJEB36523, sample SAMEA6512641) | groundwater metagenome | collected 2019-01-08 | study: AquaDiva: Metagenomics assemblies of 32 groundwater samples
TGACTTTGATGCCGCGGGATTCGAGGATTGCGGCGAGGGAGGCGGCGGCTATCCCTTTCCCAAGAGAGGAAACTACACCGCCGGTAACGAAGACATATTTAGTCATCTCAGAATCGAGAGATGGGATAACGGATGTTACCGCAAAACGTGGGGGCACTCAACGTAATTCCGCTGGCCTGCAAGTTTGCATGAGGTCCAGCGCGCAATAATTGCCTGCACCTCAATTCGGGCGGTGCACCAACATTCCGCACTTGACCACGCCCGTGCACGGATTGGCGCCAATGGCATAAGCGAGTTCAGCCGGTTCCTCGATATCCCATAGCACGAAATCCGCTTCCTTCCCCACTTCCAGGGTGCCGTGACTGGCCCCCATGCCCAGCGCCCGCGCCGCGTGGCAGGTTACGCCCGCCAAGGCTTCTTCGGGCGTAAGATGAAGCAGCGTGCAGGACAGATTCAGCATGAGCAGAAGGGAGGTCGTGGGAGAGGAACCGGGATTGCAGTCGGTGGCGATGGCCATGGGGACGCAGTGCTTTCGCAATGCGGCCACGGGCGGACGACGCTGGCCGCGCAGGAAGTAGAACGTACCTGGCAAGAGCACCGCGACTGTGCCGGCCACAGCCATGGCCTTTACCCCCGCCTCGTTGGTGTGCGCCAGGTCATCTGCAGAAAGAGCTCCCAGCGCAGCCGCGAGCGCCGCGCCGTTCGAGTCGGAGAACTGGTCCGCGTGCAGCTTCACCGGGATGTGCAGGGCTAGTGCGGCGTCGAGCACCCGCTTTGTCTGCTGCGGCGAATACACGCTGGCCTCGCAGAAAACATCCACCGCGTCGGCGAGTCCGGCTGCGGCCACCGCCGGCAGCATCTCGTTGCATACCAGTTCGAGGTAAGCATCCGCCCTGCCCTCGTATTCGAGCGGCGGTGCGAACCCGCCGAAAAAGGTGGTCTTGACCGTCACCGAAGGCGAACTGCCCAGCATTCGCGCCACGCGCAAGATTTTCATCTCGTTGCGCGTATCGAGACCGTAGCCGGACTTGATCTCTATTGTGGTCACACCCTCGTCCATCAGACGCTTCAGCCGCGCCGATGCGCTCCGGATCAACTCCATTTCCGAGGCGTCGCGCGTCTTCTGCACCGTAGAACCCGCGCGGGTGATCTCCTCGTCGCTTGCGCCCTGCAAGCGCAGCTCGAACTCGCGCGCACCGCTGCCGGCATAGACGAGGTGGGTATGACAGTCAATCAGCCCCGGCGTGATCCAGCGGCCGTCGCAGTCGTGCACCTCGCGCGCAAGCTGCGCAGCCTCGCCCGGCAGATCGGCGCGCGCGCCGACCCAGGCGATCCTGCCTTCCTCCACCGCGAGCGCGGCCCGCCTGATGATGCCGTACTTGCCCTCGCGCAGCGTGGCCAGATGCGCGTTGATCCAGATCGAATCCCACATGGCGAGCCTGTATTGATAGAGGCTATCATAGCATCCGGCCAACGAGATCCCAGAGGATGAATCAGACCGAAACCGAAGCCACAGCCGGCGCCGACGCCCTGCTCGCCGTGGTCGATCAAATGGTGCGCGACACCCGACACGGCCGGGCGGTACACGCCGCGCTCGACAGCTCGCTCGAACGCGACCTCGGCCTGGACAGCCTGGCGCGGGTAGAACTGGTGCTCAGGGTCGAGCGCGCCTTTGACGTGAGCTTGCCCGAACGCGCGCTGTACGCAGCCGAAACGCCGCGTGATCTGCTGCGTCTTGTCCACGGCAGCCAGGGCGCGCGCCGCGTCGAGCCCCCAAGGGATATCCACAGTCTGGTGCAGGCCGAACCAGGCGTGGTCGCGTGCGCGGCGGAAACGCTGCTCGATGCGCTCGACTGGCATGCGGCCAGGCATCCGGACCGGCTGCAGGTTCACCTCTATGCCGAGACCGGCGAAGAGGAACTTTCCTACGCCGCGATCCGGCGCGGCGCGGCGGCCTGCGCGAGCCGCCTCGCCGGGCGCGGATTGCAGCCGGGCCAGACCGTAGCCATCATGCTGCCCACCGGCCGCGATTACCTGTTCAGCTTCTTCGGCATTCTCATGGCGGGCGGCATTCCGGTGCCGCTGTATCCGCCCGCGCGGCCGGCGCAGATCGAAGACCACCTGCGGCGTCACGTCGGCATCCTCGGCAATTGCCGTGCCGCAATGCTCATCACCGTCCCGGAAGCGAAAACCGTGGCGCTGCTGCTGCGCTCCCAGGTGGAATCGCTGCAGCAGGTGCTGATGCCAGACGACCTGGCCGGCGGCGATGCCGGTTTCACGCCGTTGCCGGCAAACCCCGGCGACATCGCCTTCCTGCAATACACCTCCGGCAGCACCGGCAATCCCAAGGGCGTCGTGCTCACGCACGCGAACCTGGTCAGCAATATCCGCGGCATGGGCGAGGCGGTGCAAGCGGGCGCGAACGACGTGTTCGTGAGCTGGCTGCCCCTGTACCACGACATGGGGCTGATCGGCGCCTGGTTCGCCGCGCTGTACCTGGGTTTTCCCACGGTGCTCATGTCCCCGCTCGCATTCCTGTCCCACCCCAGCCGTTGGTTGTGGGCGATCCACCGCCACCGCGGCACCCTTTCCGGCGGCCCCAATTTTTCCTATGAGCTTTGCCTGAAGCGCATCGAACACGGGGAACTCGAGGGCCTGGACCTGTCCTGCTGGCGCTACGCCTTCAACGGCGCCGAGCCGGTAAATCCGGATACGCTGGCCGCATTCCAGAAGCGTTTTGGAGCTTATGGACTGCCCGCGACCGCGCCTATGCCGGTCTACGGCCTGGCGGAGGCTTCGGTCGGGCTCGCATTTCCTGCGCCCGGCACGCGCTATCGCATCGATCGGATCGAACGCGCGGCGTTCCAGAACCAGGGCGAAGCGCGGCCGGCGGCCGCAGGCGAATCCAATGCCCTCGAAGTGCCTTGCTGCGGCCGCGTGATCCCGGCGCATTACCTGCGCGTCGTCGACTCAGCCGGCGTGGAACTCGCCGACCGCGAGGAAGGCCGCCTTCAGTTCAAGGGGCCGTCTGCGACCAGCGGCTATTTCCGCAATCCCGAAGAAACCAGGAAGCTGTTTGCCGGCGCATGGCTGGACACGGGCGATCTCGCCTATCTCGCCGACGGCGACCTCTATCTCAGCGGCCGCGCCAAGGACATCATCATTCGCGGCGGGCGCAATCTTTATCCCTACGAGCTGGAGCAGGCGATAGGCACGCTCCCCGGAATACGCAAAGGCTGCGTAGCTGTATTCGGCAGCCCGGATCCCCGCACCGGCACCGAGCGTGTCATCGTGCTCGCTGAAACGCGCGAATCCGGCGCAGAGGCACTTGAAGCGCTGCGCCGGAGTATCAACGAGCGCGCCGTCGATCTGATCGGCTTGCCGGCAGACGATATCGTGCTCGCTCCGCCGCACACCGTGCTGAAAACTTCCAGCGGCAAGATCCGGCGCGCGGCCAGCCGCGACTACTACGAGCGCGGCGGCAGCAGCGCGCGGCCGGCGGCGGTGTGGCTGCAACTCGCGCGCCTCGCCTGGTCGAGCCTGCTGCCCGAGTTGCGGCGGCGGCTGCGCGCGCTGTCGGGCCTGGCGTATTCGGCCTGGGTCTGGTGGAGCTTCCTCATGCTCGCCATCCCGACGCTCGCGGCGGCTGCGCTGCTGCGCAATCCCGCCTGGGGCTGGCGGTTTAGCCGTGTCATGGCCAAGGGCTTCTTGCGGCTGTGCCGCCTGCCGCTGGTGGTACAGGGGCTCGAACACATCCCCGCTTCCGGGCCGTTCGTGATGGCGGTCAACCACGCAAGCTATCTCGATGGCCTGATCCTGCTTGCGGCCTTGCGCGAGCGCGGCTACAGCTTTGCCGCAAAACGCGAGCTGAGCCAATCGCTGCTGCCGCGGCTGTTCCTGCGCTCCATCGGCACCGACTTCGTCGAGCGCACCGACATCAAACAAGGCGTGGAGGATGCGTCGCGCCTGGCCGAGTCGGTGCGCGCCGGACGCACGCCGATCTTTTTCGCCGAAGGGACCTTCACCCGGACCGCGGGCCTGCTACCGTTTCGCATGGGCGCCTTCGTGGTCGCGGCGCAAACCCGGGTGCCGCTCGTGCCGGTGACCATCCGCGGCGCGCGCTCGGTGCTGCGCGACGGCACCTGGTTCGCACGCCGCGGCGCCATCGTCGTCACCGTCGCCCCGCCGCTCCTGCCGCAGGGCAGCGACTGGAACGCCGCCGTGGCGCTGCGCGATGCCGCACGCGCCGAAATCCTGCGTCGCTGCGGCGAGCCGGATCTGGCGCCGCGGCAGCCGTAGGCACCGCCCAAGGCGACCGCGCCCAATTGTCCGAAACCTGAGCGTGTCCTTTGGATTTCATATCCTTGCGTGTACGATATATATTTAGCTGGAAGAAACCCAAAACGCATGAAGCATTCACCCCGGTTCCTGTTTGTGCATGTCAACAAGCGCTGCAACCTGCGCTGCCAGCACTGTGCCTTCTGGGAGCTCGACGACAAGGACAAGCCGAATTACATTCCCTGGCATCGCAAGCGTGAAATCCTTGGCGAGTTCGCCGGAATGAGCCCTGGCGCCTCGGTCGTGATCTGTGGCGGCGAAAGTATGCTGGACCTTGAGGACTACTTGGCCATATCCAAGGAATGCACACGCCTGGGGCTACGCAGCCTGTCGGTGATCAACGGCACACGAATACAACGCGCAGAAATGGCCGACCGCATGATTCACGAAGGCCCGGACGAGGTTTCAGTCTCGCTCAACAGTCACGAAGAAGCTCTGCATGACCAAACACGGGGTGTGGACGGCGCCTTCAGAAAAGCAGTTTCCGCCCTGCGGCTCTTACTGGAAGCCCGCCAGCGCAACCCTGTACGAAACATCCGCATCTACGCCATGGGTCTGATTTTCGACGAGAACTACCGATATCTCGACGACTTCTACGACTTCGTTCTCAATAACATCAAGGCGGACAAGCTCAAGCTGAACTTTATTCAACCTTCCTTCGGCAACCACCGCCCCGAGGACGATTTTTTTCGCAGACACCATCGCGTCGACCCCGACCTGCTCGACTCGGTGATCCGGCACTGCGACGACAAATACAAACTGAACATAAGTCCGGCTTGGCTGGCAAATGTTCATATGTACTTCCAATCCTTGCGCGCCAGCCAGTTAATTCATCTCGGGTGGCGTGCTCCAACCGGCACTCAGGAACATATCTGCAACAGTTACGAACGCAACATCATGGTCGATCACTACGGTATGGCAAGACTATGCTTTGCCCCGGTCTTCCCAGGTATGCAGTTGGAAAAGCATGGCGATCTACGCGCATTCTGGGAAGGTAGCGACGCAATTCGTACTCAGATGGCCCGATGCAACCGATATTGCGGTATCAGCCATAGCGTCAGGCGCGAGAACTGCACTCTAAAATCCACCAAGCCAACGGGTGCTGTCCTCACACCGCAGATTTCCGCATAATCTGACCCCCTGCGAACCATGAGAATCGCTGTCGTCACGCCATACTACCGGGAAGACAACGAAATCCTTGGCCGCTGTATGAATTCGGTCAGGGCGCAGTCAATGCACGTAGATCACATCCTGATCGCTGACGGTCATCCCCAGGAATGGGTCGAGGACTATGACAATGTAGATCACCTGGTGCTGCGTAAATCCAGTGCCGATTACGGCGACACGCCCCGATCACTCGGCTTTTTGCTTGCCATCCGGCGTGACTACGACATCATCCAGTTCCTCGATGCCGATAACGTCCTTTTCAGTAATCATTTCGAGGCGGTATTGAACGGATTCGCGGCAACGGGCGCGGAGCTTCTCATCGCACGGCGCCACATGTTGCGACCTGACGGATCCATCATCAACTGGACGAGCGAAGAGGATGAAAACCTGCAGCATGTCGACACCAGTTGCTACGTTTTTTCCAGAAACGCGTTCCCGGTCGGATTGAAGTGGAGTTACATACCGAGGGAACTTGGCTGTGTCGATGACCGCGTCTTCTTCGCCAGCGTAAAATGCTCAAATCTCAAAATTTCGGCCTTGCCGATCAAGACGGTCGGCTACACTTGCATGTGGCCAGGTGTTTATAGAGCAATCGGTGAAGACCCGCCACCCGGCCACCGGGAAATCATGGATCGCTACGCAGACGCGAAAACCTGGTGGAATACCCTCGACGAAAACCGGCGCCAGTTGATTCAGAGGAATTTGGGTGCCACCATCAACATTGTCTAGCAGCGCTATGCCTGATACGCGTCCCGGGCAGCGATAAATCGGAACTCCTTCGCAGGTCAACGACGTTGTCGTTGCCTGCTGTTGTTGCTACCAGATTCAAATCAATCTTGTTATATGCGTGATATTCTTGTGGCCGCCAAGAGTGTTGACACTGTCTTCGCCCAAGAAGAAAACAAGGGCAAGTTAGTTCGAGCAATGATCGATCAGTTCCATGCAAGCTCGAGCCTGGTGATACGCATCTTTCCAAAAGATTACTCTGGGACAGGCTTGATCGGGCAAGCCCGCTGCCGTCACACGCAGCCTCCAATCACCATAAGACTGATCAATCATGTAGTGTTTGATGAACGACCAGGCTGCAATTGTTTGTTCGATCATTTTCGGGTCGCCTGAACGCAACCCTTCGTTCAGTGTGCCAACGATGGCTTCCGCCTGTACCCACCAAAGACACCATGGAGCTCGCTGACCGTCCAGTACTCTTTCCGCCCATCCGCCATTTTGGCTGGCACCATGCCTCACCGACCCAAGAGCGAGAAGCCGCGCAGCAGCGCGCACTCTGGGCGCAAGTTCCTTGTCTTCCAGCAATTCGCTAGCCGAGGTGAGCAGCCAACTGGCCTCAATGTCATGGCCTGGCCAAATCATTCCCGGCACTGGCATCAAGGCTTGGTCGAGTTTCTGATGGGCAAATGAGCCGTCCTCGGCGATGAAGCGATCAAGGAAAATTTCGACAAGATCATGGAGGGCTTTACGTACTTCCGCGCAGGGAGTCAATCGCAATAATTGCGTGTAAGCTTCGACAAGGTGAAGGTGTGTATCTGCAGTATACGGAGCGACCGTCTCACCGAGTGAGCGATCCTCATTGGGAATCTCCTGCCAGAATTCGTCGAATGCTTCCCGGTAGAGCCCGGTTTCAAGATTATGTGCGCGCTCCTCGACCATCGCGAACAGATCAAGTGCCTTAGCCCGCGCTGGTTCGTCCCCGAAAGCTGATGCGTAGCCTGCAAGACCGAAGATTACAAACGCTTGCGCATAAATGTGCTTGTGCCTCTTGTATGGTTTTCCATCGCGTGTCACCGAGGCGAAATAACCACCTGTGGAATCCTGATCACGCAGGCGATCCAGGAAAAGGTATGTTCGACGCGCTTGCTCGCCACAATTACCGTACTCAAACCGCCGAGCGGCTTCCGACATTGTCCAGAGCATCCGTGACAGGAATACCGCCGTTTTTGCTGCGTTCGGATAGACAGCTCCGCGGGCGTCAACAGCTTCAAAGTAACCTCCGTGAATTGAATCTTCCAGCCCTAGCCAGAAGGGCAATATGCGCTCGCAAAGTTCAATGTGGGCGGATTCGGCCATTCTTTGCAAGGTAAGAACATGAGGTTCGGTCATGGTGAGGATTCCGTAAGAAGTTTGATGAGTGGGCCTCCGGTGGATGCCTACCCAACGTCATCGAGATTGCGGCACCGTGCTGCGCACGCCAGTTACAGTCCAATCCAGGCTCTTGCCCGAGCAGTGGTTCAGGCGCGATGCTTGCCGGCAGCAGTCTACAGCTACGCATGGAAACGAAGAAGCCCTGATATACAGGGCTTCATGGGGGGCTAATGCAACGCTTGTAACTCTCGGGACTTGTCTCCGTATATAAGCTTCGGGTCCTTGAGGACCGGCTCGACATCTTCGCATCACGAACGGCTGCTTCCAATTGTCCAGGGTTCGCCGTGAACGGCGGCTTCCGATTTTCGCCACGGACCGCTCGGGGTCGCAAGCGCCAGCTCAGATTTTTCGGAAGCGGTCGCTCATATCGGAAGCGCCATACGCTCAGCTCTGCAACTCCGCCCGGTTGGCGTAGTGCGCCAAAGCTTCCGGGTTGGCCAGCGCCTCGGCGTTTTTCACCGATTGGCCGTGCACCACGTTGCGCACCGCCAGTTCCACGATCTTGCCGCTCTTGGTGCGCGGGATATCCGCCACCTGCAGCACCTTGGCCGGCACATGGCGCGGCGTGGTATTGGCGCGGATCTGGTTCTTGATCTTGTCGATGAGCGCATCGTCCAGCGCCAGGCCCTCGCGCAGCTTGACGAACAGCACCACTCTCACATCCTTGTTCCAGTCCTGGCCTATCACCAGCGACTCCAGCACTTCGTCCAACTGCTCCACCTGGCGGTAGATCTCTGCAGTGCCGATGCGCACGCCGCCCGGATTGAGCACCGCGTCCGAGCGCCCGTAGATGATCATGCCGCCGCGCCCGGTCAGCTCGACGTAATCGCCATGGCACCAGATGTTGGGGTACTTGGAAAAATAGGCGTCGTGATACCGGCTTCCGTCCGGATCGTTCCAGAACCCGACCGGCATCGACGGGAACGGCCGGGTGCAGACGAGTTCGCCTTTCTTCCCGTACACCGGCTTGCCCTCCTCGTCATATACCTCCACCTTCATTCCCAGGCCGCGGCACTGGATCTCGCCGCGATGGACCGGCAGCACGGGATTGCCCAGCACGAAACACGAAATGATGTCGGTGCCGCCGGAAATGGACGACAGGCACACGTCGGCCTTGATATCGCGGTAGACATAATCGAAGCTCTCCGGCGCCAGCGGCGAGCCGGTGGACAGGATCGCGCGCAGCTTGGCCAGATCATGGGTCTCGCGCGGTCTGAGGTCGATCTTGCAGATGGCGTCGATGAACTTGGCCGAAGTGCCCAAGTGGGTCATGCCCTCGGCCTCGGCGAAATCGAACAGGATGGCCCCGCGCCGGATGAATGGCGAGCCATCGTACAACAACAGCGTCGCGCCCGAGGCCAAGCCCGAGGCGAGCCAGTTCCACATCATCCAGCCGCAGGTGGTGAAGTAGAACAGCCGGTCGCCCGGCTTGACGTCGGCATGCAACTGGTGTTCCTTCAGGTGCTGCAGCAGCGTGCCGCCGGCGCCGTGCACGATGCACTTGGGCACGCCGGTGGTGCCTGAGGAATACATGATGTAGAGCGGATGGTCGAAGGGCAGGCGCTCGAAGCGGATTTCCCGCTCGCCGGCGAAGGGCGCCAGGAAATCGGCCAGCCATACGCCCTGCTTCACCGCGGCGAGATCCCCGTCTGCGCCGGCCGCATTTCCCGCCGCATTTCCCGCCGCAGTTCCCGCCGCAGTTCCCGCATAGGGCACGAGGACGACGCGCTCCAGCGAAGGCATGCGCGCGGATATCTCGGCCACCTTGCCCAGGCAGTCGATGACCTTGCCGTTGTACCAGTAGCCGTCGCAGGCAAACAGAATCTTGGGCTCGATCTGGCCGAAACGGTCGAGCACGCCCTGCACGCCGAAATCCGGCGAGGCGGACGAGAAAATGGCGCCGAGGGAGGCCGCGGCCAGCATCGCCACCACGGCAGCCGGCAGATTGGGCAGGTAGGCGGCGACGCGGTCGCCCTTGACCACGCCCATGGCGCGCAGCGCGGCAGCGGTCTGCGCCACGGCGCGATACAGATCGGCGTGGCTGGCGCGCCCCTTGACCTTGTCCTCGCCCCAGAACACCAGCGCATCCGACGCATCGCGGCGGCGCAGCAGGTTCTCGGCGAAGTTCAGCTGCGCTGCGGGGAACCACCGCGCGCCGGGCATTTTTTCGCGGTCGACCACGACCGTGGCACCCATCTCGCCGCGTATTTGACCGAACTCCCAGACCGAAACCCAGAATTCTTCCGGATGCTCGATCGACCAGGCGTGCAAAGTTTGATAGTTGCCGCTGGCGAGACGGCGATTCCAGCGCTTATCTGCCGCTTTCATGAATGCGGTGAGGCGGCTGGCGGCGATGCGCTGCGGCGAGGGCTGCCAGATCGGTGCGGGGCTTGTGTTCATGGTGTATTCCAGTTCTCGGGATGACTACAGGCAGCTGGCGCGCATGGCCTCGGGCAACGGGATGGACTTGCCGGTCGACGGGTTGATCCAGACCAGCTTGGCCGCGCCTTCCGAATAGATGCGGTCTTCACCGACCAGGCGCATTTCGTAATAGGTCGGCACGCTGCTGCGCCCCGGCGCGCCGCAGAACATGCGGCAGTCGACGGTGCCCGGATAGGTGAAGGGGATCAGAAAGGTACAACTGGCGTTGACGATCACCGGACCTTCGGTCTGCGTCAGCGAGGTGCCGAAACCGAAGCTCTCCAGCCATTCGATGCGCGTCTGTTCCATGTA
>ERZ1292630.5483-Hain-H41-02um-R3-5483-length-10386-cov-9_pt1 | contig 10386 bp, 7 predicted proteins | sample MGYA00564408_ERZ1292630 | MGnify/ENA primary metagenome ERZ1292630 (study PRJEB36523, sample SAMEA6512641) | groundwater metagenome | collected 2019-01-08 | study: AquaDiva: Metagenomics assemblies of 32 groundwater samples
GCACTATTAGGGGTCTATTAGGGGCCAAAACCCAAAATTCCCTCCCCTCTTAAATCCCGTCGTCGTGGCTCCCGTGTGACGTGTCTGAGCGCGAAGGCACCTCCGGCTATGATGATGCCGAAACCGAAGGTCGGACTCTTTCTTTCGTGAATGCTGAGCATACCTTCCTTCGCGAATTATTCAGCTTGAATTCACTTTGATTTTTCAGCCCGTTGCGTGACCAAAAGAACGATGGCCCCGACCACATCGGCTGCGACGACGACAGCATCGGCGGATCCCAATGCGCAACAGCACCGCCCCCACGGCTCGCTGTTCCGGCAGCAGCGGCTGCCTGCGTGGCAACCGGTAATGTCGCCGCCTTATGTGGTTGGTTGCCTTCTGCTCGTCGCCGTGGCGTTTCTTCCAATCGGCATTTCGATCATCGTCGCGAATGGCACGACAGTGGTCACCGATATTCCATACGAAAACCAGTGCACTCCGTCCGCGGGATCGAACTATGCGGTCAAGTCGACGTGGCTGGATCCTGTGACACGGACCACTCAGGCCTACGAACAAGGCTGCACGTGGTCAAAAACGTTCCAGTTGACACAAACAATGCCCGCGCCCATCTACATGTACTACAAGCTGACCAACTTTTATCAGAACCACCGACGGTTCGTGCGCTCACGCTCGGAGGTGCAACTCGCGGGTGGCGAACGCACGAAAGCGCAGCTTAGCGACTGCGACCCAATCCTCACACCGGTAAATTCCCCAGGAGTGACTCAGCTCAACATCAGCACCACGCCGGCCGTGGTGCCCGCCTACAGCAGCGTGAACTACAACGACATGTACTACAGTCCCTGTGGTCTCGTGCCGTGGAGCATGTTCAACGACTCCTTCGTCCTCAGCGAAGTCACGACGAATCGTCTGATCTGCGACACGAGACAGTTTGACAAAACGCTGTCGGCCCGACCGTTTGCGGGAGCCAACATGAGCTGCGTGAAGAGCGGCATCACTTGGGACACCGACTTGGAAAAGTTCGCCCCACCAATTTTTTCGGAGCAATCCTGGACGGGAGATCGACGCCTGTACACTCAAGACAACAACGGCAGTGGTCCGTTGCTCGTCAACAGCTCGGATCCCTTCCTTCAAAACGGCTGGTACGCCAACGAAGCGGGTCACAGCGTGCCGATCAACACCGATCTCGACTTGATTGTGTGGTCCCGCACCGCGTCCATGCCCAGCTTCATCAAGCTGCTGCGCATCATCAACACGTCGCTGCCCGCCGGTAACTACACCCTACTTGTGCACGACACGTTCAACGTCTCTTCTTTCGGAGGCACGAAAACCCTCAGCTTGCAGACCACGAGCTGGGTCGGCGGCCGCAACGACTTTCTTGGCTACGCCTACGTTGTGGTCGGGAGCGTGTCCATTGTGCTCGCGCTGGTCCTTTTTGTGTTGCACCGCGTGTGGAACAACCGTCCTGCGGAGGCCATCCAAGAACTGCAGCGCAACGACGAGTAACACGTTTCCACTGGGCTTTCAACTCTCTCTCTCTCTCTATCTCTCATTGGCTCTCTCTACGCCTTCATATGAGTGTTCCGTGTAGTAGGATGACGTTTCTTTTCCCTGTGTCCAATTGGTGTTTCTTCTTTTCGGCAGATTGTCGCGAGGCGTTCGCAAGGTGATGCCGGACTAGACCGACCCGCGGATGCTGACCTCTCCCTCCCTCCTTTGATTCGCAGCAGCTATTGTCGTCGCGGCTGCCTCTTGTAGGTCAACGAGGCGCTCCATGAAAGTCCCCACCGCATCCACATCAGCGATGGCGGCCACCGCGTCGGCGAATCCCAACGCTGATGAGCGTCGCCCGCGCGGATCGCTGTTCCGGCAGCAGCGGCTACCTGCATGGCAACCGGTGATGTCGCCGCCGTACGTGGCGGGTTGCCTTCTGCTTGTCGCCCTGGCGTTTCTTGCGATCGGCATTTCGATCATCGTCGCGAATGGTACGACAATGATCGTCGATATTCAGTACGACAGCCAGTGCCCTCCGTCCGCGGAATCTGCGGTTAAGTCAACGTGGCTAGACCCTGTGACGCGGACCACTCAGGTTTACGAGCAAGGTTGCAAGTTCCCGAAAACGTTCCAGCTGACGGCAACAATGCCCGCGCCCATCTATATGTACTACAAGCTGACCAACTTCTATCAGAACCACCGACGGTTCGTGCGCTCGCGGTCAGAGGTGCAACTCAATGGAGAGGAACGCACGAAAGCGCAGCTCAGCGACTGTGACCCAATCCTCACACCGGTAAATTCCCCAGGAGTGACTCAGCTCAACATCAGCACCACGCCGGCCGTGGTGCCCGCCTACAGCAGCGTGAACTACAACGACATGTACTACAGTCCCTGTGGTCTCGTGCCGTGGAGCATGTTCAACGACTCCTTCGTCCTCAGCGAAGTCACGACGAATCGTCTGATCTGCGACACGAGACAGTTTGACAAAACGCTGTCGGCCCGACCGTTTGCGGGAGCCAACATGAGCTGCGTGAAGAGCGGCATCACTTGGGACACCGACTTGGAAAAGTTCGCCCCACCAATTTTTTCGGAGCAATCCTGGACGGGAGATCGACGCCTGTACACTCAAGACAACAACGGCAGTGGTCCGTTGCTCGTCAACAGCTCGGATCCCTTCCTTCAAAACGGCTGGTACGCCAACGAAGCGGGTCACAGCGTGCCGATCAACACCGATCTCGACTTGATTGTGTGGTCCCGCACCGCGTCCATGCCCAGCTTCATCAAGCTGCTGCGCATCATCAACACGTCGCTGCCCGCCGGTAACTACACCCTACTTGTGCACGACACGTTCAACGTCTCTTCTTTCGGAGGCACGAAAACCCTCAGCTTGCAGACCACGAGCTGGGTCGGCGGCCGCAACGACTTCCTTGGCTACGCCTACGTCGTGCTCGGGAGCGTGTGCTTGGTGCTTGCGCCTGTGGTTCTCCTTTTGCACCGCGTGTGGAACAATCGTCCTGCGGAAACTCTCCAAGAACTGCAGCGCAACGACGAGTAACGCGTTACGCGCGTTTGTTTTTCTCTCACCCTCCTCCTCGTCTCTCTGTTGATTCATGCGCATACGTTGGCAAGTTGCTTTCTTCAGTGCGTTTCGCCGCTGATTCTTCTTCGTTTCATAAAATATGTTGCGATGGGTTGCCACTTGGTCGATCAATGAGCTCAGCGTGAAAACGTGATAATTCCGTCCATGTTGGATTTCTGGGACCTGCCCTTGGGACTTATCAGAAAATACTAGGTGTCGACCGACCCCACAGACTCACGGCCTATGGAACAGCTGTAGATCGCGATCCAGGGATGCTTTGCGCGATGTGAACCGCCGCGAAGCCGGTGGTGACTCGTCGAAGTGCCGGTGAAGTCAGTGACCGCTGTGAGGGGCATCTCCATGCGTTCGTACGCCTCGATCGTTTCATCCATCGTCAACAACCGTCTGCCACGCCTCGAACTCAAAGTCGCCCGACCCTGAGCGAGGTAAGCCTCAACCACGCGTGATCAGGGTGATCAGGGAGCACAGATAACAGCCCTCCTGCATATCGATAGATCGACGTCGAAACGCTCGACAGGGTGCGCGCTCGCACAGATCCTCATCGCGATGAGTGGGAACCTGCCGCATCAACGTCATCGGAGAGCTATTCGACACGGAATATGCAGCTGCGCTGTACGTGAGAGCGACAAGTCGGGCGTCAATCGAGCCCCACAGTTCGTCCCTTTGTTCCGACGAAGCCATGCGGTGCGGTGACTTAAGCCCGGTCAACCTCACCCCTTCATGGTCGAGGGCACGCCAACTGGCTAGCCTTCGCGGACGATGTCACGCTCGCTACTCCGCACATCAGCCGACACCTGGCTACTCAACCAACAATGTTACTTACCGTCAGCAGCGCCACACCTCGCGCCACTGTGCAACAACAGACATCGGCCAGCCGACCGCGCCCGCTATCCGACACCCGTGCCGACGATGGCACCGATCGCTGGAAGACCTTCGAATTCCTGGCCGCGGCGAAAAGCAGCGGGACTACGCCCCCAGGGCACTCACCGGAACAGACGCCGGAGAACGATTTCTTACTCACGCGGCGTGAGACCGCCTTACCGATCCCGCCCTCAACTTGCCCGCTACCGGCGCCGGGAGTGGCGCCGCAAAATTGTGAAGGAGGAACCGGTAAGACGAGCGCGATGCTGGCCGCTTACTGCCACCTGTCCCGGCGCCCGACGAAGAGGGGTGCGACGCCGGTCCTGCCGATATTCATCGCACTGCCCCAATTGTCCGACGTCCACGACAGCGGCGCCCTCGATCGGCGGGTGTGGGAACAGCTGGGCGCCGCGTCGCGGTCGGAAGCCGAGTTCGTTGCGCGGCGTGCGACCATTGTGATCCTCTTGGATTCGCTCGACGAGTGCAACATCCTGCCGGAACGCCGGGGTCGCGCGTTGATCGCACCGCCCTCGAGAACGTCGCGCTGGCCATGCTTGTCCTAGGCCGGTGGCAGGTGACGTTAGGCGACGTGTTGCTTGCGGCCACCTCTGAGCCCGTGTGTTCACCGCTAGAGGCTGCGATCCGAAACGGCGACGTAGCCTGTCGTGTGGACTCGATGGACCCGTCGGCACAGTTCAGCTTCTCCCACAGGACCATCGCGGAGTACCTTGCGGCGAGCGGCCTGTGGGCCCGGCCTCAGGTGCTTCCGGGCATCCCATCCCCTTCTCTCGCGAAGAACTTGGTGTCGTCCGCTGGTTTGGCGACATCAGCAGCGGCGATGCCGCGATGCGAGCGAGGGTGTGCGGTGAGGTCCTTCTCACTTATTTGCTGGCTCCTGACGGAATGGCCGCCGCCGCCGCGTCGACTGCCGACCCTCGGGCCGCCGCCGAGTCGTCCAACGCCATGGCACTTGTGGCGTGCAGCGGCGTACCCGCTCGACGGTACCTCAGTTGTTAATCGCTACATTACACAGTGCAACCTTCGGCACGCGGACCTGTCAGGCTGCGACCTCAGCGGCACCACGTTCGAGCTGTGTGAGCTGCAGAACGCCAACTTCACCTTCGCGACGGTTGAAGGGACCGTATTCCGGGGCTGCGACTTCGGGCTGTTGTGTGACGTCCTGCGTACTGACTGCGCGGTGACTGCCGTGTGCGCTACGCTGGACAGCCGCTACATCGTGTCGGGATCGATTGACAAGAGTGTGCGGATGTGGGACGTCGCAACTGGCCGCGAGGTGCGCAAGTTTGAGGGTCACACGGACAAGGTGATGGCGGTCAGCGTCGCACATGATGGCCGTCATGTCGTGTCGGGTTCGGCTGATAACAGCCTTCGCTTGTGGATCGTCGATACAGGCCGCGAGATGCGCAAGCTCGACGGTCGGTGCTGGCTGCTAGCGTGACGCCGGACGGCCGCCACGTCGTTTCGGGATCCGCCGACAGCAGCGTGCGGGTTGGGATATTGCCACCGGCCGCGAAGTGCTCATGCTGCAAGCGCACACGGACACCGTGACGGCAGTCAGCGTCACACAGGATGGCCGTTTCATCGTGTCGGGATCGACCGACAAGTGTGTGCGCATATGCGACGTCGGGACGGGCTGTGAAGTGCGCCAGCTGGTGGGGCATACGGAAACGGTGACGGCAGTCACCGTGACACCTGACGGTCACGTCGTGTCGGCATCGCGTGACGGGAGCGTTCGCATGTGGGACGTCGCAGCAGGCCGAGACGTGCGCCCGGTGCAAGGGCACACCTGCCCGGTGAAGGCGGTCACCGTAACGCCGGACAGCCGCCACGTCGTTTCGGGCTCGGTCGACAACAGTGTTCAGATTTGGGATGTCACCACGGGCCGCGTGGTGCGCAAGCTGCAGGGGCACACGGGTGCGGTGCTGACGGTCAGCGTGACACCGGACGGCTGCCACGTCGTTTCGGGATCGGAAGACAAGAGTGTCCGCATGCGCGCGTGGGACGTCGCCACGGGCCGCGGGGTTCGCAAGCTGGAGGGTCACACGAGAACCGTTACGGCTGTCAACGTCTCACCGGACGGCCGTCACGTCGTGTCAGGATCTGATGACAAGAGTGTGCGGATGTGGGACATTGCGACGGGCCGCGAGCTGCGCAGGCTTGAGGGTCACACGGACACGGTGACGGCAGTTATCGTCACGCCGGACGGCCGCCACGTCGTGTCCGGGTCGTCGGACAAGACCGTGCGGATCTGGGACGTCGAGGCGGGCCTTGAGCTGTGCAAATTGGAAGGCAATACCCGCGCCGTTTTAGCGGTCAGCGTGACCCCGGACGGACGCCAAGTCGTTTCAGGGTCGGCAGATAACAGCGTGCACGTGTGGGACGTTGTTTCTTGCCGGATGCGAAGGCTGGGTGTTGGCTCACGGCTGGAAACATCATTCGCTCGCGGATGCATTGATGAACACAGCGATGATGTCGCCAAGGCTTGGTTTGTTCGTCTCCAGTGGTGCCGAGCCCGTCAAGCCAGCTGAACCCGCCGCTGCCTCGGCCAATGCCGTTAAGCCCGCTGACCTGCTTTCTTGCACCTAAACATACGAGGAGGGCACCGACGAGTTCCACACGTGAACACTCGAACCGCACGCCCACACCTCGCCAACCCACCCACCCTCACTCTTGGAAATCAATCCAATCACGGAGCGGAACTCTTCATCGACGAAACACGGCGCATTAACTGGCATCGCACGCACGATCATCAAGAACATCTAGTAGGAATCGTAGGACAAGTGCATCGCCATCGGCGGCGGAACTGAATCCCGCCACGTGAGTCCAGGCAAATCACCCACGCCCGCCTAGCCGGTTATGTCCACCTGGGCCAGAACCGCAAATTCTCCTTCCTTCCTTCTTTGCGACGCTGGCGAACACATTTTTCTTCCACACCTTTTCTTCCGGTTGTTCATCCCTCCCTCGTTTCGTTAGTCACTATTCGTCGAGATGGACGCCATCTTCAGTGTGTTGAAGGTCGTCGGCGAGAAGCTCATCGACTGCAAGAAAGCCTACGATGACCTGTCCGAGGAGCTGACTCAGCTGCAGTACACGCTGCAGGACGTCGCCAAGCTTTGCAACGATCGCAGCAAGGAGCAGCGCATGCAGGGCGCCATCTTGGAAAATATGAAATCCCACGTCGAGGAGCTCGGCGCGGAGCTCGACAGAATCGTCAAGGAGCGGACGACGACGGGCGGAAAGCTGAAAAGCTTTTTCGGCTCTTGCTGCGGCAAGGGCGCCAAGAAAGATGTGTCGTTGCTAGCTAGTATTGACCGCAAGTTGCGAGACAACCTCAAAAACGCCGACAGTGAGGCGTTGATTATTGCCGCGTCGGCAGCGGACGAGGCGGCAGGGGGTGCCGCAAGCAAGCACATCGGCCATCAGGGTGCCAAAACGTTTTGGCGATCACAGTTCAAGAATGAGCTTACGCTGCCCATCGACCAGTTCATGTCGGGCCTGCGCGAACGGCGTTCGCTCTACGCGCCGCATCTAGGCGACTTTTGCAAAGCCGTCGAGTCCTTCGCGCAGGGCCGACTTGACCCCAACGCCAATGGCGTAGTCTCCGTCGCTGAGTACGCCGCCTTCTTCGACTCGTCCGAGGCACGCTTCAACATCGAAGACATGCTGATCCGTAGCTCGAGCGACGGCGACCTGAGCAACGCCCTGACGCTCTTCCACCGCACGCCGGTCGTCGCGCTTCGCACCAAGGGTCCCTTCGTCGTGACCGGCGACATGTGCGGCGTCGTGAAAGTGTGGCAGTGGGCGGACCGCAATGTGCGGTTGCTTACCACCGTGGCCGTAGGAGCAGAAACGGAGCGCGTGGAGGTGATCGCCTTCGACAGCGCCGCGAATTCTTCAACGGGCTCGTGCATCGTCTCGCTCTTCGTCGCCTGTGTGACGTCAATCGTGCAGTTCGGGCTTTACAGTGGCGATCACATCGCGACCATTGAGGACGCGCACACGAGTCCGATCGCGGTGCTTGCCGCGGAGGGCGCTTTCGTGATGTCGTGCGATAGCCAAGGCGCATTTTGCTCGGTCTGGGAACGCGTTCGCGGCGAGCGCGACGAAGCCCGACGGACGAAACAGTTTCAGCTGCGAGGCCGCATCGTGTCGTCCGCGTTCGCGATCCGGCACGTCGTACCGCTCCGCAACGGCGAGCATGTTGCCGTGCAAACCGCGCACTCGGTCGAGGTGTACTCGTACCTCACCCTGTCGCCGGTGTGCACGCTACGGCAGCCAGGAGCGGCGTCGGTGATGACTCCGGAGTACATTCGCTGTGACGGTATGAGCGTTTCCGTCGTTTACGACGGCGTCGCGGTTGAGGACTTATTCGCATTTGATGCCGCCGCCGGCACAGCGACGCACACCGAGCGGCGTCGCATCGCGTTGCCACCCGCGGCGCACCCTATGCGATACGTCGGCAAGCGGCATGCGGTGTGCATCCACGAGGGACGAATGGTGGTCGGCGCGGTAGGCGGCGCCAGCACCGGCACGGTCTCCACCCCGCCCGACGACAGCAGGATCATGCACTTTCCAAAGACCTTCGTGCCTACTGGAGTTCGCATTCTTGGCGCCGGGGACGGTGGACCTGTTGCGCTCGCCTGGGGCTCGTTTCGAGGCGGCAGCCCGGCGATGTTTGTCGTGCCAGTGGACAGCACCCAGCCGCCTCTCGTCGTGACCTCACGGACCATGCGACCGTTGCCTCGGGTGCACTACGCTGCAGGTTTCATTTCTGGTTGGTGTCTTGGACAGCACGCTGCCTTGCCGATTGACATTTCGGGTCGGGCGATGGCCGCCACCCACGACTTGCGGCGCGTCATGACCCACGTGCCGCTCGCCGACGTGGTCATACTGAGCGCCGTGACTTCGAACTTCGTCTCCATCGTGTCCGGTGCCACACGGAAGGTGATGTGGGAGCACAATCTTCGCCACGTGCCGACTCCCTTTTTCCAGGGCATTACCGCCTTTGCGGAGACGCGGAGCCCGTCGCACGAGCACTGTGTGTTCGTCGCCGGTAGTAACGGCCGCATCAGTCGTGTAGTCCTCTCCGCGTTTGGTCAGACTGCAAATCCGACGGCCGCCGCCGTGGTCGCTGCGGCGCCGCAAAAAGCCGACAGAGGGGCAGCACGAATGCGCTCGATGATGCATGCAGAGCTGGCTAACTTTGCGAAGGGCGTGCGCTTCCTACTGACTGTTCCGAAACCGGATCGAAAGCCAAAGCTCTTCGAATGCGTCCGAAACATGTCGTTTCCGTGGAGTCAGCAGCTGGTGGCCGTCGAAACCAGTTTTCGCAATCTTACGTGGGATAGTGCCTCGTGGACGCCTGCCGACGTGAAGACAGCTCTCGCGGCGGTGGACGCCCTCACCGTTCCGGCAGAATTGAGCGACGTCGTGGTGAATCCGGCAGTTCGCAACACAACCTGTGCCGCCGGGCCGCAGCCCCCGTCGCCGATTTTGGAGTCGATACTGGACCCTGCCGCCTGGACCGGCAAGCCTGCGGCGACGGTCGAATTGTTTGGTGGTTTCAGTGACTGTCAGGGCTGCGGCGCTCCCTTGAAGGACCGAGTCCAACTTCGCTTTCAGGTTTGCTCGAAGTGCGCCGATCGCCGACGCCACCATCGCTGCTGCATCGATTGCAACGCGACCTTTGAGACGTCCGACATGCAAGTGACGTGCATGGCGTGCTTCGCGGCCAGAGAGGTCCGCCTCGTCCGGCACGTCGCGTGCATGGCCATCGTGGGCGACGCGCTGTTGGTCGGCTGCGCGCTGGCGTCCGATACATCTCAGGACCCCGGTGCCGCCGGCATGCTGGTGCTGCTGGCGGCCTCGACCCTCGTCGTCGCTGACAAGATTCACGCCTACGTCACTGGCGCGAGCAACATTGCCGGGACGGTGACATCCGCCGGCATGCCCGTGTTCGCCGCGCCGACCGTCGTGGGGTCCTTGACCTTGTTCCGTGCAGATGTGCCGTCATTAAGGACCAGCGTGCTCGACGTGGTGTCATGTGCGGGGCTGAGCTGCACCGCCGCGGCGTTTCTCGACGACGGCAGCGACCGTTTGCTCGCCGCGACGTCTTACGGCTCGGTCTTTCTCATGCAGCTCACCCCGTCGTCGTCGACCTCCTCGGCACCTCGCGGCGGCGTGACGATGACCGTCGTCCAGCAGTTGGATGGCATCGGCCTCAATTTTCCGGGTCAGATCGCCGTGTACGGTGGCGATCTCGCCGCTATCTGCGGGTTTCCTGGCTCTGTGGTCGTGCTGAACTTGCCAAAGTCCCAGTTGGCCGGGTCTGCGCCTTCGTCGCCGTCCAGGTCAGCCTCGTCCGACGGTGCCATCCGGATCGCGTCCCGCCTGCAAGGGCACGGCACGGCCCA
>ERZ1292630.5485-Hain-H41-02um-R3-5485-length-10384-cov-4_pt1 | contig 10384 bp, 7 predicted proteins | sample MGYA00564408_ERZ1292630 | MGnify/ENA primary metagenome ERZ1292630 (study PRJEB36523, sample SAMEA6512641) | groundwater metagenome | collected 2019-01-08 | study: AquaDiva: Metagenomics assemblies of 32 groundwater samples
GCTGATCGCTCCGATCGCGCTGGAGAAGGGCGTGCGCTTCGCGATCCGCGAAGGCGGACGCACCATCGGCGCCGGCACCGTCACCGAAGTCGTCAAGTGACTCGAGCGCGCTCGATGGTTCTCGGGCGCTTGCAGATGCGACGGTAGGGCAGCACACAGGGCAGTAGCTCGAACTGGTAGAGCGCCGGTCTCCAAAACCGGATGTTGGGGGTTCGAATCCCTCCTGCCCTGCCAACGATGATTGGACGGCGCTCGAAGGCTTTCGAGCGTCTTGGTTCGGGAGCGGTATGAACTGGGTGGAAAAAATCAAGGACTTCTTCGTTTCGATTCCCCGCTTCTTCGGCGAAGTGAAGGTGGAGATGAAGAAAGTCTCGTTTCCTTCCCGCGATGAGGTCGTGGGGACAACCGTCGTCGTGCTGGTCACGAGTGTAATCTTCGCTGTCTATCTGTGGCTCGCCGACCTGGTCATCGTCCAGCTCTTCAAGATGGTGGGCTCGTGACCGCGACTGGCGCCGCGGCGAAAACAGGCGGGCGGCACTGGTACATCGTCCACACCTACTCCGGGTTCGAGGAACGGGTGCGGCAGCACCTCCGGCAACGCGCCGACGCCTTGGGCTATGGCGACGCGATCGGCGAAGTGCGCATCCCCATGGAGACGATCATCGAGCTCAAGGGCGGCAAGAAGCGCGAGACGCAGCGCAAGTTCTTCCCCGGCTACATCCTCGTCGAGATGGAGATGAACGAGGAGACCTGGCACGTGGTCAAGAACACGCCCAAGGTCACCGGCTTCGTGGGCATGGGCAAGACGCCGACGCCGCTTTCGGCCGAGGAGGTAAGTCAGATCCTCGAGCAGGTCGTGACGGCGAAGGAGAAGCCGAAGCCGAAGCACGTGTTCGAAAAGGGCGCGCCAGTCAAGATCATCGACGGACCGTTCAACAACTTCACCGGTGTCGTGGACGATGTGAATCTCGATCGCAACACCCTCAAGGTCATGGTCACGATCTTCGGGCGCCACACGCCGGTCGAGCTCGATTTTCTGCAGGTCCAGAAGTCATAGTCGGGAGAGGTTGAAGTCATGGCTAAGAAAGTCACGGGTTACGTCAAGCTGCAGATCCCGGCCGGAAAGGCGACTCCCGCCCCTCCCGTCGGGCCGGCGCTCGGTCAGGCTGGCGTCAACATCATGGACTTTTGCAAGACCTTCAATGCGCGGACGCAGGCGCAGGACGGTCTGATTATTCCGGTTGTCATCACGGTTTACTCGGACCGCAGCTACACCTTCATCACCAAGACCCCGCCCGCGGCGGTGTTGCTCATGAGGGCGGCTGGAATTCCGAAGGGTTCTGGGGTTCCGAACCGCAACAAGGTGGGAAAAGTCTCGCGGAAACAGGTCGAGGAGATTGCCAAGACCAAGTTGCCGGACCTGAACGCTGGCAGCTTGGACGCCGCGGTGCGCATTATCGAAGGCACGGCGAGGTCGATGGGAATCGAAGTCCAGGCTTGAGGCCCGCGTCCACTTGGGGCGCCGTGGCATGGAACTGGGAGGCCGCTAAAACGGCCGTTCGCACCAGAAAGGAAGCAGCGTGAGCCAACACGGAAAGAAGTACCGAAAGGCGGTCGAAAGGGTGGAGCAGAAGCCTTACCCGCTTTCCGACGCGATCCAGCTCGCGACGGAGACCGCGTACGCCAAGTTCGATGAGACTGTCGAGATCGCGATGCGGCTCGGCGTCGATCCGAAGCACGCCGACCAGATGGTCCGCGGTACCGTGCTGTTGCCACACGGGCTCGGCCGAATTGCGCGCGTGCTCGTCTTCGCCCAAGGCGAGAAAATCAAGGAAGCCGAAGACGCCGGCGCAGACTTCGTCGGCGGCGAGGAGCTTGCCAAGAAGATCGAGGGCGGTTGGCTCGAGTTCGAGTCGGTCGTAGCGACTCCGGACATGATGCGCGTAGTCGGGCGCCTCGGCAAGGTCCTCGGACCGCGGGGCCTGATGCCGAATCCGAAAACTGGCACGGTGACCCCGGACGTCGCAAGGGCGATCCAGGAGATCAAGGCCGGCAAGGTCGAGTTTCGCGTCGACAAGACCGGGATCATCCACGCGCCGTTCGGCAAGCGCTCCTTCGGCGCCGAGAAACTCTCGGAGAACGCGCACGCGCTGGTCGCCGCGATCCTGAAGGCGAAGCCGGCCGCGTCCAAGGGAAAGTACGTCAAGTCGGCGACCGTCTCCTCGACCATGGGTCCGGGGATTCGCGTCGACGAGAACGCCCTCGTCGGGGCCGAGGCCTAGGGGAACGTCATGTCATTGAGTCGGGCAACCAAGCAAGAGATTCTGGGCGGCTACGAGGAGTCGTTGTCCGCCGCGCAGCACGCCTTCGTCATCGGGTTCAAGGGCATTACCGTAAACCAGGTGACCGAGCTCCGGAGCCGGGTGCGCAAGAGCGGCGGGAAGTACGTCGTCATCAAAAATACGCTGGCCCGTCGCGCCGTGTCGGGCAAAGCGCTGGACCAGGTCAAGCAGCACTTCACCGGTCCGACGGCGATCGTCTACAGCGAGTCGGATCCCGTGAGCCTCGCGAAGGTCCTCACTGACTTCGCCAAGGAGACTCCGGCAATCGAGTTCAAGGGCGGTCTGGTCGAGGGAAAGCCGATTGCAGCGGGCCAGGTCAAGGAAATCGCTGCGCTCCCGGGCCGTCAGGAACTGATCGCGAAGCTGCTGTTTCTGTTGCAGTCGCCGATCACGCGGTTCGTGCGCGTGCTCGCGGCATCCGGGCCTCAACGTTTGGCGATCGTGCTGGATCAGGTAGCCAAGAAGAAGAGCTAATCCGGGTCGGGGGGAGAGCCCCGTCTCGAAAGATCAATCAGTCCACCGGACCCGAGAGTCCGGGCCGAAGGAGGAAGAGATGGCGATCGGAGTCGAAGAGTTCATCCAGAAGATCGACGGCATGTCGGTGCTCGAGCTCAACAACATCGTCAAGGCGCTCGAGGAGCACTATGGCGTCTCGGCCGCGGCCGCTGCGATGCCCGCGGCCGCAGCGGGTGGCGGAGCCGCCGCCGCGCCCGTAGAGGAACAGACTGAGTTCGAGGTCGTCCTGACGAGCGCCGGTGACAAGAAGATCAACGTCATCAAGGCTGTTCGCGAGGTCACGAGCCTCGGCCTCAAGGAAGCCAAGGACCTCGTCGAAGGCGCCCCGCAGAAGATCAAAGAGGGCGTCTCGAAGGCCGAGGCCGAAAGCATCAAGAAGAAGTTCGAAGAGCAGGGGGCTCAGGTCCAGATCAAGTAGGAGGGCGGCCAACTGCGCACCCTCCTTCGCGAGGTTTCCTTCGGGCGTCGTGCCGGAGGGACCCCAGAGCACACCATGCCTCCCGATCCGCGAGAAATCGTGGCGGGGGCGTGGTGTCTCCTCGACTTTGGACTGATTCGAATCTGACGCTCGTCCTCGGCTCACGGGGTGGACAAGACGGGACCCATGGAAAACAACGCCAAGACCGAAACTCGCAGCCGCCGAAACTTCTCGCGGATTCAGAGCACGCTCGCGATTCCCAATCTGATCGACGTGCAGAAGCGGTCCTACGATCGCTTCCTCCAGATGAACCTGCTCCCCGAAGAGCGCGCCAATCAGGGGCTGCAGTCCGTCTTCACGAGCATCTTTCCGTTCTCGGACTTTCGGGAGACCTGCTCGCTCGACTTCGTCAAGTACTCGATCGGCGAATGGCAGTGCAAGTGCGGTGACCTGAAAGGGCTCGAGTACCTGCGCACGACCTGCACGAACTGCGGCGCGCGCATCATGACCGACCACCCACACGAAGAGACGGTCACCTGCACCCAGTGCGGTTTCGTGAACAAGAACCGGGTCACGAAATGCGATACCTGCGGCAATCCGGTCGATCTTCATCTCGAGTACTCGATCGCTGACTGCCAGGAGCGCGGCATGACTTTTGCCGTGCCACTCAAGGTCACTTTCCGTCTTTTCGTCTACGACAAGGACCCCGAAACCGGCGCGCGCATGATGCGGGACGCCAAGGAGGAAGAGGTCTATTTCGGCGAGATTCCGTTGATGAGCGATCACGGAACGTTCATCGTGAACGGCACCGAGCGCGTCATCGTGAGTCAGCTCCATCGGTCGCCCGGTGTGTTCTTCACCAAGGACGGCTCTCGGACGTACCTCGCCAAGATCATCCCTTACCGCGGCTCGTGGGTCGAGTTCGAGTATGACCAGAAGGAAGTTCTCTCGGTCCGGATCGACCGCAAGAGAAAGTTCCATGGCACCGTGTTCCTTCGCGCGCTGGGGCTCGAGTCTGACGAAGCGATCCTGCGCCAGTTCTACGTAGCGATCGGCGTTGCGCAGGGTAGCAGTGGCGTTCTCAAGCTGACGATTCCGCCGACCGTTCTCGACCGCGAGCGGCTGCGCGACCGCCAGAGCCGCGGGCGCCGAGACGCGTACACCATCTTCGCGGGCATCAAGCTGACGCCGGAGATGATCGCCGAGCTCGAGAAGGGGCGTGCGATCGAGGTGGGCGTGAAGGGCGCCGATCTCGAGAACGCGATGCTGATCGCCGATGTCGTCGATCTCGAGACGGGCGAGGTGTTGCTCGAGGCGAACGAACTAGCGCCGGCCGATTTCGGCGAGCGCCTGAAGGGCAAGAGCCACACGCCGATTGAGGTCTTCTTCCCCGAATGGGACCTGTGCGGCGCGGTTCTCTCGAACACTCTCGCAAAGGACGCCACGAGCAACGCCAAGGAGGCGCTGCTCGAGATTTACCGGCGCATGCGGCCAGGCGATCCGCCGACTCTCGATTCGTCACGCTCGCTTTTCTACGGCATGTTCTTCGACGCCAAGCGCTACGACTTCTCGCGCGTTGGGCGGTTCAAGTTCAACATCAAGCTCGACACCGAGGTTCCGGTCGATCAGAAGACCCTCTCCGAGACGGATTTCATCCGGGTGATCGAGTATCTCCTTCGCCTGCACCGCGACATCGGCCGGGTGGACGACATCGACAACCTGGGCAATCGCCGCGTGCGCGCGGTGGGCGAGCTCCTCGAGAATCAGTTCCGCATCGGTCTGGTCCGCATGGAGCGCGCCATCAAGGAGAAGATGTCGGTTCATCAGGACATCGACTCGGCGATGCCGCACGACCTGATCAATTCGAAGCCGGTTATCGCGGCGATCAAGGAGTTCTTCGGTTCGTCTCAGCTGTCTCAGTTCATGGACCAGACGAACCCGTTGTCCGAAGTGACGCACAAACGGCGGCTGTCCGCGCTCGGGCCGGGCGGCCTGTCACGAGAGCGCGCCGGGTTTGAGGTGCGAGACGTCCACGCTTCGCATTACGGCCGCATCTGCCCGATCGAGACTCCGGAAGGTCCGAACATCGGCCTCATCTCGTCGCTCGCGACGTATGCGCGAATCAACGAGTACGGTTTCATCGAAAGTCCGTATAAGAAGGTCGAGAACGGCCGCGTGCTCAACCATTTCAAGGCGGTCAAAGTGGCCGACGGACGATTCAAGTTGGGCCAGCTGATCACCGAGGATGACCTGCGCGACGAGAACTCGCGCCTCAAGAAGGCCGGCAAGCGCCTGGTCGAGGCCGAACCGCAGGCTTTCTATCTGACGGCCTGGGAGGAAGAGAAATACATCATCGCGCAGGCGAACCAGCGCACCGACGAGCGCGGACTGTTCCGGGACGATCGCGTCATCGCTCGTGCCGGAGGCGACTTAGTCACCGTCGAGCGCGATCGGGTCGACTACATGGATATCAGCCCTAAGCAGCTGGTGTCGGTGGCAGCGGCGCTCATCCCGTTCCTCGAGCACGACGACGCCAACCGCGCGCTCATGGGCTCGAACATGCAACGCCAGGCGGTGCCGCTGCTGCGCTCGGAAGCACCGATCGTGGGAACGGGACTCGAAGGAACCGTGGCGCGGGATTCGGGCGCGGTCGTGCTCTGCAAGCGAGGCGGAATCGTCGACCTGGTCGACGGCGAGCGCATCATCGTTCGCGTCGAGGGCGAGGACATCGAGACCGGCGAGCAGAAGGAGTTCGGCGCCGACATCTACCAGCTCACCAAATTCCGGCGCTCCAACCAGAACACCTGCATCAACCAGCGACCCATCGTTCGAGAGGGCATCCGCGTCAAGAAGGGCGACGTCCTCGCGGACGGACCATCGACGGACCAGGGCGAGCTGGCGCTCGGGCGAAACGTCATGGTCGCCTTCATGCCGTGGCGTGGGTACAACTTCGAGGACGCGATTCTCATCTCGGAGAAGATGGTGAAGGAGGACTACTTCACCTCGATCCACATCGAGGAGTTTGAGATCGAGTCGCGTGACACCAAACTCGGTCCCGAGGAAATTACCCGTGACATTCCGAACGTCTCGGAAGCGGCGCTCAAGGACCTCGACGAGGCGGGAATCATCCGCATCGGAGCCACGGTCAAGGCAGGGGACATTCTGGTCGGCAAAGTCACGCCCAAAGGCGAGACGCAGCTGACTCCGGAAGAGAAGCTGCTGCGGGCGATTTTCGGCGAGAAGGCGGGAGACGTTCGCGACGCCTCGCTCAAGGTGCCGCCGGGCATCGAAGGGACGATCGTCGACGTCAAGATCTTCTCGCGCAAGGGCGTGGAGAAGGACTTGCGGGCCCAGGAGATCGAGAGCCAGGAGATCAACAGGCTCGAGAAGAACGCGCGCGACGAGGTCAGGATCCTTTCCGAGGAGCGCAACAAGAAGATCAACGAGCTCCTGGTGGGTCAGACTGTGCTCGCCGCGGTGAAGACTCGCTCCGGAGAAGAGATTCTCGACAAGGGACAGAAGGTCGGCCGGGATGCTCTGCAATCGCTCTCCCGCCAGGAAGTCCTGCGCCTGCAACTCTCGGACAAGAAGCTGATCGAGAAGGTGGATCAGGTCTATCGCAAGACCGACTCGCACATCGAGATCCTGCACCGCGTCAACAAGCAGCGGATCGAGCTGCTGCAGAAGGGCGACGAGCTCCCGCCGGGCGTCATCAAGCTGGTCAAGGTCTACGTCGCCATGAAGCGCAAGCTCCAGGTGGGCGACAAGATGGCGGGCCGCCACGGCAACAAGGGAGTGATCTCGCGGATTCTTCCCGAGGAGGATATGCCCTACCTACCGGACGGCAGGCCGGTGGAGATCGTGCTGAATCCGCTCGGTGTCCCGAGCCGGATGAACGTAGGGCAGATTCTCGAGACCCATCTTGGCTGGGTCGGTCGAGCCCTGGGGCTCGAGTTCGCCACGCCGGTGTTCGACGGTTGCACCGAAGAGGACATGCGCAAGCTGTTCGAGCAGGCGGGACTTCCCGAATCGGGCAAGACGACGCTGTTCGATGGCATGACCGGAGAGAGCTTCGAGCAGCATGTGACCGTCGGATACATCTACATGCTGAAGCTCTCGCATCTTGTCGACGACAAGATCCACGCGCGGTCCATCGGACCGTACTCATTGATCACGCAGCAACCGCTGGGCGGCAAGGCTCAGTTTGGCGGCCAGCGCTTCGGCGAGATGGAGGTCTGGGCGCTCGAGGCTTACGGCGCTGCCTACACGTTGCAGGAGCTCTTGACGGTCAAATCGGACGACGTCGAGGGACGGAGCCGAGTCTATGAGGCCATTGTCAAGGGTGAGGTGCCCGAGGAACCGGGCCTGCCGGAGTCGTTCAACGTGCTGGTGCGCGAGCTTCAAAGTCTTTGCCTTGACGTCGAGTTGCTGAAGCTTTGATCCAGTTCCACTCCTGAGAGACCGAGGAGGAACGAACTTGCAACCTTTGCGAAGTTTCGACAAGCCGAGAGCGTTGAGGGACTTCAACGCCATCAAGATTTCGATCGCCTCGCCGGAAAAGATCCGGGCGTGGAGCCGCGGCGAAGTGACCAAGGCCGAGACGATCAACTATCGGACGTTCAAACCGGAACGCGACGGGCTTTTTTGCGCCAAGATTTTCGGCCCGATCACGGACTGGGAGTGCCTGTGCGGCAAGTACAAGCGCATGAAGCACCGCGGCGTGGTGTGCGACAAGTGCGGCGTCGAAGTGACTCGCTCGAGGGTTCGCCGTGAGCGCATGGGACACATTGAGCTCGCGAGTCCGGTCTCGCATGTCTGGTTCTTCAAAGGACTTCCGAGCCGGATTGGCCACCTGCTCGACATCACGCTTCGCGATCTCGAACGCATCCTCTATTTCGAGAGCTACGTCGTCATCGATCCGGGTGACACCGAGCTCAAGGAGAAGGAACTGGTCTCCGAAGACCGCTATCGCGAGCTCAGAGCTCAGCATGGTGATGGCGCTTTTGTCGCGAAGATGGGTGCCGAGGCGATCAAAGAGCTGCTGCGCAGAATCGAAGTGGATGATCTTGGCGAGGAGCTCCGCGTCGTCATGCGCACGGAGACGAGCCAGATCCGCCGGCTCAAGGCGGCGAAGCGGCTCAAGGTCGTGGACGCATTCCGCCGCTCGGGTCATCGCCCGGAGTGGATGATTCTGGACGTCCTGCCGGTGATACCTCCCGAGCTCCGCCCTCTCGTGCCGCTGGACGGCGGTCGATTCGCGACATCCGATTTGAACGACCTCTATCGACGAGTGATCAATCGCAACAATCGGCTGAAGAAATTGCTCGAGCTGCGCGCGCCGGACGTCATCGTGCGCAACGAGAAGCGCATGCTTCAGGAGGCCGTGGACGCGCTCTTTGACAACGGCCGCCGGGGCCGGGTGCTGAAGGGCTCGAACAATCGCCCGCTCAAGTCGCTGTCCGACACGCTGAAAGGCAAGCAGGGACGGTTCCGCCAGAACCTTCTTGGGAAGCGCGTCGACTACTCCGGTCGTTCCGTCATCGTGGTCGGTCCGGATCTCACGCTTCGCGAGTGCGGGTTGCCCAAGAAGATGGCTCTCGAGCTCTTCAAGCCGTTCATCTACAACAAGCTCGAGCTGAAAGGTCTCGTCGGCACGATCAAGGCGGCCAAGGAGATGGTGGAGCGCGAGGAAGACGTGGTCTGGGACGCGCTCGAGGAAGTCATTCGTGACCATCCGGTGCTCCTCAATCGCGCGCCGACCCTTCATCGCCTCGGCATTCAAGCCTTCCAGCCGAAGCTGATCGAGGGCAAGGCCATTCAGATTCACCCGCTGGTCTGCGCGGCGTTCAACGCCGACTTCGACGGCGATCAGATGGCGGTGCACGTGCCGCTGTCGCCCAAGGCGCAGATCGAATGTCACGTGCTCATGCTGGCCGCGAACAACATTCTGTCGCCGGCGCACGGGCGACCTCTGGCGGTCCCGTCGCAGGATCTGGTGCTCGGTGGCTACTATCTGACGATGTCCAAGAAAGGTGCCCGCGGCGAAGGCAAGACTTTCCCCGACTTCGATTCGGTGTTGCTCGCGTATCACGAAGGCATCGTCGAAACGCACACCTCTATTCGCGTGCGCTACGCGGGTCAGTACGTGAATCTCGACACCCAATACGACAATCAGGACGTCCTTCACGCGGAGATCGAGACGTTGAAGGCGGAGTTGATCGAGACCACCGTCGGGCGCGTGATTCTGAATATGCACCTGCCGGTCGAGATTCCGTTCATCAACGGCCTCCTCAAAAAGCGGGGCCTTCAGGATCTCGTCGGATTCTGCTTCGTCAAGCATGGCAACGACTTGACGGTTCGCATGCTCGACGAACTCAAGAAGATCACCTTCGCTTACGCGACTCGCGCTGGAATCTCGATCGGAGTCGAGGACATGGTGATTCCGACCACGAAGCAGGCGCTGCTCAACCAGGCGAAAAAAGAGGTCCTGGAGATCGAGAACCAACGCTCTGTGGGCGTGATCACACAGGGTGAGCGCCACAACAAGATCATCGATATCTGGCACCGTGTGACGGAGAAGGTGTCGGAAGAGATGTTCAAGCAGATGAAGCAGGTAGAGAAGGACCGGAACGAATTCAACCCGATCAACATGATGGCCGATTCCGGAGCGAGAGGTTCGCGTGAACAGGTCCGGCAGCTGGCCGGCATGCGAGGTCTCATGTCAAAGCCGTCAGGCGAGGTTATCGAGACCCCGATCACAGCAAACTTCCGCGAAGGTCTCTCGGTCCTGCAGTACTTCATCTCGACGCACGGCGCGCGCAAAGGCCTCGCCGACACGGCGTTGAAGACCGCGGACTCCGGTTACCTGACGCGGCGCCTCGTCGATGTGGCACAGGACGTGATCATCAATGAAGAGGACTGCGCGACGATCGACGGGATTTACGTCTCGGCGATCATGGAGGGCGGCGAGATACTCGAGGCGCTGCGCGACCGCATCGTCGGGCGGGTCGGCCAGGAAGACATTTACGATCCGATGACCGGCGACGTACTGATCTCTGTGGGCCAGGAGATCACCGAGCTGTTGGCGAACGCGATTCAAGGGGCTGGC
>ERZ1292630.5486-Hain-H41-02um-R3-5486-length-10383-cov-6_pt1 | contig 10383 bp, 8 predicted proteins | sample MGYA00564408_ERZ1292630 | MGnify/ENA primary metagenome ERZ1292630 (study PRJEB36523, sample SAMEA6512641) | groundwater metagenome | collected 2019-01-08 | study: AquaDiva: Metagenomics assemblies of 32 groundwater samples
GCATTTGCGAAATCAATTGCGCTGCTGGCGCCAAATGTCCATCCGCTATAGGTGGCCGAAGTAACGCCATCATTAGTGACTAGCGAACCGCTGTCGAAATTGGTAGTCGTCATTGTGTGGCTCCTTTAAATGCCTTAGAACTGCAGATTAACCGTTGTTGTAAATACATCACTTAAGGAGTCTACGGATAACCCCTCTTTGTCATTCCGAACGGAGTGAGGAATCTTCACGAATCAACAGGATAGATTTCTCGCTATGCTCGAAATGACAGTTATTCAGAGGTTCCTTAAGAGTTACTGGTGTTTAGGTGGTCATTTTGATACCGGTGCGATTGGATTTCATCAAATGTTTCTGCTTACTTTCGCTGTAAATGTTGTGCAATTTTCTGGTCGAGTTCGGCTAACCAAGTTTCTGGCATGATGGCGAGTATTTGCTGCCGCATTGATTGGGCAGCAAGAATTTCTTCGGTATCTTCGGATCGTTGTATTGCGGCAGATATCCACAAATAGGCTTTTGCCAGATTTTCTGCGGATAATTGGTTTGTTTCCGGATCCGGTTCTGCATGATAAAAATGATTTCCTGCTTGAAAATATGCCGGTACAAATTTGAGTGCGGCTGCTTGTTCAAACAGTTGCCGGGTTTTTCCCGCGGTTTGTTCTTCCGGTGGTTCTTGTTGCATGAGTATGCCTAAATAATAAAAACCTTCAGGGGCTTGTTTTTGCGCGGCGGCAGAAAACCAGCGGTAAGCTTCCTGTTTATCCTGGATAGATGGATCGCCTTGCAAATAAAATTTTCCCAGCCATAGCTGTGCCGGAATCGAACCTTGCTGTGCAGCGAGACGGCAGAATTCAAGGGCTTTTACGGGGTCTTTGGGCACGCCTCTGCCAGTCATGAGCAGATTGCCGAGATGGCAGTAAGAATGAAAATGTCCCGCCTGTGCCGCTTTTTGAAACCAGCCGGCTGCCGCGGCTGGGTCGGCCGGGCGGTGCGTGCCTTCGTCAAGACAGATTCCGGTCAGATGCTGCGCAACCGGAATGCCGCCTTGTGCGGCTTTTTCAAACCACTGGCAGGCGGCGGTCTTATCAATTGCTCGCCCCCAGCCATTTTGGTAAAAAAGGCCGAGGGAGAATTGTGCCAGTGCGTTTTGATCATTCCTCGCAACGGCATCGTATTCGGCGAAGGCTTTTTCGTATTCGCCAGATGCCAGGGCCACTTGCGCATCCTTCATCACCTGGCTGCTGTCCGGTTGTGTATTTGCGCTGCCTGCAGTGCTTTCGGATAGCAGCACAGCAGATAAAAATATCAGTAAAGCTTTTTTCATTTTTGTTAGCAGGAATCACGGATAATAGGCGGTATCAATGCGTGCATTCATTGATTGCCCGTTATCCGGTGATTCCTTATTTCACGTTTAAAATTTCTTTACGGTTTAAGGCCGCGACGGAAAAACGCCTTGCCAGGCAATAATGCAGTTAACCGTTGTATAGGGCTGCATGATTGAGAATGGCTGAGAGCTTCCGGTATTGCCTACTGTGACCGCTGTATTGGTTGTGGTCGTCACATTAACGCCGCTCAGAGTAGTTTCAATGGAGCCAGTGTGCATGTTCACGTTTGGTGCCGTCGTGGAGGAATATATCTTGGTAAGGGCGGCAGACGATGTGGCAATTGCATTGCTGCCTGGAGTAGTCATATCGCCCGTTGCATTGGCAGCTTTGAGTGTAGAGGTTGCGCTAGCGCCGGGGGCAACCGCAGAAGTGGATGTGGAAACTGCAGTAGCTGGATGCGAATGTATTGGCAATTGCGTGGCTGTGAGCGTAACATTTTCAGCGCCACTGGTTTGGCCCATCGTGAAGTTTGAGTATCCTGGCGATTGTCCTTGGTGCACCGGTACTTTACCCCGCATGTCAGGCAGTTTAAAGTTAGTGACGCCATCCCCGCCGTAGGTAGTGCCCAGTAAGGAGTAAAGTGCTGCGTACTGGTTGATGGCCAGTGTTTGTCCGTTGCATTGGAACCACCCCTCTGGTGCAAAATTAAATGCGACATAGCTTATTTCTCCAACAAATGGTTCCATGCCGGCAGTGGCATGGTCAGGTGTTGTAGCCCAGAGTGCCAAAGCGGCGGTCAAAGACAAAAAGCCTTGTGTTTTTTTCATGCGTTGCATAAATAATTTCCTTTTTATTCAAATGCAGTGATTAATTTTCCACGTAACCTCTTCTACCAACGGCTATCGTAGCAGTACATTAATGCGGTTATAGTGTTTGAATAAGATGCTTTCTGCCTTCTATTTCATTGGAAGCAGAAAATAATTCGGTTAATCTTGAATCAATAAGTGGTTATTCAAACTTAAATCCGTGATGCACTGATGATAAGATGGCAGTGTGATGAAACTGAGCGATCTAAAAAACTGGACAGATTACTGGGAGCAGCTCCGCACAGCGCTGCTGGAACCCAGTGTTGATAAATCGTTGCTGGAAGCATCTCTGCGCGAAGCGCGTGCCAAGATGCCGGTGCCGGTATTATGGTTGTTGGGCAAAACACAGGCGGGCAAGACCTCGATTATCCGGGCGTTGACCGGTAGCGCAGCGGCCGAGATCGGCAATGGTTTTCAACCGTGCACGCGTAATTCCCGTTTTTATGATTTTCCAGCCGACATACCGATCGTCAGGTTTCTGGATACGCGCGGCTTGGGAGAAGTTTCCTATGATCCGAGCGATGATATGCAGTATTGCGAGTCTCAGGCGCATTTGCTGGTTGCTGTGGTGAAAGTTGCTGACGTTAATCAGACTGCTGTATTTGACGTGCTGCATACCATCCGGCTGCGGCATCCCGAATGGTCTTTGCTGATTGTGCAAACCGGTTTGCATGAGCTTTATCCCAATGGATGCGGACATATTCATCCGTGGCCGTATGCCGAGGATCCCTTACCGGAAACTATTCCGCTCGATTTGCGCCGTGCTTTGCTGGCACAACGGGATGCTTTAAAGCAATTACCGGGTTTTGCCCCGATGTGCTGGGTGGCGGTCGATTTGACATTGCCGGAAGATGGGCTGGATCCGCCGGATTATGGTTTGGAAGCACTGTGGCAGGCGATTGAGACACTTTTGCCGCTGGGCTTGCAACAGCAACTCAGTGGCGATAAAGAAGTGCATGACTTGTATGCGCGTACTGCGCACCAGCAAATTTCGGGTTATGCGCTTGCAGCGGCAGGTCTGGGTGCTTTGCCGGTGGTGGATCTGGTGGCGGTGTCGGCGGTTCAGGCCAAACTCTTACATAGCCTGGCGATTCTGTACGGGCAGCGCTGGGATAAAAGCACCCTAACAGAATTTTTGGGATTGATGGGTGCGGGGATTGCGTCCAGTTATCTGATACGGTTGCTCAGCCGGGCGGTGGTTAAAGTGATTCCTTTCTGGGGACAAACGGTGGGTGCAGTGTGGGGCGCCAGTTCTAGCGGTGCGACTACGTATGCATTAGGTAAAGCAGCCATTTATTTCTTTGTCCGGCGCAAGGATGGTTTGAATGTCGATCCTGAGGCATTGCGACGCATCTATGCGGATGAACTGGAACGCGGTGCATCGCTACTTAAGGAGCGTTTGCGGGGTAAATCGGAATGAAAGCGCCGCTTCCAGCTGTTGATCCGTTACGATTATTGGTACTTACCCTGCTGGTATTGCCTGTGCTGGCATTGCTTGGCTTTGGGATGTTGTGGTTGTGGCAGAGCGGCAATTTACAGGTTTGGTTGATTGCGATGGTGGTATGCGGCGGTCTGGGTTACGGTTTGCAGCAATGGCTGGTACGGCGCGAACGACAATTACTCACGGACACGGTTACCGAGCCTAACCCGGATTGGCCGCCGAGTGCGGAAGTCGTGTGGCGAAAAGTCGAAGCATTGGCGGAAACCTGTAATCCAGAGGATTGGCCGCTTGAAGACGGCACATGGGTGCTGGAACTGGGGCAGAAAGCGCTGCAAACCGTTGCACATTGTTATCACCCGAATGTTGAAAAGCCGCTGCTCGAACTGACTGTGCCGCATACCTTATTGATTATCGAACGCGCGAGCCGTGATCTGCGCCGGGATGTCGCTGAAAAAATACCATTTAGCAATCGCCTGACTATCGGTGATTTGTTCCGGATACAGCGCTGGAAGGCCAAAGCAGAACAAATAGTGAATATCTACCGGGCGGGCAGCGTCATTTTCAATCCGGTCAATGCTTTGCTTGGCGAAGCGTGGCGGCATTTGCGCGAACGCAGTTTTGATCAGGCCAGGGATGAACTGCACCGCTGGTTTTTGCGTGCCTATATCTGCAAGGTCGGCTATTACGCGATAGATCTGTATAGCGGCCGTCTACCGCTGGGCGACGGAGAGCCTACAACATCATCAACACCGGAATCCCTGGCAGACCTAGAACAAATTGAGGAAAAGGCAAAGTCAACTGTCGAGCCATTGCGTATTCTTGTTCTTGGACGGTCCAATGCGGGGAAATCCAGTTTGATCAATGCCTTGTTTGGGAAACTTACAACAACCACGGATGTATTGCCTGATACGACCCAAGCACTTCAACCATTCATTTTGTCACGTGAAGGGCTAACCCAGGCATTGATCTTCGATAGCCCGGGATGTGACAGTCCATTTTTTGACGATAAGCAAATGTTGGCAGCAGCCGGGAATGCCGATTTGATTTTATGGATTAGCCCGGCTAATCGTCCCGATCGGCAGGCTGAGCGTAACTGCATCGATACTTTGCGCGCATTCCAGGCGGCGCGAATGGATCGCCGCCCCACGCCATTGTTGGTTGTTGCGAGTTTTATCGATCGCTTGCGGCCAGTCAATGAATGGCATCCCCCATATGATTTGACAAATCGGCAGGATATCAAGGCAGTCAACATCACTGCTGCGGTGCGGGCTATCGCTAGTGATTTGGCTGTACCGGTTGAGCAGGTAATCCCTGTTTGTCTGCTGGCAGGTAAGATCTATAACGTGGATGATACGCTGTGGGCAGCCATACTGAATCACCAGGATGAAGCACTCAGAGTGCGTCTGATACGTTGTCTGGATGCAAGAAAGCGCGCCGAAGACTGGATCATGCTGCGTCGACAGATGGCAGGTGCCGGGCGGTTTCTGCGTGATTTGCCGGAGATATTGAGTAAACGCTCCGGGCGTTAATGCGAGTTTCTTGTATTAGACCTAGATTGTCTGTGTAATTCGATTTTACTTGTGGTAGATATGTTCAGAAATGTTTAAAAAACAAGTTGTATTTTCTTTTCTTCTTTTGCTGAATTCCATAGCATTAATAGTTATCCCTGGTCATGTGCAGGCTCAGTACTGGTGGAATGCCAGCCGTGAACCGGTTGGGTTGGCGCCTGATCCAGCTACAACGCCGGAAGCGATTATTCAGATTTATGGCGCACGTGCTTATAGCTGGCGGGGTTATTTGGGAATCCATACCTGGATTGCCGTGAAACCCGCTCAAGCAAAGTCCTATACCATTTATGAAGTGATTGGATGGTTGCAACGAAGGAAAATGCCGGTGTTGGTGATCTACGAGAATGTACCCGATAGGCGCTGGTACGGCAATATGCCTGAAATATTGCTGGAGAAACGCGGTGATGGCGTCGATGCGCTGATTGAAAAAATTGATCAAGCGGCACGGAATTATCCCTATGCAAAAGAGTATACGATTTGGCCGGGGCCCAATTCCAATACATTTACGGCTTGGGTTTCGCGAGCGGTGCCGGAACTGCAACTTGATCTGCCGCCAACGGCAATTGGTAAGGATTATCTGGGTTATCGATTGATTTCGCAGGCACCGAGTGGCAGTGGTTTTCAGATTTCATTTTTTGGTTTGATGGGGGTGCTGGTTAGTGCTGTGGAAGGTATTGAGTTCAACCTATTGGGCCTGTCTTTTGGTGTTAATTGGAATACACCAACGATCAGATTGCCATTGGTAGGACGCAAAGATTTGGATCTATGGCCTCAGCCAGTGATCGAAAAATAGTTGAAATCGTAAGATCCTAAGCCTACGATATTTAATTGATAATTATTCGTATTCATAATATAGTAAACAGCAATGAATTGAGCCTATGAACATTTTTTCCTGGAAGTTTTGTCATGCCAAGATTTAACAGAAATCGTTTTGTTGTCGCAGTTTCGTTTGTTTTCTCTTTGTTTGCCGCGCACTCGGTACATGCCGAAGAAGTGGTGGTTTATTCTGCGCGGATTGAGCAACTCATTAAACCGATGTTTGATGCCTTTACCAAGGAAACTGGGATTAAGGTCAGATATACGACAGACAATGAAGGTGCATTGATTGCTCGATTGGAAGCCGAGGGGAAAAATACACCGGCCGACATGCTGATAACAGCGGATGCTGGTAATCTTTGGGCGGCTGCGCGGGCGGGGCTGCTGAAACCTGTTAAATCCGATGTGCTGGAGAACAATATTCCGGCACATTTGCGGGATCCCGGTAATGAATGGTTTGGCTTGTCAATACGCGCACGCACATTGATTTATAACACAAAGAAAGTGGACTCTTCTGAGCTCTCCACATATGAGGATCTGGCTGATCCCAAGTGGCGCAAACGGCTATGTCTGCGCACTTCGAAGAAAGTGTATAACCAATCTCTGGTAGCGATGTTGATTGCGGAACATGGTGAAGCTGAAGCGGAGAAAATTGTCAGAGGCTGGGTAGCCAATTTGGCAACAGATCCGCTGTCGGATGACACACGGGCTTTGGAATTTGTTGCAGCCGGTAAATGTGATGTGACTTTGGTCAATACCTATTACTTTGGCCGGTTAATGCAGAAAGATCCCAGCTTACCCTTGGCAGTTTTTTGGCCAAATCAGAATGACAGTGGTGTGCATGTCAATATTTCAGGCGCAGGGATAACGCGATACAGCCGGAATGAGCAAGCTGCCATTAAATTGCTGGAATTTTTATCATCCGATAAAGCGCAGAATCTATTTGCTGATGTAAATATGGAATATCCCGCCAATCCAAGAATTAAAGTGGATCCATTTGTTGCGGCGTGGGGCAGTTTTAAGCAAAATCCAATGAATCTGGTTAAAGCCGGTGAATTACAGACAACCGCTGTGAAATTGATGGATCGTGCAGGTTACCGGTAAAATTTCAAAATGAATACGAGGAATATTCAGACCGCATGGGTTGGTAGAAAATAGAACCCCTTCAGATAAGAATTTTTCTGCGCAATCCTATCCCTACTGCTAAATGACCATCTGGCGTTTGGTTCCCTTTATAGCTGCTGCGTTGGTGCTGGCGCCTGTCGGTGTGATTGTTTCATCTTTTTTTGCGCCTGCCAGTGATATTTGGCAACATCTGGTTGAAACTACACTACCTCTTTTGCTCATCAATACACTTTGGCTTGCATTGGGTGTGATCGTTGGTACTGCATTGCTGGGTATCAGTCTGGCTTGGTTTACGGCTGTCTATGAATTTCCCGGCCGCCGCTTTTTTTCCTGGGCTTTGTTGTTACCATTGGCGATACCTGCTTACGTGACGGCATTTGTTGCATTGGGTCTGTTTGATTTTACCGGTCCTATACAAACCACACTGCGTGCATGGCTGGATTCCGATTTATCCTGGTTCCCGGATATACGAAGCAGGGCAGGGGTCATCATTGTTATGACCCTAGCTTTTTATCCTTATGTGTATTTGCTGGCACGGAATGCTTTCTTGAGCCAGGGAAAGCGTTCGCTGGAAGTGGCGCAATCCCTCGGCTTTAACCGTAAACAAGGCTTCTTTAAAGTGGTGTTACCGATGGCGCGTCCCTGGATAGCCGGGGGTATCATGCTGGTATTGATGGAAACATTGGCGGATTTCGGCACAGTCGCGGTGTTTAACTACAATACATTTACGACAGCTATTTACAAGGCATGGTTTAGCATGTTTTCGTTGCACGCGGCTTCTCAATTGGCTTCGTTGTTGATTGTTATTGTTTTCGTCGTGATTGTTCTGGAACAGCAATTCAGGTCGCGTATGCGTTATGCTGAAAATAAAAGAACTGAGCGGGCGCAACGTATTCAGCTTACAGGCTGGCATAATTGGTTGGTTACCGGTTTTGTTCTGTGCGTTTTGTTTTTGGCATTTTTGTTACCGGTTACGCAACTGTGTATTTGGGCCATACAGTCGTTTACACCCGATTATGACGTGACCCGGTACTTGGAATTTCTCTGGCATTCATTATCTTTGTCTGGTTTGGCCGCTTTGTTGATTTGCTTGGTTGTGATTACCATAGTTTATGCTTCACGGCGCTATCCTGGCTCAGCCATGCAGTATGCAGTACGTACCGCAACCATTGGTTATGCATTGCCAGGCACAGTTTTGGCGATTGGTGTGTATGTGCCACTTACCTGGTTGGATGGGCAACTCAGTGAATTAGCGCTACGCTGGTTTCAGATTGAAACAGGACAACTGATTCAAGGTACACTGATTACTATGTTGATTGCCTATTTGATACGGTTTATGGCAGTCAGTCATTATCCCATTGATGGCGCCATGCAGCGTATTACACACAGCATTGATGAGGCGGCACTGAGCCTCGGGTTGAATGGCTGGACAATGATAAGAAAAGTGCATGTTCCGATACTGAAATCGGGTATTTTTACTGCGGCTACCTTAGTGTTCGTGGATGTCATGAAGGAGATGCCGATTACACTGATGACGCGCCCATTCGGCTGGGATACGCTGGCTGTCCGGATTTTCGAGATGACTTCGGAAGGACAATGGGAGCAAGCGGCATTGCCTGCTGTAACGCTTGTACTGGCTGGATTGATACCGATTTTCTTGTTTATGCGTCAAACTGAGAAGTAAATTGATGAGTACTGTACTGCTGCAGCTTAACAATATCCGGCAAACTTATGGCGAGCAAGTCGTTATTCATGATTTATCCCTGGCATTGCGAAAAGGAGATATCGGTTGTTTGCTGGGCCCAAGTGGTTGTGGTAAAACTACCGCATTACGGTGTATCGCTGGTTTCGAGCCGGTGTCTGCAGGAGAAATTCTACTCAATGGTGTTTGTGTGAGCAGTGCAGATTTTTTTGTGCCGCCGGAACAAAGGCGAATTGGTATGGTTTTTCAGGATTACGCGCTATTTCCTCATCTGGATGTGGCTGCCAATATTGGTTTCGGCTTGCATCGGTTAACCAGAGCGGAATGCGAACTGCGCGTTGATGAGTTGTTGCAGGTTGTGCAACTAACCAACGTATCCAAAAAATATCCGCATGAATTATCGGGTGGCCAACAACAGCGTGTAGCCCTTGCGCGTGCACTGGCACCTAAACCAGAGTTGCTGTTGTTGGATGAGCCCTTTTCTAATCTGGATGTCAGCTTGCGTGAACGCTTAAGTATGGAAGTGCGTGAGATTCTTAAGGATCAGGGGATCACGGCGATACTGGTAACTCATGATCAAGCAGAGGCATTCGCGATTGCCGATGAGATCGGTGTCATGCATCAAGGTGAAATTCAGCAATGGGATACGGCTTTTAATCTTTATCATCGCCCGGTAAATCGTTTTGTGGCAAATTTTGTCGGTCAAGGCGTATTTCTTCCAGGCCGAGTCATTAACGCACAGCAGGTTAAAATTGAATTGGGAATTTTAACTGGAGAAATCCCACAACCCTGCGATAGTGGTTGCACGCTAGACGTGTTAGTGCGCCCGGATGATGTTGTTCACGATGATGCCAGTCCGCTGCAGGCAACAGTGATTCACAAAGCATTTCGCGGTGCAGAGATTCTATATTCATTGCGCCTTGCTGATGGAGCCAAGGTGCTGGCGTTAGTGCCTAGCCATCATAATCATGTAATTGGTGAGAAAATAGGTATCAGGCTTGAAGCAGATCATATCGTGGCATTCCATCAATCAACGCAGTGATCGTCTATTTTAAAGAAACTTTACCCAATTTGCTTTTCTGGATGGATTTTAAAAAAATGATGCTTCCCTTTTAACAATTTTTTCTATAGCATAGCAAATTAGTGTGTATACCTTTCTTTTACAGCTCTATTCCAAGCAATCCCGTAAACCAATCTCTGAGATAATGTTGGGGTTTACTAATCTTAAAACTGAATAATTTGAATGAGGATTATATGAGTCAGCATATTCATTACGTTACTGATGCTAATTTTGATGCGGAAGTTTTGCAATCGACAACTCCTGTGCTGGTTGATTACTGGGCGGAATGGTGTGGTCCGTGTAAGATGATAGCGCCGATACTTGATGAAATCGCGGGTGAATATGGAGAGCGCCTTAAAGTGGCCAAACTCAATATCGATGAGAATCAAATAACACCACCGAAATATGGCATTCGCGGTATTCCGACATTAATGTTATTTAAGAACGGCAATATAGAAGCGACTAAAGTCGGGGCATTATCAA
>ERZ1292630.5487-Hain-H41-02um-R3-5487-length-10380-cov-6_pt1 | contig 10380 bp, 4 predicted proteins | sample MGYA00564408_ERZ1292630 | MGnify/ENA primary metagenome ERZ1292630 (study PRJEB36523, sample SAMEA6512641) | groundwater metagenome | collected 2019-01-08 | study: AquaDiva: Metagenomics assemblies of 32 groundwater samples
GGCAGGCTCCGAAGGAGAACCGCTCTTTTTCAACTATTTACGGGACATGCTCCGAATTTGGCATCGAGCGGCCGCTGCGGTAGAATCCACCGGCTATTTTGTGCGTTGCGAAACGACGGAAGAAAGGTTGCTAAGTGCGCGTGTCGATTGATAGGTTCGCGAATCAGATTCTTTGCGGCGATTCCGCAGCCGTTTTGCGCACGATTCCAGACGAGTCGGTCCATCTAATCGTGACGAGTCCGCCGTATTGGAACCTCATCGACTACGGCGTTTTCGGACAAATCGGGCAGTCGTCATACGAAACGTATATTAATGACCTTTTGGCCGTCTGGCGAGAGTCGTCCCGCATTCTCGTTCCCAATGGCAAGCTGTGCGTCAACACGCCAATTGTTCCCATCCCGAAGAAACAGATGAACTCGACGCACACGCGGCATCTCAAGAACCTCAACAATGATATCGAGGCATCGATTCTAAATGACCGCGAGTGTTCGTTTCAGCGATACAGCCTTTTCATCTGGCAAAAACAAACGTCGGTCAAGATGTTCGGAAGCTATCCGTACCCCCCGAACATCTACGAAGATAACACGATCGAATTCATCAATGTGCTGGTCAAGGCGGGGAAGCCCCGAAAGCTCTCCAAGGCAATCAAGGAACACAGCCGGTTGTCGCAGGAGATGTGGCTCAACCTTACGATGCAAGTCTGGCCGATCTACCCCGAAGACGTCGCCCGCGCTGGCGCGCATCCGGCACCCTTTCCGGTGGTGTTGCCGCAGAGGCTCATTCTGATGTACACGTTCGCAAAGGTCGCGACCGAAGACTTTGCCGGCGATATCGTTGTCGATCCGTTCAACGGGACGGGGGCGACATGCGTCGCCGCGAAGGCGACCGGACGGCGCTACATTGGAATCGACTTGAACTCTGATTACTGCGAATTCTCGCGCCATCGGCTCGAACCACGACGTATTCAGGCCCCCGATATGAAACTGAAACGCGTCAAGATGCGCAGCGTGAAGGCGACGCCGCCGGAACCGGCGTTGTTTAGCGATTTATGATCGACAAGAGTTGGCGAAGCTACCTTGCCACGTACGTCAACGACCCGTTCTACTGGTTCCAGCCAAAGGGATTCACAATAAGTCGGAGGAACCTTTTCGCGATCCAAGAAAAGCTCCGCATACTTGAAAGATTCGACGGAAATCCGTGGAACCGAAATCAGCGCGCGTATACCCGTGAGTTACACCGGGCAGGGTTGTTTGAGCCTCGAACCGTCACTCGCGGCAGCCACGATTATGCAGCTATCGTGCGAATGAACAAGGAAGTATTCGACAGTCTCGGGCTCGCCTGGGTGAAGGATGACAGTATCGTAAAAATCACAGACGCTGGGAGAAACTTCCTCGGTGCTTCGGCGGATGAGCTTCCGGGTATCGTCGCAGGACAATTGTCGCGATACATGTTCCCTAATCCCGCGGTGGGGCGCGATGCGGAGCACGCCGGGATCTTTCCCTATCTGACGTTGCTGAGCGTACTGACCCATTTCCCTTCGGGAATTCCAATTGAATGCTATGAACTTTTTGTCGCCAGGATCAGGGCGGACAACGAAGTTCCGTCGATGGTTGAAATGATCAAACGCTACCTCTCTCTTGACGATACGGCGCGGGGGCAGATCCTCCAAGAGCTTCACGCGATGCCGATTTTGAAAGACGGGCGACTCACTCCGGGGACCCGTCGTTCCAGCCTTGTGAACACCATTAAGCTCAATCGTTCTTACATGGTGGCCTACCTTGGGCTTCCCGGTCTCGTCGAGGCGGCAAACAGACAGCTTAGTCTTTGTCGTGAACGACACGCTGAGGCCGAACACCTCGTCCAGTCTCATATTCGCCAGAACACGTATATCAGGTTCTCGACAACGGAAGATTGGATCGCATTCTTCGGGGCGCTTGACCGCGCCCCGACATTCGCAGAAGCACTCGCGTATTATCGAAGAACCGGGGAAATCAAGGAAGCCGAAAACGCGTTCCGAGAAGCTCGTGGCCGGAGACAATTGCCCAGCGAGTTGCAAGCCCTTTCTGACCAGCAATTCAGACGGCTCAGTGTTCTGGAGAAAACGCTCGAGGATTTTCTTGAATTCAATCTGCCGTTGCTTGAGCCGGGGCTTCAGTTCGTTGGTCGACAATATCCAACGGCGACCGGTCCGCTCGACATTCTGGCGAAGGATCGACGTGGGCGTTGGGTGGTGATTGAACTCAAGCGCGACCGTGCAGCCGAAAGGGTAATTGGACAGCTGGGTCGATATCGCGCTTTCATCATCGAGGAACGAGCAAAGGGCGACGAGAGTCAGGTCCGCGGTTTTGTCGTCGCCCCACAACCGGACGATAGGTTGGTGCAAGCGGCGCGTGGAACGCGTCCTGCGCCTATCGAAGTGTTCGAGTTCGAGGTCAAAGGAAGAGCGTGCCGAGTTTATCCAGCGGCCTAAACCCCTTGAAGGTCGCCACGGCGGCCCGGACCAGGACTACCTCGCCCGCCAGTATGACGACGTGTTCAGCCGTTCGGGACTGTCACCTATTCTCGGTCGTTCTTCTCGTCACCGCTGATGCAACTGACGCGCTGAACGGCAACGACAGTCGTTCGTCGTCCAGCCGCGACCGCGCGCCGCGGCGGCAGGCCTCTTCGGGCACGCGGCCAGGCGAGCGATACAGGAGGAACCTGAAATGTCTGTGAGACTGCTGATCGCGCTGTGTTTCGCTTTGTTGCTTTGCGGAGTCGCGCAGGCCGACGGCGGCGGCGACCGCATGACCGGACGACCCTTCGTCTCACGTTCCGAGGTGATCGCCCGCCACGGCATGGCCGCGACGAGTCAACCGCTCGTCACGCAGGTCGCCAACCGTCCCGGACGCATCGAACCCCGCGTCCTGAAACGACGGAGACACCGCTACCCGCTCATGCAACGCCCGCGCGATGAGCTGCGCGCGGAACTCGGAAAAACGTAACCGCATGGTAGAGCAATGGTTGGCAACGGCAATGCCATTCGCGACTGTCCCTAATTACCGTCCTCGACGCCGCGCGGCGATCGTAACCCCAGCCGCGAGCAGCGCTCCTGCCATCGTTAGCAGCGTCCACAAGGATGTTGCGGGGATCGGTCGGCTCAACGTCCGCATGGTAGAAAGAACGATTTCCTCACCCAAGACCCAGGTCGGGTTGATTTGCTCGAACAAATAGACACTCTGCCCTCCTTCCCAGGTGTTGCGGAGGATGCCGATTCCTCCGCTGCAGTAAGAGGGAAATCTCGCCAGGACCTTGGCATCGGGGTGCCCGTTCGTGTCGAGGAGGTTCCAGCAGGGACCGTCGCCGCAAAACGCGACGACTGTCCCTGGCGGAATCGAACCCAGGATGGGATCGCGCACTAGAGTCACAAGCTCATCGCAACTGTTTACGGTATCGTTCGCCCCAATCCAAGGATTTATGGATAGTCCCAACGCCCCTGGCGCACGTCCCCAGGTGATGACCCCCCGCCCTTTCTGCAGGTGCTGAGCCAAGATGCCATCCGGGTCCGTCCACTCCTCGGACATGTCGACGACCACGTCGAACTGATTGAGCGGTTCCGTCGGGCCGGTCTTAGGGTACAGCGTGCAGTCGTATCCATTGTTTTGGAGGAAGGCGCACCAGAGCTGCCCTACGGTTACGGGTTGAGAGTACCCGCTGTCGATGACCGCGACCTTGGTGGCCGCGCGGGCGGGCGCGGCAAGGGCATACGCGATTATGCAGACGGCGATACCTGATTTCGCGAAGCGATGGAACGTACCGGTCCCTGACTTCCGACCAAACGTAACGGATGACATGATGCGCCTCCTTCCGGGCTGTCGCCGGACGGAAATGCTTGAAACGCAGCGTGCATTCTACCGCGCCGCGTCGAGGTAATCAATGCGTATCCGGGCGAGTCGTTCCTGCGGGGGTGCGTGACAGTTCCGGCGGTTCTATTGCGGCACGCCGGAACCGTCTTATCCGAACCCGGAGCGCGAGCGACGGGCGGCGCAAAGTGGAAGGAGTGTGTTGGGTGACCAAAAGCACTCCGTTGGCGGAGCGGATTGGACCGCCCCGCGCTTGCGCTTGGGGTTCGGATTCTCACGCCGCCGGAACTGTCACGGACCCTTCCTGCGGGTGCCGCGTTCCGTGTGGCCTCGCGGCGCGTCACTTTACGCCGGGGCGAGACGTGGTGCGACGCGAGAGAACAAACGCAAAACCGTTGCAGGAAAGGGGTGAAGTTGGTCGGCGCGTTGCCAAAAGCGGCATGGCACGGTATACCATCGCGCGCGGCCCAAGGCGCGCATTTTCGATTCGGCAGGGCGATTAGCTCAGTTGGTTAGAGCGTTCGGATCACACCCGAGAGGTCACAGGTTCGAGTCCTGTATCGCCCAATCATTCCCGGCCTCTATAGGTCCCAGCGCGTCGGGATCGCTGTTGCGTGGGCAGAACGTCTTCCGGGTCCGATACACGACCTGCGGCATGTGCTCATAACAAAACCCCAAAGGCGGCATACTTACTTTATTTATTAGTTTGTAGCTGATCGTCGATCTGTCCGATTCGCATGCCGATCAGCCGGTTGGTCCATACCAATTCTCGCTGTGTGGGGGCGGATAGTCGTGAACCAATCGGTTTTCAGTACCCGCGAGGGAACGCCCGTCCGATCGTTCGTTCGATTGCGTGTCGAGTGGGAAAATTTGTCTCAATGGGGGTCGAAAAGCGTTGAAGGCCCGAAAACACGAATCGGCGCCAAGATTAGGATTGTGTAAAAATACGGTCGCAGCACTTGCAATGGCACGGTCACTTGGGTTAGAATGCAGAGAGTTTACCGGACTCGGTTCAGCAGAAAACACTGGTTCGTACCCCGCCAATCACGACCGGTTTGCCGAACTGCCGTTTTCGGAAGGGGACCAACGTGGCGTTGCCGCGCCGGGTATTTGCGGCAACGTGCATGTATCCGCGAGCGGTTCCGGTGAGAGCCAAGGGGGGACTGCAACACGCAGGTTCAAACGCGACGTAGTGCAACCTCGCGGAATTGCAGACTCAGGAATTGTGCGTTCATACGGGTCCAGCGAGGGGCGATGGTGGCGGGTTGGCTTTTCAACAACAGGCGTCGCCGGAATCGCGGCATGGCGGTTCGCGGCGCGCGCACTCCCGCGGTTGATCATTCCTCGATCCGTTTCCCGCTCGGCTCGTGTTATCAACGGTTTGAAGCAAGGCATTCGTTCCGTGGATGGAACGGGTTGCTCGAATTTGTCGTGGCGTGACGTTCAGCACGATCGGCATTGTATGGACAGGGGATAGTCCCAACCTGGAGGTAAGGAATTATGAAGGCAAGAAACCGGATCAGTAGGTGGGGGCCCGCGGCGGGCGTGTTGGCTATCGGCGTGCTCGCCTTTAGCATGAGTTTGGAGGGCGCTCCGGCGCCGCGAAAAGCAGGTCAGCTGTCCCATTCGGCTGCTAAACCGGACCAGAGCTTAGTGCCGGCGCGTAGCGCGTCTCACGAGACGGCGTCGAGCAAGGCCGCGGTCACGCGCGCGGACGAAAGCGACGTTCAACGAACGCTTCCTGCGACCACGCCGGGTACGGCGACGGTGTCGGATGACGATCAGCAGGTGTCCGCGGGCATCAAGTTCGGTCGCATGCCGCAAGGCGAACTCCCGATCGCTCCGACGATGGTCGTGGACTATCGCGACGACGACGGTTCGCGTCTGCGTCAGGCCGGTCTGCTGGTCGGTCCGTATCGGCCTCGCGCCCAGGCGGTTGCGGCGGTCGGTTGCTCGTTCGACATCGACTGCGACGATTGCAACCCGTGCACGCAGGATACCTGCAATATCCCGGTGGGCGGCGCGCTGAACAGCGGTACTTGCTCGAACACGGCCCTGGGCAACGGCGCCGAGGGCGGGTGTTCGGACGATTTGTGCTGCAACGGGCGCGAGACCTGCAACGGCGCCAACGCCACGGCAGTTTGCGGTGGCGGCGGGACATGCACCGGGGGCGCCCATGCGAACGATCCATGCACCGTCGGACCTACCGGTGATGCGTTTTGCAAGACGGGAGCGTGCCAGCAGCCGGGCAGCGGAACGGGCACGTTCGATCCGAACACCTGTCAGTTTCCGTGCTCGGGCGGAACGCTTTGCAACGAGTCGAGCAACCTGTGCCGTCCGCCTTGCGACGGGACGAGCTTCTGCGCGGTTGACGGTCTGGCCTGCGCCGATTCAACGAAATGCAATTCCGCCATTCCGAACAACTATTGCAAGAACTGCCAGGACGGGGTGAGATGCAACGGAACGGAAGTCTGCACCGCGGGCGTGTGCGAGCCGGGGGCGGTCACCAATCCGTGCGGGCCCGGCGCGTTGTGCGGCGAGAAGGACTGCAGCTCGACGGGTATCCAAATCTGCACAACCGATTCCGACTGCCAGCCCAACTTTGGAACGTGCAGCGTGATCGGTCCGATCTGCCAGCCCGGTCGTTGCTGCCTGAACGCCACGGCCGAGCCGGTGTGCGAAAAACGGAAAAAGGCTGACTGCGATACGGCGGGCGGCGTGTGGTATGCGAGCGACCTTGGTTTTCTTCCAACGCCAGGCGGTTTGGTTTGCCCGACGCCGGCGCATTCGGGCGACGCGACCAACAATCGCACCTTGTGCCCGAAGTACAGCAGCGGTGTCGCCCCGCCGGAGGACCTTACTTTGCCCGACATAGCGTTGATTCCGGGTCCGTTCTCCGACTCGCCGTGCGACCATCAGGACATCGGTGACGACTATCGGTTTGAAAACGGCCAATACATGGCCCTTGAGAGGCTCCGCTGGGTGGGCGGGGGCGGCGGTCGTCTAACGGTCGAGCTTTATGACGAGTTCGGCAACTTCATCGAAGACGTTGTCACCGGCGGGGTTGTCGGAACGATCCAGGTCCGGGCCCTGCGCTTCGTCCCGACACTCACCATCCCGCCGAAGGGATTCGTCGTCATTCGCGTGGCGTCGCAGTTCTCTCCGAACGGGCGCACCTTCTGGGTTTCGACCGACGCGGCTGACGAGGGTATCAACGATTCAACGAAGATGTGGATCGACGGCGTCGTGGTGAGCAACTTCCTCGAGGAGTGCGTGGGCGGTACGCAGGACGGCGCGTGGTGTGATCCCGCCGACTTCGGCGCGGAGTGCGTCGCGGGCGGCGGCGTCTGCACGGCGCGGCCCAACGTTCTGGCGTTCGAGCTTGAAGGCCTCACGTCGGCGACGGCCCCGACCGGCGCATGCTGCCTGACGGTCGGCGCCACCAGTGACTGCGATGTGAAGCTGCCGTGGGAATGCGATGCGGCGGGCGGGAGTTTCGCGGGCAGCCCGAGCCGGTGCTTTGTTTGTGACCTTGGCACCAATCCGGGCGGTTCGTGCGGTCGGTGCGTGGGCGGGCCGACGCCTGGTGCGGATTGCCAGAGCGACGCGACGTGCGGCACCGGCGGCAATTGCCAGCCGAGCGTTACTCCATGCGATCCCGGAAACGGGGGGGTGTGTTTGACGGAGGCGTTCTGCGGCACAGGCGCCTGCTGCAACCCGACGACGGGTTCATGCTCGATCACCGACGAGACGACCTGCACGGGCGGCGGCGGAAACTTCCAAGGGTTTGGTACAAGTTGTGAACCCAACTGTTGCTTGCAACCGGCGTTTACGGGCAGCGATAATTGCGGGACCGCGACCGTCAACATGATTACCGTCCCGACGCCGGGCGATCCGGCGAAGGTGGTGACCATTTCCGGCAACAATGCCGGCGCGACCGGCCCCGACTCGTGTCTCAAGAGCTTCTGGTACGCCGGCGGCGGAACGGTCCTCACCGTCGATCCGGGTTGGTGGGAGGCGTTTTCGATCGACGATTGCGCGTTCGTCCGCGTGGACTTCTGCTGCTCGGCGCCGACGGTGGAGCCGCAGTGGTCGTTCCTCTGGAAGGGCTGTCCGTGCGATCAGGAAGTCTTTACAGCGATCAATCCGAACGTTCCGGACCAGGCGGCCTTCTCCCGCGGACACCCGTTCTGCCCCGACGACGACAACCTGTGGATGAAGTTCGGTCCGCTTGCGGCGGGCACGTATTATCAGCCGGTGTATTCGCTGCTGCAGGGTCGCGAGGGCAACCCGGGTCCGTACCAGATGCACATCACGGTCGAGGCCTGTCCGATCGCCGCCTGCTGCAACGGGGTGAGCTGCACCGATACGGATCAGCTTGGATGTGCGGCGATCGAAGGAGCGAATTACCTCGCCCCGCCGTTCCGCACCACGGCGGTGGGGCAGTGCCAGGCGACCACTTGCGCGACGGGTTCGTGCTGCTACTCAAGCTCCGGGCAGATTTGTGAAGACATCTCCCTCGGCTCGCTCATGACCAAGTCTGCATGCGATTCCTCCGTTGGTATCTATCGCGGCGGGGCGCGCTGCAAGGGCGGCGTGTGCACGGCGGGCAGTCCGCCGAAGTCCTGCGCGACCGACCCCGATTGCGGAAATGACGCTCCGTGTATCGGCGGCACGACGGACCTTGCCCAGCCGTCGCCATGCCCGATCTGCGACTTCGAATCGAACGGTCGGTGCCAGAGGCAGCCTAGTTACTCAGGCGCTCGTCTGTCCGACCTGTGCGTCGGCGATTGCGTGACCGATCCACCGGGTTCGCAGTACAGCCTTCCGTCGATCCGCGTTGCGGACGACTTTACCGCGGCGGTCGGCGGCAACCTGACCTCGGTCTGTGTCTGGGGTATTTACGGCGCACAGGACGGTACGGGAACCCTGCCCGACTGCAGTGCGGGCGGCCCGCCGGAGAAGTTCACGGTCAAGGTCTACAACGACGTCGGCGGTCTGCCGGGTACGTTGGCCGGCCTCAGGACGACGACCACGACGCGTAAAGGCGAAACATTCCTGTCCGGCTCACGTCATATCTTCCAATGGCAACTGGCGCTCAGCGCGCCCATCGCGCTGACCCAGGGCAACACCTATTGGCTCGAGGTGGTGAACAACACGGATGAATCCTCGGGCGATCCGGTTTGCGACTGGTTCTGGGCTTATTCGAACCCGAGTCTGGCTCCAGATTCCGGAAACGGTCTGCTTCTGCAGGACTCCGGAAGTTCGTACACCTTCGGTGACGGGGTGTTCGATGACGATATGGCGTGGTGCCTGACCATCGACAACACTGTTCCGGCGATCCTCGAGAAGGCGTGTTGCACGTGCGCGGGCGGGATCGGCACTTGCAGCGTAAAGACTCTCCAGCAGTGTACGTTGGAGGACGGTCAGTGGTATCCGGCCAACCTCGATTGCGTGGGCGTCGTCTGTCGAAACACGGCGGACGCCGCCGACAACTGTTCGACGCAAAAGATAGCGGTCCCGTCGGATACGGCCACGCCGTGGAACAACCTGTGCAGCAATACGGACGGTCCGGAGATTGCGGCCGTCGCCGGAGAGTGTCTGACGCCGCTGTCGCTGCAGAACGATCTGTGGTTCACGTGGACGGCGGATGGCGACGGGCCGGCCATTATTGAAACGTGCGACCTCGGCGGTGAGATCAATACGATTATGACGGTCTACACCAATCCCGATCCCAATTTTCCGGGCACGTGTTTTTGCCCGCCCAACGCGACCAGCCAGCTTGATTGCAGCAACGACGGTTGCGTGTTCACGGGGGCCGGATCGCGCATCACGGTGAATGCGACCAACGGTAAGTGCTACACGATCCGCATCGGCGGAGCCTTCGGCGAAAAGGGCCAGGGTGTGCTGCACGTAACTGGTCCCGGCGGCGGCCCCCCGCCGCCTCCGCCGCCGATCGCCGATCCGTCCGGTATCGCCAAGCCGCGGTTCGTCTCCTTCTCGGTTCCGGGCGCGGCGACGGCTGCCGTTGGCGAGACGGCGCTGCGCGTCAAGTTGACGACGCTGCACAACGTGGTCCCGCCGTACACGGCCGGCGTTTCGACCCCGTTCACACTGTTCGAGGGTCAGTCGTTGTGGGTCGGTCCGCCGGTGCAGTATGTCGAGTCGGTGTCGAGCGGCACGCTGTTCTACGCCTCGAAGTTGCAGTGCGCCCCCGACTACCGTGATTGGAGCACAGCCGGGTTGTTAGCCGTAACCGGCGAGGCGATCGTGCCCAGTTCGTCGTATAGCGTCGAAAACCTGGCCGCGTCCTGTCTGGGCCAGGAGGCGACTGCGCCGTGCCTCTCCGGCGGCACAAATGTCTCTGCGGCCCTGCCGATCGTGACGGGGCGCTGGGGCGACGCGGTGGCTACGTTCCAGCTTCCGACTCCTCCGGTCACGCAGCCGGACTTCAACGACATCGGGGCGCTGGTGAACAAGTTTAAGAGCGCGGTGGGCGCTCCGATCAAGGCCCGGGCGATGCTGGCCGGCGAAGGGG
>ERZ1292630.5492-Hain-H41-02um-R3-5492-length-10372-cov-3_pt1 | contig 10372 bp, 11 predicted proteins | sample MGYA00564408_ERZ1292630 | MGnify/ENA primary metagenome ERZ1292630 (study PRJEB36523, sample SAMEA6512641) | groundwater metagenome | collected 2019-01-08 | study: AquaDiva: Metagenomics assemblies of 32 groundwater samples
ATTCCTTTGGCGTATTTGTTGGCTTACAAATTTGAAATGGGTCCCGATGGAGTTTTCTGGGCGATCTTTCTAGCTTTTTCGATGCTGACGGTTGTAAGTGCTTTCGTATTTAAACTCGGAAGGTGGAAGCTGAAAAAAGTGTAATAAATAAAAGCCTGTTTGAGAGATTCAGACAGGCTTTTTCGTAATTATTAAGGTTTAGGTTTTAGGTCTTTCGTAGTCACATCTACGTTGAATGATTTTTTCAAGTTCTCGTCAGCTTTTTTTAAGACTTCGGTAGATAAAATGGAATTTGCAAAAGGTCTGTCTAAATATTTTTTTGAAATTTCAAATATCCTAAAATAAAAAACTTTATGCTCACGAGAACTTTCAAGTTTCTTTAATATCTCATTTGAAGTAACTTCTTCAAATGAAATAAATTCATACCCATTATTTTGCAACATATGCAACAGTTCATCAGCCGATTCTTTTGTCAAATCATTTGTAGTGAGGCTCAATATTTGCGGAATTTCTACGCCAAATTTCTCTTTTGAATAATTTGACCTAAACTCAAAAATTTCTTGATTAAATTGAAGATACTTTTCACGTATTTCCCGTTTTTCGCTTTCGTCGGTATCACGGCAAGTAAATATCTTCTCAATTCTATATTCGATTCTGGTGCAATTCTTTTCGTAATAGTGATAAAACATTTGCCCGCCGGAAAGCCTTTCACGAAGCGGCATAAACAATATTTGATTTTCCTTCAAATAATCCTCCATCGGTTGTGGAAGCTGGCTTGAAGAAGTAGTGTAAAATCTGATTTTATCGCTATACTCAGCCAAATTTTCATTCACAAACCGAATACGCTCTTTCCACACGGGGACGTAGCTTTCAAGTCCATCAATGTAAATTGTGGAATCCATATTCGGAACGTTTAAGATAAAATTACTGTTCGATTCTTTGACTTGACGGAAAAAATCTCTTGCTAAACCGTTTTGCTTCAAAGTTTCAATCAGGTCGCCATCCACAATCCATGTTGCGGGAATTTTATACTTAGTTTGTAGTTGTAAAAGATGTTCATATTCGACCTTACCGTGGTTGTTTCGATAGGTATTGATTAGGATAGCGACTTTTCGCTCATTTTTCGGTTTGCCAGAATCACTAGTTTTTATCCAATAAATTCCCGCTGAAATCCCGACGATAAAAGTAATCGCAAAAACCGCCGACCAAATCGAGACGTTTTTTGAATTGATTTTTCTATTCCCGTCTAAAATATTTTCGATGCGTTTCATTAAATTTCCTCCATTTGCCGCCATTACTAAATTTGTGGTCGGGATTGAACGAATTTCCTCCAAACTCGCCAGAGCTTTGGCGTAAATAAATCTATCTGTGTCAAACATTTGCGAGATAAACTCATCAACTGCAAATTCTCTTTCAGCTTTAATTTTTGCCGAAATCCACCAAACGCATGGATGATAAAAAAACAATATCTCGACCAGACTTTGCAGAAAATTTACTAAATAATCACAGCGTTTGATGTGAATAAGTTCGTGAATCAAAATCGTTTCCAGCTCTTTCGGTGAAATTTGCAGGAAAGCACTCGCAGGAACTAAAATGACAGGTTTGAGCCAGCCGATAACAACGGGAATTTCAACCTTTTTCGACTGCAAAAACTTAACTGTTTGTTTTATTTGCAGTCTTTGGCACAATTCGTCAAATTTTTCTTGCCAATGCGTTTCAACCGCAGAAATTTGGCGGGTTTTATAGAGATGAACCGTCCAAATACCGCCCATCAACCGAATCGAAAAAATAACTACTCCAATCAGCCAAAAGCCAACTATTATCGGCATCAGATGAATATTCGATGATGGCGAAGAAACAGCATTATCTGCCGAAATTATTTGAGGAACATTAATATTTTCAGAGATAATTTGTTTCTTCGTTTCTTGGATCGGAACTTGTTTTGAAATTGTTGGAATATTTTGAGTTGTCGTCTGAACTTGGCTAGTTTCGCTTGAGAAATAAACAAAAGTTAAGATGGGCAAAATAAAAGATAAACTCAATGCCGAAACAGAAATCAAATAACGCAAATTAGCCGAAAAATCCCGTAATATTCTCAAAAGGCAGAACAAAACAGCGGCAACGAAACCTATCTGCCACAATGAATGAAGCAGCGTCCAGCCGATATTTTCAATAATCCAACTATTCATTTTTTGCCTCCTTTTCAGCTTTTTCAATCATTTTGCGAATCTCTTTCATCTCTTCGGGCGAAGTATTTTTCCCCTCCAAAAGATGCTGAACCAACTGCATTGCCGAACCGCGAAAAACCTTTTCCAGTAAATCATTGACCAAACCTTTTTGAGTTTCGGTTTGAGCAATTGTTGGGCGGTAAAGATGCGCTTTTCCTTCTACATTTCGTTCAACCAAACCTTTTTCTGTCATAATTTGCATTAATTTAAGAATGGTTGTGTAAGCAATTGGCTTAGAAACGCTGATAACTTCAAAAACCTCGCGGACAGTGGCAGATTCTTTTTCCCAAAGCACATTGAGAATTTCTAATTCAGATGTTGTCGGTTGTTTTATCATAATTCATCTACGAAGCAGTTCGTAAGAAGGATGGTATACGAAATGCTTCGTAGGTGTCAAGGAAAAAAATGGTGAGCTGGGAGGGTAAGCATCCTTGCTTGCCTAAACGCAGAGCGTTTAAAACTTTGCTCAAGTCAAGCTAAGTTAGATTGCTATCGCAATCTGACAAGCAGGGATGCTTACCCTCCCAAGACCTTATTGAAAATAATTTTCAAAAATCCTCTTGACAAACATTAGAATTAGAATTATTCTAAATCTAAGTTTATGGCTATGATTCAAGTAAACGAAAATATAAGTGAGTTAGGTTTGACGAAACAGCGTGAGGTTGTTTTGCAGGTTATCCGTGATTCGAGAGAGCATCTGACGGCGAATGAGGTTTTTGACAACGCCAAAGGATTATTGCCGACGATTAGTTTTGCGACGTTTTATAATTCTTTACGTTTTCTGAAAGATGCCGGACACATCGCGGAGATTCAGTTTGGAAATGGTGCCAGCCGTTTTGATAAAATGACTTCGCGCCACGACCACGCTTTGTGTAATAAATGCGGAAAGCTGGTTGATATGGAGCTGGATCTGCCAGCCGAATTGGTTAAACTTGCGGCTGAGTATTCTCAGTTCAAACCCGAATCGCTTGAATTGACGTTGCGCGGACTATGCCCGGACTGCAATCAAAAATAAATAAATATAAAGAACAATAGGGAGTTTTATAAAAATTATGTCAGCAACAGCACCAGCTAAAGAAAATACCGTAGCATTTGCCAAGGTAGGACAACCCGCACCTGATTTCAATTTACCTTCAACCAAAAATCTGGAAACATTGAAAGAAAATGTCAAACTTTCAGATTACAAAGGAAAATGGTTGATTTTGATGTTTTATCCATTGGATTTCACCTTTGTTTGCCCGACTGAATTGACTGCATTTTCAGATCGTCTTGACGAATTAAATGGGGTTGGCGCAGAAGTTCTCGGAATTTCAACCGATTCAGTTCATTCACACCGCGCTTGGATTAAAACCCCTCGTGACCAAAACGGAATTGAAGGCTTGCAATATCCGCTTGCTTCAGATGTAGCAGGACGACTTGCCGCTAAATACAATATCTTGGTTGAAGAAGCCAATATTGCTTTGCGCGGACTTTTCATCATCAATCCAGATGGAATTTTGCAATATGCAGTAGTTCACGATTTAAACATTGGACGTTCAGTAGATGAAACTCTTCGTGTTTTGCAAGGTCTCCAAACAGGTGGACTTTGTGCAGCAAACTGGACACCGGGACAGAAGAATTTATAAGTTAGTATTACGCGATTCGTAATACGTAATTCGCAATAAAAAAACGAATTACGTATTACGAACAACGAATAACGGAGTAAATATATGCCAATGAGAATCGGCGATGAATTGCCAAGTTTTGAAGGCGCATCCGAATTTTTGAACGGTGAATTGAATCTGGAAACAGGAAAACCAACTTTAGTTCACTTTTGGGCGACAAGTTGCGGAATCTGCAAAGAAAAAATGCCGCAACTTCGTGAAATTATTAATAATTACGGAGAACAAGGTTTGCAAACTGTTGCCGTCCATTTTCCCCGCTACGAAGCGGATACAAATATGGATGGAGTTAAAGAAACCATTACTGCACAAGGAATTACAGAAGTTTGTGCCGTGGATAATGAACACAAACTTAAAGATGCTTTCTTAAACGAACAAGGTTGGGTTCCGGTCTATTATCTTTTTGATGCGGAAGGAAAACTCAAATCCCGTGCTGCCGGTGAATTCGGCATCGGAGTTTTGAAAGGAGCATTAGAAAAAATGTTTCCTGAGCAAACAAGCGAAGCAACAGCTTAAATTTGAACAAGGGAAGTAAGAAGAAGGATGAGGTTTAACGGCTTCATCCTTTTTTATTTTGAATATAATAATCTAAATCTCTCACAGCAAATCAATGATTTTTCGTTAAATTCTAATCTGTTTTCTGCCGCCTCTTTTGTAAAATATTGCCGATGAACTTCGCGCCAATATTCGAGTGTCTGATTGCCTTCGCCTTCGTCAAAAGCAAATTCTGCGTCAACTTCATCAAAAGGTATTTGACGAATTTCAGTAGTTTGAATAACGCATAAAGGATTACCGTGAAAATCGGTAATAACGCTGTAGCCATCATCAATCGGAGCGACTTCGGGATGTTTTTTGTTGAATTCAACCAAACTCGCTGTCGCAGTCTTTTTTCCTGAAATAACTAATTTAGCAAGCTCTTTCGCCATCTCTTCTGTATTGCCGAAAAACCAAACTTGATATGGCGTTTCGGAATTTATACCGCTCGTTTCGCAAAATTCTAGCCAGAATTGTTTTACTAAATCGTTCATAAACAAAGAAGAATCAGTATAGCGAACAATAGTGACCAGGTCTAACTAACGTCAACTTGAGTGAAAACAGAGTTGCTCGCTACGACTCGCTATACCGATTTTTTCGTCAAACCTCAAAACCTAATCAAACTAATTCCATTCACTAAACCAAGTTTCCAAAAACTCAAAAACTTATCATTCCCGCCAATTACCAAACTCAAAATCGCTCCAAAGAATATTAAATTAGCGACGGGCAAAAAGAAAACACTGAAAATTAATCCCGCATCGTGCAAATCGCTTTGTCCGAAATGAAACTCCTGCCAACCTGAAAGCAGATGAAATGCCATACTTGCCCCTAAAATACTGAGAAAAATCGGCAACGATTCACTCGGTAAAACCCACGCCAAAGGCAGAATTAAATAGCATATAGTCGGCAAAAAATAAGGCGCAAGCGTGACCAAAAAATTACTTCCGCCATACATTTCAACATAGCCGCCCTGCGTAAAAGTGACATTGAAAGATTTTGGTTTTTTGAGAAACAAAAGTCCGACGATTAAATGCGTAAGTTCGTGTTCAAAGGTGCAAAAGACCTGCAAAAATCGTTTGAAAATTAGCCAAAAAAATGCAAACGCAGTAAAGCCAATTAGAAACGGGACAACTCTGGAGTTTTGCCAAGGTTGTTTAGTCAAAATCTCATAAAAAGCCGTCCCGAATCCGTAGGTCAAAAATGGCAAAAGTAAAAAGGTAACAGCTTTTCCAATGAAATTTATCATTTATTTTTTAGTCCGCAGAACACGCAGAATTCGCAGATAGATTTATTTGCCTTTTTTCGCGTTACTTCGCGGGCAAATCTCCTTCTACTTCAACCACTTATCAACAGTTTCTGCAAAAAACTTTGGTGCATTTTCGTCCATCCGTAAATATAACGCAGGTTCGATTAATTCAAGCTCCATCAGACAAAAATCGTCGTGTTCATCACGGACAAAATCAATACGGGCATAGAGCGGAGTTGGTTCAATAAAACTAAAAATGTGTTCCGCAGTCCGCAAAAGGTTTTTGGAAGGCGAAACAGCCGTAATAATTCCGCCGTGTTCTTCCTGCACACGAAAATCTTCATTTTTTGGCGTTTTCAAAATTGTGTGGCTGTAATTTCCGCCGAAATAGAAAAGGGAAAATTCACCTTCGCTGACGATATTCGGCATAAATGGCTGAACCATATATTTTCGTGACTTGAAAACTTCGGCTAAATTCGGCTCAAAAGTCTTAAGTCTGAAAGTATCCTGAGCTGTCGCGGAAATAATTGGTTTTATAATAATTTCATCGATTTGAAAATGAGTGAGCCACGATGCAAAATCATTTTCAGTCGGCGTTTTTTCGCTCCACATTGTCGGGACAATCTTTACGCCTTTGTTTTCCAAATCACGCAAATATTCCTTACTCAAATTCCATTCAACCGTTTGCAGAGAATTTTCCAGACGTGCTTTTGATTCGTTAATCTTCTGCAACGCACGCAAAAAATCATCAGGCGAATCCTGATAATCCCAAGTCGTGCGGATAATCACGGCTGAAAAATCGTTCCAATCAATTTCGGCTCGCCAAGGAATCGTTGAAACTTCCCAACCGAGTTTCCGCAAAGGCTCAATGGCGAGATCATCATCAAAAACGTAGCCGTCTAAATTGTCTGTCGAAAGAAAACAAATTCGATTCATATTTAGAGAAGGAATTTAACAAGATGGACAAGACTATTCATCCTGTTAATCCTGTCTATCTTGTTTGATTTCTATTTGGTTCTAATACCTGGCTTGATAGCAATTTCGCCATTCGCACACATCGGACATTCTCCAGGTTTGTAGCTCGGAACTTCCAATGTAGCTAATGCGATTCTCGGCACGCCAACATCTGCCGCACCGCCTGAACGGTCAATTATAGAAGCCGCTGCGGTTACATTTCCGCCCAATTTCGCTAACGCTTCGATACATTCACGGGTTGAGCCGCCGGTTGTGATTACGTCTTCAACTACCAAAATTCGTTCGCCCTCTTTAACCGAAAAACCGCGTCGGACGGTCATTATGCCTTCTTGACGCTCTGTCCAGATAAAGCGGACGTTTAAGGCTTGAGCGACTGCGAAACCAATCACCAAACCGCCGATAGCAGGCGAAGCGACATTATCAAATAGTTGGTTAGAAAACTTTTCTGCAATTGCTTTACCAAATTTTGCGGCATCCATCGGATATTGCAGAGCTAAAGCACATTGTAGATATTTCGGCGAATGCAGACCACTGGAAAGGATAAAGTGTCCTTCGAGCAAGGCATCCGTCTCGCGGAATTGTTCGAGAATTTGTTCTTGATTCATAAAGTTAGTTTTATCCACTAAGTTTCACGAAGTGGGGGGCAATATATTTTGCTGTCTTCGTGTAATTTTCGTATTCCTTCGTGGATAATTATTTTTTAATGGTAAATGAGCGTGTGAAATTGTCAAATCCGATGTCTGTAGATTTGCGGTTTTGCGTTTTCCCGTTAGAATGAAAAAAGATGAATGGATTTTCCAACCTAATTTCAGATTCGCTTTTAATCAACGACACTATCAGGCTTTTGCAAAATTTCGGCGGCAAGGCAACGGCGGTCGAGATTGTTGACTCGGTGATGAAAATTCGCCGACCTGAGCCGAATCTGGCAAAACTTCTCGTCTCGGATTTAGTTAATGGCGATCCGCGCTTGAGTCTAAATGAGGGAATGGTTGAACTTCATTTAATCAATCACGATTCGCTGAATTTATTTGAAACTGATTATGTTGTCCTCGATTTTGAAACAACAGGCGCAAAATGTCCGCCCTGCCGTGTGACGGAAATCGGTGCGTATCGGGTGGAAAAAGGCGAAATTACCAATAAATTTCACACGCTCATTAATCCCGAAACTGAAATTCCAATTTTTATTACTCAACTGACAGGAATTTCCGAGGCGATGGTCAAAGATGCTCCGAAATTTCGTGAGATTGCCGACGATTTCCTGTCGTTTATCGGTGACGCAGTTTTAGTGGCGCACAATGCACCTTTTGATATTCGTTTCCTAAACCACGAAATAGGCAAGATTTACGATGGTTATAAAGTAGCAAATCCGCATCTTTGCACTGTCCAACTCTCTCGCCGACTCGTCCCAAACATCGAAAATCACAAACTCAACACAGTCGCCGAACACTTCTGCGTGAACCTCGAAAATCACCACCGAGCTTCGCACGATGCCCACGCTACCGCCAAGATTTTTGTTAATTTATTAGAGCAATTAAACGATTTAGGTGTCAGCGATTTAGCATCTGCGAGGAAGGTTAAGGTTTGAAAGGAAAGTTTTATAGAAAAAAACTTTCCTTTCTAATTTTATAAACGTGTTTTGCTAAATTTGGGTAAGCTACTCTCTGGAATAGATTCCTACATATTTATTTTCTCAATCTCGCCTCTACATTATTAGCCTTCAAAGAATTTCCCGTTGCCCGTTGTAAATCGGCGATGGCTTTGTTGAGTTCAGTCTGGGCTCTCAATTCGGCACTTCTGGCATTCATCAAAGCGGTTTGGCGTTCTAAAACTTTGTAAATATCGGATTGTCCTGCATCTAATTTGCGCTGTTCAGATTCATATTGTTTGACCGTATTTTCGCGTGAAATGGCGGCGGTGCGAAGACGAGCATCGGCAGTCCTCAGAGATTGCAGAGCGTTTCGCACATCAACTTGGATTACTTGCTGAAGTTGCTCGCGTTGTGTTTGAATCTTTTCACCTTCAACCAAGTTTTTGCCCAACTGAGCTTTGGCAGTTTCGTTCTTAAAAGGAATGTTGAAATTTATCCCGACCTTAAAGGTTGGATAGCGATTGGCTAAAATATCAACCGGAAGTCCGAAAACGCTGCCCGTTAGATAGTCGGGAACAACGATTGGTGCTGTGCTGGTAGTAAATGGCGGACGGAGGTTTGGACTCTGCGTTCCTGCCAAGCCTGAACTGGTGTAGGTTGCTACAAAATCAACTTGCGGTTTGGTCTGGTCAGTTAAAAACTTGCGATCAACTTCATTGATTTCCTTTGCAGTTTCGTTGAGTTCTAATTCAGGACGATTTTGCAATGCTAAATCTAAGGCTTCGGGCAGGGTCGTATTCGGCACAACCAGATCAACCTTATCCGTCGGAATCAGCGAAACTCCCCAAATAGAATCATTTTTATTTTCAGCAATCAGACTTTTTAAGCCGTTTTCAGCCCGATTAACTACTTCAAGGGCATCATAAACTGCAAGTTCCAGATTAGCGACTTGAGTTTCGGCGGCAACAATATCAATCGGTGCAAGTTGACCTTCTTCAACCAGACGTTTGTTATGTGCAAGTTGTTCTTTGGCATCCTTCACACCATCGCGTTGAACTTGCAGATTCCGCAAAGAAAAGGTCAAATCCCAATAAGCACGCTGAATCGTGGCAATAATATCAATTGATTTCTGGCGAAACTGCGTATCGGTTAAACTAAGATTTTTCTTGGCAATTTCAATCGAACGCCGTTGTTGGTCAATTCCACGCCCACGCAGTAGCGGTTGAGTAAAATTCAAACTCAAACTTGCGTTATGCTGCGGACTCAAAAGGGTGATCGTATTGTCGGTCGTAACTCGTTGGCTACTGAGCGTTACACTGTAAGTTGAGCCATATTTTTTGATAAAACCCTGATAGGTCAAATTACCGACAATCGAATCATTGGTAATTTTTTCATTAGTGCTGAAAATACTCAAATTCGGCACTGTCGCCCGCTCGTAATAAGATTGCCCAAAAAATTTAGGTTCATAAACTCCGCTTGCCGCTTGAAAATCAAACTCGGCAATCTTCACATTTTGCCGTGAAACCTCAATATCCTTATTATTTTCTAAAGCCTTAGCAATAGCATCACGCAGAGATAAAGTCTTTTGTTCCATCATATCCACGCCAACTCGTCCCAAATCAGGCAGACTTTTATCGTCCGATTGATATTTAGGTGCAATCGGCGGAACTCCTTGCAGATTTTCAGGGTTGACGTTTTGTGTATCGTCAACCTTTGGAGTCGGAGCAGGTGTTGGGGTCGGGTCTTGAGCCAATCCAAAACTTGTTAAAAATAAAATTGATAAAACTAAAATTAATTGCTTATTCATAAAAGTAAATGATTACTTCACTAAAAATTGCGAATAAATAAAACCACCGAGAATAAAAGCAAAACCGCCGATTTCACCCGCGATCAAGCCATACATAAACCACGTTGTTATAAAATTTCTTTCGTGAAATTGATTATCGGTTCGATTTAAAATTCCTTCCCTGATGTATCCGAGAACCGACAAAATAAAAAAGATTAGCGGAATCGCCGTAAACACGATTTGCCACACTTCACCAAACGGCGAAAATTCTAAAAGTTTAGCAATCACCAAACAAGCAAAACTGTAAAAAAACGATGCCCGATGAGCGATGTCAACATAAACAGGTGCTTGATG
>ERZ1292630.4734-Hain-H41-02um-R3-4734-length-11439-cov-7_pt1 | contig 10371 bp, 6 predicted proteins | sample MGYA00564408_ERZ1292630 | MGnify/ENA primary metagenome ERZ1292630 (study PRJEB36523, sample SAMEA6512641) | groundwater metagenome | collected 2019-01-08 | study: AquaDiva: Metagenomics assemblies of 32 groundwater samples
CTTGACCGAGTCGAGCCAGTAGAGCCAGCCTGACGAGGTCTGGGCGGCACCGACCATCGAGTTGCCCACCGAGACGCTACCCAGTGAGCGTTCCATGCGTTTTTGACTCGTCGAGAAGTGACGGATGCCGAACCCTGGCGGAGCGTACCAGCAGCTGAATACGCTTCGACTTCGCTCTCCAACACCTTGTGCCTTTCCCCCTGTAGTTCCGCGGAAGAAGCGAATAGACACCATTTTGGTGACCCTCACCCTTCGTGGGGGTTTGTACGGGAATGAACGTCAACAACAACCCACAAATGAGAAGAAAATTTCGTCGAGCAGTGCCAGCAGCTTCAGGGGCTTGAATTGAGTCCTCTCATGCCGGTCCGGGAAGGAGAACGAAACCCAAACTGGAAACGCGGCACCCGCATGTCATGGTGGAAGAAGACAACATCTACCTCGATCCGATGAAAATATCACACATGTTTGGGATAGTAGTGCACGACTTGTGACAGTAAGGGGTTACGCTTCGATGCAATCAGCGGCATGTTTTTCGCCGTGAACGCCTCTTCCTTCAAGAAGGCGACGACCGTGCCCCACGCTTCCGGATCCGCCTCCGCTTCGGTTCCCACTGTCGGTTTCGCGTGCGCGGAGTGTAGCCGACGACGCTGCTCTTGCCACTCTGCGCGTATTTCGGCGAAGACGGGCGCGAGTAGTTTTTCTAGAAACGCCGCGTACCTCTCGCCTTCGCAACGGTCGACCCAGTTGTCGGCGAGTTCGACTAGCGATAAACACCAAATGGCGTAACTCACCGACGGCGTGGTGACGATGGAGGACGTTGCGGTGTCGATTCCTTCCTGCCGCAGGGCCCCGGTGGACCCAAAATGATGTGCCCGGCCGGGAAAGGAATGCGATGCTTGCAACCCGCCACCTCCGCCTACGCCATCTTGCGCCGATAGCGGAGGAGCATGGTGACCTGCGTTCCCTCCGGCGGCGGGAACGAGAGCGGTATTCGCGGAGACGTCGAAATGGAAGTCCGCTTCGATACCACGCAGTAACAGTTCGGCGGCCGCACCATCGATGATGCGGTACGGATAGAACACGCCCGTCTCCCCCCGAAGGGATGACGAGGTCCCGCCTGCTGCGACCGGCGTCGCCGTGGATCGACCAGCAGGGGCCACTGCTCGCGGCGACGTCGTGCCAGCAGGAGGGGGCACGACGCTCATCCTCCCGCCGTTGGCAGCCCTCGACGGGGACGGGGAAGAAGCTGCCGCCGCGTTTGGCCCAGCGGCGACGGGCGGACTAAACGAGATCATGAAAGGCTGCAAGATACCAGCCAACGCCGCGGCGTGCACCTTTCGATACGTTGCCCATGGAATGCCTTGTGTCGGCGTCCCACCCGCCTGACACCAGCTGTCTTCGAGCACACGCTTCAAGGCGACGCTGTCCAGAATACTCTGGCGACGCGCAACCATATCGGCCTCGAAGGTCACGGTGTCGGCCATGTCCCCCACGTGAACCCACCGCTCCGCTTCCAACTTGCCCGCCTCACGCGCTTCCGATGTTCCATCGAGAATGCGGTCGTTCAGACTGGGTCCGAGACCACCGCGAGGGCCACCGCCGCTGTTATTCTGCCGAGTCGGAGCACCTTGTGCCTTCGTATTCGGTGTGGCGGGTGGGGGTGCGCCGGGCGCGATGGTGGTCGCATCACCCGGCGACGCCACCACCGCCGCGGCGGGGGAATCCATGAATTGACGGACGATCCAAGGCAACTGCGGGTGGCGCATGGAGGTCAAGCCCCGGTGGCCGAAGCGAAACAGGCGCGGGTGCTGAACGAAAACGCGCTCGGCGGCGTTTTGAACAAACGCTAACGGCACGGCGGCCGCGCCGGCGGGGAGGGAGGCCTCGGCGTGACTGTGCGGAATGGTCACATTGGACGGCACGGAACCTATGGCGGCGGCCGAAGTGCTGTTTCGGGCCACGGATAGCCGTGGGGCTCCTCGCGGGGGAAGGCCGTCCCGGCTGACCGCGGCGCGATAGGACAACGACGGGGGCCGTGCGGTTAACGACGCGGTCGACATGCGTCGAGACACAAATCTCGTGTCGCACCTAGCGAGGGGGCAGTTTGTAGAAAAACAACAAAGAAATTTTTTTACAGAGAACCCACAAATGGATATAGGTTCGTCAAGCCCCGTCTTCGTTGGAAAACACCTTTGCGACCGCATGTCACCCATTTACACGTCGTCCAACATAAATTTTGTGTACGACAACTACGTCATCATCTGTTCGGCTTGCGGCCAAAAATGTTCACTCGGGCGAAGAGTGCACTCATGTCCATCTCCTTCAGGAAGCGGTACCGCTCATCGCCCTTGTGGATCGTCAACTTAGCATCGGCCACCACCCCCGCGTCGAGTTCGGTTGATGCCACGTCTGCGGTATCGTTGGACTCAGCGGTACGCAGAGGAGCTGCGGATGCGGCGGGTCCCTTGTTCGCCTTGCTGTTGTCGTCGCCGTCCCACACGTCCATGCGGCTGTTGCTGTCGTCGATGACGATGTGCTCGAAGCCGATCTCGGTTAAGGTGCGGTGCACGTCGGACAAGGGCATGAACACCACCATGCAGCTCGGCCACGGGAGACCGGCCTGTAATTCCCCGAGCCGCACCGTGCACGACACGGTAAAACGACCGCCGGGCCGCAGCACCCGAAACACCTCTTCGAATCCCTTCTTCTTATTGGGAACGAGGCAAAATCCGCCATTGGAGATGACGACGTCGACAGACGACGTGGTGATGGGAAGATCCTCGATGTCGCCGAGGCGAAAATCGACGTTTTGCAAACGGCGCTGGCTGGACTTCGTGATCGCCGCCGTGACTTCCTTGATACTCAAGTCCACACCGATCACGCGCCCCGACGGTCCACACTTCGCCGAGGCCAGGAACGCGTCGAGACCAAAGCCACTGCCCAAATCGACCACCGTTTCCCCTGCTGCAACGGCCGCTAGCTGATGCGGGTTGCCCGTGCCCTGCATCAAGGCGACATCGGGTCCAATAATTCGTAACTGGGCTTCGTCGTAGCCCAGGCGCTCCATGAGCACGCGTGCGACGTGCTCGTGCGACCACTGCTTGGAGCTGGCGTGCAGGGCGTTGTCGTTGTATGCTGCCGTGAAGTGCGTTTTCAATTCGTCAGAGGTCGCCGACGTCCAATCCGCTCGATTTGAATCGCCCTGCTTAGACCCCCCCTCCACTAGGTTCGACGGTGGCTGGTGATGCGGACACACCTGCACGACGGATGCCTCTTGTTCGGCGGCCGCGAATTTGCGACGCGCGTGCGAACACATTTCACCACCAGTCGTCGCTTCTGGATGCGCAACAGCGGCGACACCTGCGAAAGGACACTTTGATGCACTGGACGAGGTGGGCACGGGCGTGACCTCGGTTGTCGATGCTTCCCCCGCAGCGTCCGTCGCATGAAATGGACACCGAGACATTTAAAACCAAAACGGTCGACAGAGATTATCTTTTGCCGAGGGACAATGGCAGAATGGTTATCATCGGCGCATCAAAGAAGATACTATTAAAAAACATTCCGCGACTTATTGATAGATTTTTGAAGAGAAGGGTCGGGAGGAAAGAAGGGGGGAAGGTTGGGGGTTTCGTGGCCTAAACCCGAGAACACACGCGAAAACGGTTAACGGTCCGTCAACGTTGTTATCTTGACATGAGCTGATCATGCGACACCAGCGATCTGATACCACCGGCCGATATCACCCGGGGCAACCTCAGTCGCGCACCTCACGCTTGCTGCATGATCGGGAACAGGTTGTTGAGCAGCATCCCGCACATGCCGCAGGCGGTGACGTTGGCGAAGGTATTCCCAACGGGCCAGCCCATCGTGCCACATTGCGGCACCGCGGTTTTCAGCAAACGGAAGTAACCCGCCTCTCCCCACAGAGCACTCCAGGAGTTGCGCAACAGCCAGTAATCTTCCCCGAGGTCACTGTCGTGCCCGTAACCCACAATTTGCACCACGTGGCTCGGACTCATGCCGTCCGAAACGCATGTGGCGTTCGCATAAATGCCGGATTCGTAGGCCATGAACGACGGCAGCACGTAGATCACCGCCGTCACGGGGCCTTGATTGGCCACGGCGTGCATGACCGCGTCCTGGTCATTGCGTTCGACGGAGACGTACCCGGTGACGGGCGTCATCGCCGTGCGCGCGACCCAGCGATCGCACGAGGGCCACTGATTGTTCGTCGACGAGTTGCCGACCCAATAACTGAGGTACGGGTAGATGAACTCCTCCGTCAGTCCCCGTGACTGTATCAAATATTCCATCGCGTGCGACGGAAACATCCCGTCGCAGCCTTGCATCGTGGCGTTGTCGATCGTCACAGGGGGCACGCAGGACACGAGCTGCTGCGGGCTCAGCTCAATGCGCTTATCCGTCGTGAGCGCATAGTGCGCTTCGAGCGTTTCGGTCGTGCCAAATGCCCAGCAGCTGCCACAATAGCCTTGATCTTTGATGGCGGTGAGGATCGGGGGGTCGGCCGAGCGCCAGTCGACCGAGCGGCGCCGGTTGCCATCGTCGCCAAGATTTCGGTGAACTTTCTTCTGCGTCGTTTTGCCCGTGGCCAGCCCTCCATTTGACTTCGACACGCGCCCGCTGCCGTGCAAAAAGTCGGCCACGTAGGCTTGGGCGTTCGGCCCGTCGTGTTCGGGCACGGGGAATGTCGGCGTCATGCGGCGAAGTTCCTCCTCGGTCATGTCCGTGAATCGGTTCACGCCCATCTTGTAGGACGACGACGACCCCCCGGCATTGTGCGCTACTATCTCTTGCAACTTGGCCTTAAAGGTCAGCGCTCGAGCGTTGAAGTCGGCGGTCCCGCGCACATACGGCTTGCGGAAGTCTTCGACGTACTGGTCGAAAGTGTAGTCGTCATTGAGTTGATGCCACTTAGGGGGAGCTCCAGAGGCGGCGGCCGTTCGAAGGGGACTCATGCCTGCCGGGAAGACGGCGGCGAGCGAAACCAGCGCCACCAGGACAGACAGGGCGTGGCGCATAGACTGTATTTTTTTTGACGACACGAGTCACAAACGACTCTAGCAAAATCTTGAAAAAGCGAACACTCGTACTGTAATATCAATATCAACCATCGGCGATCTCTTTCCTTCAATGGATGCCTTTTTTTCCCCCAGGATGGTCGATGCTCCGAACACAAATCAGCACGCCAACTGAGGCCGAGTCGACGACCAAAATACCTCACACACACACAGGGCTCAAATTCGCTGTGCAGCCATGGTCTTTCATGAGTTGCCGGATGTCACTCACACGAAGGTGACGTCGCACGAGATCGCTCGCAAGATTTTCCCAGACGCTCACCCCAGGTAACCATGGGTGGTGGTGGTGGTTCGCCAGGACGACGAACTGTGCCGCCGATGAGATGAGGTAAAATATTGAGAAAATCGTCGTTCCCAAGCCGAAGGCGTCGTTCTCCTCTAAGTGCCGGTCATAGGTGAAGGTGTAACCTTCCGTACCGCCAAAAACAGTCGAGTTCGAGGAGGAGGAGAACTCCATCATACAGCCGAAGTCACCGAGTTGCACCTTGATGCGATTGCTAGACGGGTCGTACTCGGTCACGAAGATGTTGCTCAGCTTGACGTCCAAGTGCGCCAAACCTTGATTTGCCAGGCTTTCCAGGGCAATCAACAGTTGGTGACCGACTTGACCAACAAGGCAGGCGAAGCGGTCCGGACTGAAACGCCCCGTTTCGCGGGCTAAACGCGATAAGAGCGTATCAAGACTTCCCCAGGAAGCTAACGGGGTCGCTGTGGCGATAAGGAAGTTGACACGATCGAGATGTAGCGGATCGTCCCATGAATACGATCTTCCCCTCACCTCGACTAGGTGCCCGCCACTGCTTTTCAGAGCACACTGATACTTCGCATTCTCAGCCCACGACATCTCCGACCAAAGTTGCTGCGTGGCGAATCGATCGGGTTGGGGAATGGTCGGGATCCAACGCGGCCAATGTATGTCGCACGATCGGGGGCGTTGACTCGTCGTCTCCCCCGAAGCCGCGTCCGCACGGTCTATGCTGTGGCAAGCGTACTTGGCGTGAACGTTTTGGCCAGGAAAACCCGGGCTCATATAACTCAGAACATAGTTTCCCCAGGGGTCGGGCGTCGTGGTGGAGTTTTCCTCGGTTCTGCGGAGCGGTGACCCATTCGTCTCTTCGCTCAGAGGGTGTTGAAGCGCCGACAAAGCACCCCTTTCAATGTCGACGCAAGTGGTGGCGCGATCAGGGATAGCGACGACAGGTTCAACAACGGCGCGCCCGCTCGTCACAGAACGCGTCGCGACTCCAGCTTCGAAGTTCGTCACACCGCCATTCATTTTCAAAAAGTTCTTAGTTGCGTTCCTTTTCCTTGTCGCCCTCCAAAAATAAATACGTGAAGCGCGGTAAAATGGTTCTATGGCGACGAGCGGTCCCGACATAAAACCAGAGTTGCGATGGATCGCCACTGTCGTTGAGTGATAAGATCAAGGGGTATGCTTTAGCTGCCAGCTGTCAAATTTTTTGATCCACCGAGGGGAACATGCCGTTGAGGCCTCTCTCTCGTCAGTCGTTAAATCGGAATGGCACAAAGAGCACCTGGCCGGCCATCAACGCCACGAGCACAATGCACAGCGACGTCATCGGGTGCGAGACGTTGTAAACCGCGACCAGCGACAAGGTGAAAATAACCACCTGCAGTTCGCTTTTGACGGTGGCGCGAAGTAGTTGGAGGGCCGTGACGCCAATGAGACCTGAAACCGAAGCGGCGACGCCGTCTAAGCTAGCGTGCACCGCGTCCACATCCACGAGCTTCTCAAAGTATTCGTGGCCGACGATCGTAAAGCTGAAGGCGGGGAGAAACATTCCCACCGTGCCGATGAAGCCGCCGAGCGGACCGGCCGCCATGAAGCCCACGAAGCACATGAACATTACGAGCGGGGTCGGCAGCACCGCGCCGAGGGCCAACCCGTCGATGAACTGCTGCGATGTGAGCCACCCCGCGATGGTCACGGCTTCCGCGCGCACCATCGGTATCGCTGTGTATGCGCCGCCAAAAGTTAGCAACCCGCCGATGAGCCCAACGACGAAGACCGAGAGGTAGATGCCACCCGCCAGGCCCTCGCTTTGGGACAGCCTGCCTGCTCCGAATGCCGCGGAAGGAGTACCCACGTAGACAACATACAGAGCGAAACCCATGACCAGCAAGGCCGTGGCGAGAGCGGCCAACGCGGCGCGAATGGGAAGATAGGTATAGTCGTTCTCCTCCTCCTCTTCCACCTCCGGCACCGCGGCGGCGGCTGGAGAAGCGACGGCGGAAGGAGCAACGGCAGAATGGGTAGGTTCGGACGACGACGATGACTCCGGTCCGCCTTCCGCCGGCGGGAGATTGCAACACTGCGACGTGCCTTTCATGATGCCCGAAATCAAAATGGAATAAATGAAGGTGATGTAGAACGGTACCGATGCGATTTGGAGGATCGCCGACGCGACCGTGATGTACGCCAGCGTCATGTCGATGTCTAAGTAGACAAAGGGATACATAGGGCGTGGTTTGGGACGGGCCGCGCGGGCCTTGCGCTTCGCCATTTCGGCCGCGGGGATCGTGATGGTGGACAAGGTGATCTTGTGCACGGCGCGGAACACGAAGGCGACGACGGCCGGCTGGATCGCGGTCAACGACGCCAGAAAGTATACACTCTTGAGACCATAGTCTCGGTAAATCCACGACGCCAGCATCATGAGCCCGAAGCCTGGTAGCACGAAGCCCATGCCGGCAACAAACGCCCCGAACCGGCCTCGGGCGATGTAGCCGAAGTAGCACGCTAGTTCCGTCGCCTCGGGTCCCGGCAGCGCTTGATAGACGGCTAGCACGCGGTTGTAGCGCTTCTGACTGACCCATTTGTTCTCGATGACGAAGTACTGGCGCATCATGTCGATTTGCACCACGGGCCCGCCGAAGGCACGGAAGCCGAAGGAAAGAAACAAACCAAACAACATCATGAAGCCGATATCTTGGGGCGCTCCGGCGGCGTCCGCAGGGACTACGTTGGTTGGCTCCTTGCCAACAGCGGCAACCACCGTTTGCGGTTTGGCGACTGCCGGCGTCACGGGCGTGGAGGAGCTCTCAGCAGCGAGAACAGACTTTGGGGAGGCTTTTTCCTCCTGGACAGACGTGGCGACCACCCAGACACTTTCGCCACTTTGCGTCGACATTTTCGGTGGTAAATAAGCTGACATGACCGAAAATAGGAAACCAAAGTAACGCAAAACATAGTGCCTCCTGCCCCGAGCGCGAAAAGCCGCATGCGAGTGTCAAACGAAGACGGAATGCGACGTTTGAGTGCTTACCGTCCTACGATGGGATGGTGTCATCACGCCGCTTTCGAGGGTTTCTCGTCCCTGGCGGCCGACGAGGCGTTTGACACTGCCGACATCACTTGAGGACGAAGCCCAGCGCCGCCGGCATCGGACGGGGGGGCGACGGCTCTTTTCGATGATGTAGAGTCGTCGTCCGCCATCGACGCTTTGCCAGTGATCTTGCGAATGTCGTCGAGTCGACGGGTTTCATCGGGCAGCCCAAAGGCAGCCGCCAACGACACGTTCGCCGTCAGTCGCCGCTGCTGCGGTTTGGGCAGCAGCCGATTGATCGTACTATGGTGACCCATGGGCTGAAACAAGGGGCTGGCTCCCGCGCCGAGCAGCTTGGCCTGAATGTTCCTCAAGGCGAAGGCGGTGTCTTGACGGCGTCCGGATAGCCATGACCGCAGCTCCGGGTTTTGCTTTTTCAAGTAGCACATTTCTCGCAACTTGTTGATGATCGCGGTGAGTTGGAACGGGGCGTCGGGGCCGAACCAGTGGTGCTGGATCGCTTCCATGGTGGTGAAGTGCGCGTACTTGAGCGGCTCCATTCCAAGCCAGCCAAGCATCGCATGCGTCGCACCGATGTCTTCCCGCGTACTCACTTTGACGGTGCGGGCGATTTGTGAGGGGCGGTAAAAATCCTTCAGCGGTCGCGCGAGCAGACGGTCGAAGGCGCGGACGACGATCGCGGTCAAGGCATGCGCGCTCAGCGTGAGATGGTATGTGCCAACGGGATCCTCCGCATCGCGGTACTCTGGATCCATCAATGACGGGTGATAGCCCCACGTGCTCATGCCCGCGCTCGACATTTCCGTCTCGTACTCTTTTTGCTCTTCGGTTCGACTGTAGATGTCGTAGACCACCGAGGGACGAAAGGCGATGACGACCTCTGAGGTGTACCGGGAGTTCTTACGAATGTTAACCTCTCGGGTGGTCCCTTGCCCGTCGTCGAATCGCACGGTCCGGTGAACGTCAGCTCTCCCGAGACAGGAACCCAGAGCGGCGAGAAGGTCCGTGAGACCCTCGGAGTGCTGGACGTCGTTTCTCGCGCTCCACACTTTGTCGCGAATACCTCTCGCCTTGTTCACGAACGAGAAAGAGAGAGTGAAAATTTCTTCCGGGCGGTGTTCGTCCATATCGATCTCGCAATCGAGCGAGTCCATTTCGTACTCCAGCTCTTGCCACGTGAGATGCTTCGGCGTTTTAACAAACTTTTCGACAAACATCAAACGGTGTTTGGCAGCGTCTTCGTCGGCGACGGGAACGACGGCGTTGTCCCGCCCAATCTGCATCTCAACGACCTCCGACTCGACATCGTCGATGCGCCGGAAGTCCACCGTTCGTTCCGCTTTGTCGACGACGTCGTCCACCGACCACAGACCCGTCGCGCGAGTGGGCCCTGTCTCGGCAAGCGCCTCCTTCTCGCCCGGAATGGAATGCGACAGATCAAAGCCGTCCGCGATGCGCTGTTTGATGCTGACCTTCATCGGAACGGTGTCCATTTGGGGGGTGGCGGACGACGAGGACGGCGACTCAACGGCTGGCGGTGGGGCAAGGGATGTGGGCTTGCCCGCCGCTTCGTGTAGAGTCGTCTTATTCGAAGGGGCTGGGGTAGTAGGCCCCCCAATCGTTGTGCTGTAGCGTTGTGGGCAGCATGGCTCGGGTTGCCAAGGCGTTCTCCTTGGAGCGCACCCGAGAGCGGCCGTACGGAATAAATCTCCACCGCTTTTAGAACTCACCGGTCGCCGCAGCACGGAGGCTCCCGCCGCTGGCCAGGCTGACTGCCCTGCTGCACGCCGCTGCACCGTTCGCATCGTGGCAGACGTCGAGGGCCGTAACATGTGACGGCTCAACGGGGGAAGTAGAGATGACGGGCGCGCGAAAAATACTTTTTGATCGACAAGGCTAGAACGGAGGCATGGCACCAGCACCAATAACAAAAACTGTTTTTTGTGACATTTAGAGAAGATAAA
>ERZ1292630.5497-Hain-H41-02um-R3-5497-length-10364-cov-5_pt1 | contig 10364 bp, 8 predicted proteins | sample MGYA00564408_ERZ1292630 | MGnify/ENA primary metagenome ERZ1292630 (study PRJEB36523, sample SAMEA6512641) | groundwater metagenome | collected 2019-01-08 | study: AquaDiva: Metagenomics assemblies of 32 groundwater samples
CCCGTTTTTCGGCCTCATCGAGCAAATCAACCAGCTTAACCGTGCCGCCTGATCGGGTTTTAAACGGCTTTTTATCTTCACCCAAAATTGTCCCAAACGCCACATGAACGGCACGAACCTGATCAAGCCAGCCGACTAGCCGTGCCGCGGCAAAGAGCATCGCAAAGTGATCGCTCTGGCGAACATCTACCACATATATCAGGTGGGTCGCGTGATCGTTAAGCAGCGAGGAACGTAGCGTTGCCAAATCCGTGGTCGCATAATTATAAGCCCCATCTTTTTTTTGCAGAATCATCGGCGCTTCGTAGCGGTACGGTTGGCCGGTGGCGGGGTCAGTATAATCCTGCAAAAAAAGACACTGCGCGCCGTCACTTTCTCGCACTAAGCCCTTCTCTTTGAAAAAATTGACAATATCTGACAGCTGATCGTTGTAAGTACTCTCCCCGCGCAAGTCCGTATCAGTTAACAACACGCCCAACCGCTGGTAAATCATATTGAACGCAAGCATTGATTCTTTAAACAAATATTCCCAATATTGCTGCGTTTCAAGGTCTCCAGCCTGCAGTTTAACCACCCGCCCGCGAGCCCGCTCCTTAAAATCATCATCCTCGTCAAAACGCTGCTTGGCGGTTTGATACAGTTTTTCAACTTCATCCATGGTTATATCTTGGTCAACCGACACGCCAGTTTCGAGCATGTGCTCGATTAATTCACCAAACTGGGTACCCCAGTCGCCCAGATGATTTTGGCGAATAACCGTGTGGCCAATAAAAGTATAGAGACGCGTTAAGGCATCACCAATCAAGGTTGAACGAATATGGCCCACATGCATCGGTTTAGCGATGTTGGGTGAAGAGTAATCAATCACAACGCGTTCGGGTTGCACCGCGAGTGGCTGCCCGTAGTGGTCGCCTTCGCGCGCAAAATCAGCAAAAACCTGTGTCGCAAAAACGCTCGTGTTAAACGTAAAATTTAAAAAACCATTCCCCGCCGCCTCAACCTGAGAAAAAAGAGTCTTTGTCAGATCAATCTGCACCGCCAGCTCTTCAGCCACCAACCGGGGCGATGTCGCCTGCCTCTTCGCCACCGCAAAAACCGGCACGGCCAGATTTCCCGACTCGCCCTCAGGTACGGCTTGAATGACAATCTTTTCGCCTTCAAAATGCGACGCGAGAAGATTATGGATCTGTTGTTCGGCTAAAGTCTGCGTATAAGTAACCATAAATATACCCTAGCGGATTTAGATAAAAAAGAAAGCGAAAGCCGGCAGAAACTGCCGGCCGCTGACTAGGAGCAGGGGGATGTACCACGACAAACGCAATTCCTCTTTACCACCTGCAAGGTGAACGCCTGCGTGTCGGTAGGCAGGGATCCCTTCTCGGAGGTGGTTTTAGCCTGCTGCGTAAGTTCTACAGCCTACTGCCGTTCCATGATTGAAATTGTCATATATCGGAGTGGTGCTCGATCTTTCCAGCCAGAGTAGTCAACCTGATCTGAGTAAGTTAATGTCTCTGGGTTAAAAACCTTTTTCTTACGACTGGCTGGCAGATAGAAGCCAATCCCTACTTCTACATGATTGTAACGGCCATAATTGCCAACCATCTCAATAGGAACCGAAGAACGATAGGAGATTGTTGTCCGATAGGGCCAATATTCCTCCGATCCAAACATTTGGGGGCCTTGTTTCTGTGTATACATCAACTCACATTTTTGGGTCACCTTCGCTACCTGCCAGCCAGGAATCGCACTCCCATTCAAGAATATCGCTGGCGCCACATCGCGAGCCGACAGATAACGTTTGCCGATCCGAACATTCTTGGCAAATATCAACTCCGCTAATTGAAGTTTGCCACTATCCATTTTGAAGGCAAATGACATCCAATAGCCCTTAACGATCAACAATTCGCTCGGCGGATTATAATCCATGTAATCCGCCCCGAAACTGATATTGTTTCTCGTCGCATCTGGCTGACCAAAACGGTTGTAGATGGCCCGCTTATCCATTTTTCCAGGCAACATCCACCCGGTCGCTTCCGTCTTCCAAATCTTTATGTTCTGGTTCAACTTCTGCATGGTGTTATCAGCAAAAATCGGACCAAAGCTCATGTGATAGCAAATCGCCACCAGCAAGAAACCAGTCAAGAACTTGCGCATGTTAAGGTATCCCCCTTTTGAAAATCCTGGTTTACCCTAGCAAAAGGAAGCCTCCTTGAGAAGAGGCCTGCCGAGATCAGCGATCAGAGATCTAAGACAAGATATTAAGAAAAAAATAATGGCAAAAAAAAACAATTCTCGATACAATCAAAACGATGAATAATACATTCACTATTCAGAATCAGCAGAAATTTGAACTCTTTCTACAGATCGCCCACAAGCTCAATAGCAAGCATATTACTCCAGTTCTTGCCGGATCGCTCGGCCTTTTTCGCATTATTGGCGATATCCGCAAAGCCAATGATATTGACGGGCTTCTTCCGGATGATATGTTTGTCTCACGTTGGCAAGAAATCCAACAAGTTCTTGGATCGCTTGGTTTTATGGTTGACCCTGACCACATACAAGAATTTAACCGCGGCAGCGATCGCATCTCGTTTTTAAGTTATGGCGATGTCCAAAAATTAACCTCCATCGATCTATCTTCCAGTGGTAACCTGATAGAAACAACGATCATGGATACTTGTTTCTATGAATTGCCCCTGCCGATCCAAAGGGCTATTTACGCCGAAGGACTTAAAAATAAGTGGCGAAAAGCCCGAAAAGAACATGAGGACAATGAGCTTATCGCCGCAATCGATAATTATCTAAGTTAGTCTTGTTTTTTCTCATTATATTTGTTTAAATTGTGTCAATGCCATTTAGAAATGTCGTATAGCTGTGCCATGTAGAAATGTCGTAGATTGGTAGGCATAGCGTCGCCACGGATGAGTAGCGGCTGGCTTGTATGGGATGCGTGGACTTGGCTGGTGGATCACTCGCTGGGTCGGTCGTCGTGGCTGTTCGTGGACTTCGGTGAACTCAAGGATCGTTCGGCCGTGCTGGATGGTCAGCCGTTCGTCCAGGTGCTCTGAGACAGTCACGACGTGCTTCGGTCGGACGATGGTCTGTTGCTTCGGCGCGAGCTGCAGCCACCGAGTCTTGTAGCGGATGGTCAGGTCGTTGGTGACGACTCGTGGTTCCTTCGTGCAGAGGATGGCGTCGTGGTCGTAGCCCTCCACCGAGCGGTGGATATCGCCAGGCTGCCTGGCCTTCACTGCGAACTTACGGTTGTGTTTGGGTAGGTAGGTCTCACGGAGCAAGCTGTTGGCCTCCGCCATGGTTGAGATACCTGCCAGCCGCAGCTCCTTGACGAGTCGGTCTTGGTGGGTCTGGAAGCCCCGCTCGACCCGTCCCTTAGCCTGCGGTGAGCGCGCGTGGATGAGCTCAATGCCGAGCTCGGTGAGGGCTCGCTCGTACTGGGTCACTTTCTCATCCTCTGGATTGTGGAGGTTCACCTTGAACACGCCACCGCGGTCGGTGTACAAGGCTTGTGGCCGACCGTGGGCTTCGAGGGCGTGCCAGGTGGCTTCCATGAGGCTGTGGGTGGACTCACTGTCTACGAACTCGAGCCAGAGCACCTCACTCGTCGCGTCGTCAATGAACTGGAGCAGGGTGCACTTGGGAGCGCGATCTTCAAACCAGGCATGGGGACTCCCATCCACCTGCACCAGCTCACCCCGCCTCGCGCGGCGCTCGCGCCAGGGGTGAGCGGCTGGTCGGTGCTGGCCGTGGACGGTCCAGAGCCCGGCGGCCACCATGGCCTGCCGGAGCCGTTCCCGGCCAATGGTGAGCTGGTGCTCCTCAGCGAGCTTCTCTGCGGCAAAGGTTGGACCAAAGTCCGCGTACTTGGCTGTGACCAGCTCGACGGCCCGGGTCACGACGGCTTCATCCAACCGATGGTTGCTCGGCCGTCCCCGGAGCCCGTGGGCGAGGCTCGCTGGCCCACTCCGACGATACGCCTGCCACTTGCGTTGCATGTGCCGCAAGCTTAGTCCGAGCTGTTGTGCTGCTGCTACCTGGGTCATGGTTCCCTCTTGAATCTTCACAAAGACACTCACTTGATCCAATTCCTTCCGACTCATCGTCACGCCCTCCATGCTGACCTCCTCGCCTCAATGATACGAGGAGGGTACGACATTTCTACATGGCAGGCACTACGACATTACTACGTGGCGGTGACACACCATGTACACTAGATTCACATCAAGAACTATTTCAGCTAGACTCAATTTATGATCAACGTGAATGTTACTAAACAAGAACTTATTAAGAAACTCGCCAAGAATTATCAGCTAGAGCTATTGATTCTTTTTGGATCTCAAATAACTGGCCGAATCCATCGAGAAAGCGATTTTGATATTGGCTATATTAGCCGGCTCCAATTAACATCCGAAGACGAAGGACACTTGATTATCGCTCTTATGCCGATTGTTGAGCAACAAGACGAACGTGTTATTAATTTAGTAAACCTTAAGCGCGTTACCCCGCTTCTTTTGTTTGCAGCAACCAAATCGGCGCAAATTTTCTATGAACACACGCCTATAACTTTTGCGGCTCTGCGCGCTTATTCATTTAAACAGTACTTTGAGACTAAATCATTATACCGTATCAAAGCCGAACGATTAGGAATAAAACTATCATGACTTTTACCCAAGAATTCGCTATCACTAAACTGACTAGTTTTAAAGGGTATCAGTTAGAATTAAGCTCTATTTTGCAGTCGTCTGATCGCGATTTAATGGCTTCGCAACCCCTTTTTCATGCCATAGAACGCCTCTTTCAACTTATGGTTGATGCGATGATCGATATCAATCAGCATTTTATTAGAGAACTTGAACTTGAAATTCCAGAAGATTTCTTTAGCACCTTTACCGCACTTGGTCAGCACGGCATTCTCCAAAAAGAATTCGCTCTAAAACTTGCTCCGATTGTTGGAGTTCGCAACCGTTTAGTCCATCACCATCAATACGAAAAAGTCGACCGAGCTTTGTTTATTTCAAATCTTCGAAAAAATTTCACCGATTTTGATTCCTACCAATATCAAATTAAAAAGTATTTAGAAAGAAATGAGACGAGCGGCGACAACCCTATAGGTCCTAACTAACGGGATTTAGGAGGCACGATGGCTAGCTTAGACGATGTTAAACAGATCGAGAAACTCGACTTAGAAAAAATGGGTAACGATATTGCCGCGTTGCCCGACCAGGTTGAAGCGGGTTGGCAAGACTTTAAAGGGCTGACTGTTCCTACCCATTATGTGCAGGCAAAAAATATCTTAATTTTGGGTATGGGTGGTTCGGCCATCGGTGGGGAGCTAGCCGCAGCTTTGGCTGGAGCAACGGCCACGGTCCCGATCGAAGTTAGACGTGATTATGGTTTGCCGGGTTACGTAGGCAAAGATACGCTCGTGATTGGTGTCTCCTACTCCGGTAACACCGAAGAGACGCTTGATGGTTTTCGCCAGGCGGCGACGCGCGGCGCGAAACTACTGGCGGTTAGTACCGGAGGAGAGATTTCGAGCCTGGCCCGGAAGTTTCAGATTCCCGTTCTTTCAATCGACTATGGCTCACAACCACGGGCGGCCCTCGGCTATCTCTTTATGGCGGTGATGGTCATTTTGGCCAAGCTTCGCCACGTCGAGCTAACAGAACGTGAAGTAACCGAAACAGCGGCCCTGATGCGGGGTCTTAGTAGTAAACTCGTACCAAAGGTGGCCACAAGCGATAATCTCGCGAAGCAACTGGCCGTTAAACTTAAAGACCGTATCCCCTTGATTATTGGGGCCGGCCCGATGGCGACGGTGGCCAAACGGTGGAAAACGCAATTTAACGAAAATGGTAAAGTGGCAGCCGTGGCCGAAGTAATGCCAGAACTCTGTCACAATGTAGTTGTAGGTATGCAAAAGGTTTACCGTCAGCGTGACTTTCTCTTGCCTATCTTTCTAACCTCCAGCTTTGCCCATCCCCGTAACGCCCTACGGATCGGCATTATTAGTCGGCAGTTTGCGGCATCAAAATTACCGGTGGAAACAATTGCCATGCAGCCAGCTGGCACACCGCTGTCTGAAGCTCTTCAGCTTATTCAACTCGGTGACTACATATCTTATTACATGGCTATTCAAATTGGGGCTGATCCCACTGAAATTACCTCGATTATCCAACTCAAAAAAGAGCTCGACGCCCAACCGTGGAAGTAGCTTTTTAGCTTTTTAGCTTATTAGGTTCTTAGGTTTTGGTATTTGGTGCTTGGGATTTGGGATTCTTTTCTCTTGTCCTTGAACAGGCTCATACTTGCGCCTAGCTCGAACTCAAACGATAATGAAACTAAGAAGCTAATTACCTACTAGCTAAGAACCTAGTAATAAGGAGGGATAAATGGCAACAATCCATACGATTGTCGGGCGGGAGATTCTCGATTCTCGCGGAAGCTCAACTTTAGAGGTGGATATTACTCTGGCCGATGGTAGCCTTGGCCGGGCTTCGGTACCTTCTGGGGCCTCAAATGGACGTTGGGAGGCGTATAAGCTTGAAGACATTGGTCGAGCCGTGGCTAATGTTGATTTGGTCGCCAAAAATTTGATTGGTCAAGATGCGGCCGGGCAAGAGAAAATTGACCTTCTCTTAATCAATAGTGATGGCAGTGGCAATAAATCTAATCTAGGCGCGAATGTCACGCTTGCCATTTCGCTAGCCACGGCGGAAGCACAGGCTAAATCTTTGCAAATACCACTCTACCAATACCTTCATCAAATCGCGGGTGTCTCGGAATCGATCGGGTTACCACTACCTATGTTTAACATTATTAATGGTGGTAAGGTTTCGGATAGTGGCTTGGCTTTTCAGGCCTTTATGATCGTTCCGACTAGTGGTGACACTTATCGACAACGTTTGATGCACGGCGTGAATATTTTTAAGGCGCTGCGAGCCGAGTTAATCCAAATGGGTCAAAGCGTGGCGGTTGGTGACGAAGGTGGCTTTGCGCCGCACTTTAATTCGAACGAAGAAGCGATCGAAGTAATGCTGACGGCCATCGGTCGAACCCGACTCAAACCCAAACAAGATGTCGACCTTGCTCTTGATGTGGCCGCCAGCGCTATTCCTGATCTTAAACCGATTACTTATCCGCTCGACCCCATGAGTTATTACGAAAAACTGGTGACCGATTATCCCATTACTCTTCTTGAAGACCCCTTGACTGAAGATGATTGGGCGGGCTGGACTGCCCTGACTGGGCGGATTGGGGAACGAGTGAAAATTGTTGGCGACGACCTATTCACGACCAATCGCGTTCGGCTCGAACGAGGCATTAGCGAAAAAGCCGCCAATGCAATTGTGATTAAGCCTGATCAGATTGGGACGCTGACAGAAACTTTTCAGGCAATTCGTTTGGCGCGTAGCGCGAACATGACGATCGTGATCTCGCACCGCTCTGGTGAAACGGAATCAACCTTTATTGCCGATTTGGCGGTGGCGGTTGGGGCAGAATACCTGAAAACCGGCGCTCCTTCGCGCGGCGAGCGTGTGGCGAAGTACAATCAGCTGCTGCGCATTGAAGAACAGCTGGCCGGCCCAGACGGGGCAATGAAGAATTCCGAATGAAGAATTCCGAATTAATTTTTAATTTAACAAATGGCCATTTGGTATTGATTCGTCATTCGTCATTCGTCATTGGGTATTTATCATGACTCCCCTTATACTCGTCATTTTAGACGGTCTCGGCCTCTCTCCTATTGCCGAAGGCAATGCGGTTATTCAGGCCAAGACACCTTTTCTCGATTGGGCCATTGCCGCCACGCCCAAAGCCATGCTGCACGCTTCGGGCTCGGAAGTTGGTCTCGACTGGGGCGAAATGGGCAATTCGGAAGTCGGCCATTTGAATATCGGCACCGGCCGAATTGTCATGCAAGATCTACCCCGAATCAATCGAGCTATTGAAGACGGGACGTTTTTTGATAACCAAGCTCTTAAAGACCTCGCAGCTTATTTGCGTAAAGAACATGGCCAGCTCCATGTTATTGGTTTGGCGAGTACGGGTGGTGTGCATGCCCACCTAAATCATCTGCTCGCCATGCTCGATTTTGCCAAACGCGAAAAGTTGGAACGGCTAGCGTTTCATCTCATTAGCGATGGACGCGATACCCCACCCAAAGCCATGGCCGGTGACTTACCAAAGATTGAGGCGGCTCTGGCGAAGATTAGCCTTGGGGTTATCGCTTCTATTTCTGGCCGATACTACGCGATGGATCGTGATAAACGCTGGGAGAGAAGTCAAAAGGCTTATCAGGCTATAGTTCTTGGTGTTGGCCGGCTGGCGACTACGGCTCAAGCTGCTCTTCTAGCAGCCACGGCCGCCAATGAGACCGATGAGTTTTTGAGCCCAACGGTTATTGTTGATGAGCAAGGCAAACCAGTCGCTTCTCTCAAAGAGAACGATGCGGTTATTTTTACCAATTATCGTCCTGATCGCGCCCGTCAGCTCGCAGCCGCCCTAACAGAGAAGGATTTTGCTAGTTTTAAGCGAGATCATGGCCCAGTGGCAAGATTTGTCTCTTTTAGTTCCTACGGTGGCGAGGCTTCGTCTGGTGTGAACGTAGCGTTTTTCGCCCCACCAATGAGCAAGCAGTTGGCGGAATTGATTAGCCAGGCGGGTTTGTCGCAGTTTCATATTGCGGAGACAGAAAAATACGCCCATGTCACCTATTTTTTGAACGGCGGTATTGAAAAGCCTTTCGCTCTGGAGGAGCGTCTCTTAATCCCTTCGCCCAGGGTGGCGACTTATGATTTGAAGCCGGAGATGAGTGCCAGTGAAGTGACGAGCGCTCTCCTTAAAAGACTTAAAAATAACCCGCCGAGGCTGTCGGTGATTAATTACGCCAATCCGGATATGGTGGGCCATACCGGCAACCTCAAAATGACGATTTCGGCTATTGAAACTATTGATGTACAACTTCGGCAACTCCAATCAGCCGCCAAGGCGCTCGGGGCTAACCTGATTATTACGGCCGATCATGGTAATGCCGAACAACTAATTCATCCCGAAACGCACGAAATCGATAAGGAACATACGACCAATCCCGTACCCTGTTTTCTTATTCCCCCTACCCTTGATTATGCGGAAACTCTGGGTACAAAAGAAAAAATCGATCAGATCCAGTTTGCCGCTCAACCCCCAGTTGGGGTGCTGGCCGATATCGCCCCGACGATTCTCGATTTTCTCGAGTTAGAAAAACCGTCGGAAATGACGGGGGCTAGCCTGCGAGGGCTGCTCTAAGTAAACGAAAGAACAGGCAAAATTATGGTTTATTCAAGCGTTGTGCTGGTTATTCTCGACGGATTTGGCGTGGCGCCAGCCTGGGGTGGAAACGCTATTATCGTTGCTCGGGTGCCAACTATTGCGGGCCTTGAACGTGAACCACATGCCGTTTTAGAGGCGGCTGGTGAAGCGGTCGGGCTTGGCCCAAACGAGCCTGGTAATTCAGAAGTGGGTCACCTTAATCTGGGAGCCGGCCGGATTGTTGTTCAGGAGTCACGGCGGATTAGTCAGGCGCTGGCTGATCGCACTTTTTTTGAGAATGCAGCGCTCATTAAGACTTTTGCGGAACTCAATCATTCGGGAGGAACACTCCACCTGATGGGTTTGCTTTCGCCGGTGGGGATCCACGCCGTTTATGCCCATCTCCTTGGTGTTTTAGAAATGGCTCAAATTAAGAGTTTTTTTAGAGTGAAGCTTCACCTTTTCACCGATGGTCGTGATAGCGGACAAAGAGATGCCCTCGCCCTGCTGCTGCAGCTTGAGCAGACGTTGCAAAGGTTGGGTTTTGGGACCATTCAAACTATTTCTGGCCGTTACTATGCGATGGATCGCGACAATCATTGGGACCGAACAAAACTTGCCTACGAGGCAGTGGGCTTCGGGCGAGGTCAAGCGGCGGCTTCGGCGCGGCAGGCCTTAAGCCAGGCTTATGCGAAAGAGCAGACTGACGAGTTTATTAACCCAACAGTTGTTAATAAGCCTGGTCAGCCTGTCTACGCCGGTGTTCAAAACCAGGATGTGGTCATGTTCTTTAATTGCCGTGCTGATCGGGCGCGTCAATTAACTCGAGCGTTTACCGACAGTGAGATTCACGAAACAGTTCGGGAGCAGTTGGCTCAACCGTTCACCTTTGTTTCCATGGTGCCCTATGATCTGCCTGGTCATTTGAATCACGGGCGCGTGGTGTTTGAACCGCCACCAATTTATCATAGTCTTCCGGCCGTTATTGCTGAACGCGGGGGTCGCCAGTTTCATATTGCGGAAACCGAAAAATGGGCCCATATCACCTATTTTTT
>ERZ1292630.5498-Hain-H41-02um-R3-5498-length-10363-cov-5_pt1 | contig 10363 bp, 8 predicted proteins | sample MGYA00564408_ERZ1292630 | MGnify/ENA primary metagenome ERZ1292630 (study PRJEB36523, sample SAMEA6512641) | groundwater metagenome | collected 2019-01-08 | study: AquaDiva: Metagenomics assemblies of 32 groundwater samples
AGAAACAGCCATTTGCCTGTAACCGTTGTAATAATTGATAATGCCTCTACTGATTTAACGGTTGAAATTGTAAAACAGAATTTTAAAGAAATGACGTTGATACAATGCAGAAAAAACCTTGGTTTTGGCCGTGCAAATAATATTGGTTTAAAATGGGCATTGAAAAACGATGCCGATTTTGTTTTTTTGATCAACCAGGACGCCTGGGTAAAACCTGAAACTATTGGGGTCGTCATTTCAGTTAGCCAGTCTAACCCTGAATATGGAATATTGAGCCCCGTACATTTGAATGAGACCGGCGACCGGCTCGATCTGAATTTCTCTGTAAGTGCAGGTGAATTCTCCTGTCCTTATTTCTTTAGTGACCTTTTTGCAGGCAAGGATTTGAAAGCAGTATATGAAGTTAATTCAGTCAATGCGGCATCATGGCTTATTACGAGAGTATGCATGAATAAAGTGGGTGGTTTTGATCCTATCTTTTTTATGTATGGTGAGGATGGAAATTTTCTGATGAGAACAAAATGTCACGGGTTCAAAATTGGAATTGTGCCAGAAGCAACAATTACTCATGCTCGTATCCCTTCAGCACCACAAAAGAATAATTCTTTGATCAAATACCGATCAAGCCTTTATCATCAGCATGCTCACTGGTTATCTGAGTTGACAAATCTAAATGAGACTTATCCAAGGCTGTGGTTCAACGTACTGAGGAGAGTAGTTGTTAAATGCTGCTATGATACAATTTTCCGTAACTGGCGGGAACTCCCAGGAAACATTGAAGCTATTTGCATGTTGGGAATAAGAGCATCGACAATCAGCAAACATCGAAAAATAGCTCGAAGCAGTAACTATGCGTTTCTGCAGGATATAGATAATAAGAATACCATCTAAAATCTGTATTTTTCACAATTAATAAACGACTGATGTCTTTAGAGTTCATGTCAGGGATTTAAACGCTACTGATTTTTGTGTACTGTTTATTGAAGAATAAGAAGTGAAGCCTGAACTTGTAAATTGCATTATTCCGGTTTACAACCGCTCAAGATTCCTCGGGGAAGCAGTCGAGAGTGTACTATCGCAAACTTACCGACCGATTGAAATAATTATTGTAGATGACGGATCAACGGACGACACACCACGTCAGATCAGGCAGCTCGTTGGGAAGGCGCCGGATGTGATCAGGTCAATCCGCATCAAGAACAGTGGACCCGGCGGCGCCAGGGAAGCAGGATTAAGGTTATCAAGGGGAGAATATGTTCAGTATCTGGACAGTGATGACTTATTGATGCATCACAAGTTTGAGATACAGGTAAAAGCACTTCGTGGAAATCCAGAGTGCGGAGTTGCTTACGGAATTACACGCCTTGTAGATGAAAACGGTAGAGAACTTCAGTGCCCGTATAAGGCAAGTGGAGAAAAACGGGATTTCTTGTTTCCGGGACTGCTCGTGGACCGGTGGTGGAATACACACACACCGTTATACAGGAGATCAGTGTGTAAAGCCGTGGGATTCTGGACCAACATGCGGATGGGTGAAGACTATGAGTATGATGCGCGTGTTGGGGCTATGGGGACAAGACTTGTTTTTTGCAATGAAATTGTTTCCTGTCACCGTGATCATAAAGGTGGACGCCTCACAAGAGGCGTACTGACTAAAGCAATTCTCAGGGATCATGTTCGACTGATTCCTAAACTATATGAATGTGCTATGAAGGCAGGTGTTCAGAAAGACTGTAAAGAGATGCAGCATTTCTCACGCTGGGCATTCCTGGTGGCTAGACAGGCTGGGGCTGTCGGACTGATTGATGGTGCAAAGAATTGCTTTGAAGCTGCAACTTCCGCTGCTCTCACAGAAGACATTACCATGAAAATTATTGGATTAACAGCCAGGATAGCTGGTTGGGGAGTTACCGGCAGGTTGTGTTTGCTACGTGACTTGTTAGATAAAATCAGACTAAAATGATGTGCTTTTAGCTGAAGACAGCATTTACTCAGTAACGCTTTAGCTTTTGCCAATTTAATAAAATATTCCCCAAAACTTTTTCTTCCGTTATAAACAATATACAGATCACGTTAAAATAGGATAGTCAATTGATATTCATAGTCGGAAGGTACAATGAGTTATGCAACCGTCTCTTCACTTTCTCTAATATTATTGCCTTTGCTAAAGAGTATAATCACAGGGTTATAAATATAGCTTTTGGCGAAGAATATAGAAAGTGGTTTCGGAGTACCGAAAAAGATCCGCTATGTCGTTTTCCCCCTGTTGAAACAAGCACAGTTATCTGGCGTAAGACAATCCCGTATGTATTTCGTCTGGCTACACTAATGGCGAAACTGTTTCATAAGTATAAAATATTTCCCTCGATCCGTATTGGAGGACAGGGTGTATTCTTCTTTAATGACACTGAAGTTCTTAATATTGTAACAAAAATCCATCTTTCTAAGATGTCCTTCTTTGATGGATTATACTTTATAGACAGGGAGAACTTTATCAAACACGCTGATTTTATACGGGATTTCTTTATACCGATAAAAGAAATCGAATGCAAAGTTGAGAAATTTATATCTGATATTAGAAATAACCATGATATAATTATTGGCGTACATATCCGTCATGGCGACTATGAACAATTCTGTAATGGGTTGTTTTATTACACTGCTGAGGAGTATTGTTCCGTCATGAGTCAAATTTTAGAGCTTTTTCCTGAAAAAAAAGTGGCATTTTTAATATGTTCTAATGCCCATCAGGATTCCAGTGTATTTAAAAATCTGCCATTTTTCATAGGACCAGGCCATTATGTTGAAGATCTTTATGCTCTCGCTTCATGCGATTACATAATTGGCCCCCCCAGTACGTATACGCAATGGGCCTCCTTTTACGGTCAGGTCCCCCGATACGTTATTAATTATAAGTGTGAAAAGTTTAATGGAATTGCATCAAGAGAACCGCAAATAAGTGATTTTAATGTTCTTCTTTGTGGATTTGGAAAGTACGAATAACATCAGTCTTTATTAATTCTAGAAAATATAGATTGCGTCTTAGATGAAAAGTTTTGTATTCGAACAGTATATAAAGTACTGACATTAAGGAATCAAGATAGTAAGATGGGAAAAGAGTTTTCATAAATTAATATTATGGATAGCACAATTAAAAGAGAAACTTTTATGGAAAATGACTTAGCAAAATTCAAAAGGACGGTTACTTCTCAAAATGGTGAAGATGGTATCATTGCAGAAGTATTTAAAAGAATTGGGACAGAGAATGAATTATGCGTTGAATTCGGTGCTTGGGATGGTAAGCATTTAAGTAATACCTGGAACTTATGGCGCAATAATGGGTGGAAAGCGATTTTAATAGAAGGGAGAAAAAACAAATTTTCTGAATTAAATAATTATGTGAATGAATATCACAATGTTTCAGCGTCTAACACTTTTGTTAAAATAGAAGGTGAAAATTCTTTAGATTCAATTTTGACACGTCATTCAGTTCCTAAAAGGTTTGATCTTCTATCTGTCGATATCGATGGCGATGACTACTATATTTTTAAGAGTTTGAAAAAATTTACACCTAGAGTAGTTGTTATAGAATTTAATGCAACAATTCCTCCATTCATGGATGTCGTACAAGAAACCGGAGAATTTTTTGGAGCATCAGCGCTTGCGATTCTAAACCTTGCACATGAGAAAAAATACCGAATCGCAACGTGTACAGAGACAAACTGCATTTTAGTTAATGATGCTGATTTTTACAAATTGGGAATCGTAGAACCACAACTCAAGAATATTTTTCCGGAACATGCTTTAACATATATAATATCTGCCCTTAACGGTCAAGTATATCTTAGCAAAAGGCCATGGCATGTTTATTCTCTTGAAAAACAGTCTATAGTGAAATTGGTTTGCCGCACAATACTTAAGTGGATGCATATTAGAAACTCACAGCACTCCAAGCTAATTGATGACAAATTAATACCGATAAGTATCCATGGAGAGAAAAATTTAAATTTAAGTAGAAAATACACTCAATAATGAAACCATCTGTAAATATTGAATGGTTTTTTTGTTACGAGGCAAATGACAAAAATGTAATAATACGTAGCTAGTTTCCAGTGTATAGTTGGCTGACAGGCACAACAGCAAGAGACCTATGTCCAATTGAAAGCAGAGCAGAATGAAGCACAAAAATTGGGTAATGTGGGGAATCATATTGGCGGCATCATTGCTGCTGTTTGCATTTTTCGCTGAAAACAAGAAGCAGGCACTGAAGGAAGAACCCCCTGCTCATCTGCTGAAGGCCATGGCGAACCCGCCAGATAGTCTCCAGACCTACCGAATGTTCTGATCATTGGTGACTCGATCTCTATCGGATACACGGTAGCCGTTCGCAAGTTACTCGCCGGCAAAGCTGATGTTTTCCGACCCACGACCAACTGCAATCACTCTGGCTCAGGCGTACGAGATGTCAAGAAATGGGTAGGGGGCAAGAAGTGGGACGTCATCCATTTCAATTTCGGAATATGGGACACACATTATCTGTATAATGGAATATGGGTCACTGACCGCAGCAAATACAAGACAGAGGATCTGAAACGTAGACATACAACTGAGCAGTATGTTGAGAACTTGAGCAAGATTGTTGCCATTCTCAAGAAGACTGGTGCGAAGTTGATTTGGGCCAGTACAACGTCATACGTCTCGTACGGAGAAGACACGAAGCTTCTCGTGGTAAAGAACAACAAGGCGGCCAGGGAGTTGATGACCAGGGAAGGGATAACGGTCAACGACCTGTACAATCTTGCACTTGCAAATCTCAAGGAATGGCACTCAAAAGATGGCTGCCATTTCACACGTCAGGGATATGGAGAACTGGCAAAGCAAGTCGCAAAAACCATATCTGATGCGTTAAGCAAGAAAGCCAGGGCCGCCAAGCCTGCTACTGACGACGGACAGTGATTACCGGACACGCAGCCAACAAGGAGCTGAAGGCGACGGATGAATCTGCGCCTTAGCTCAACCGTTAAAATCCATGAATACTGATATATTTATCGGTCTAAATCGTTTTTTACCCAGGAGGTGGCGATGGGCGGTAAAAAGGTTTTTAAGATTAAATCAGGGGCTGATACATCCACAGCTTAATTGTATTAATTTTTCCTCAGGGCCAAATATAATATTTGATGTAGGTGCAAATCGTGGGAATTTTGCAACAAATATTTTATTACGTGCTCCGTTATCACAAGTGCATGGTTTTGAGCCTAATCCTGAGATCTTTTCTATTTTCGAGGAGGTATCAAATAACGTTGGGAAAAACAACGGAAAACCACGAATAATTGCTAATCAATGTGGTGTGGGAAGTTCCACCGGTCAAGCCGAATTTATCATAAACAAAGCACATTATACAAGCTCATTTCTGCCGGTTTCAGAAGGTGTTGTAAAAGGTTTTCCGGACACAGATTTTTCAGAAGTGAAAAGAGTTCCTGTTCAAGTGACAACCATAGAGAAATATGCGGTAGAACACCAAATTTTAAATGCAAAACTGTTAAAAATTGACGTACAGGGTTATGAATTAGAAGTGTTGAAAGGATGTGGGGAGTTTTTGGACAGAATTGAATATGTTTTTGTAGAAGTTGAGTTTAAAACTCTTTACGTTGGCTCGCCATCCTGGCGTAGTATTGTTTCGTTTTTATTTAAGAGAGGGTTTCACCCTGTTACAATGACTGGCTTTTGTCTCTCTCCTGATGGTGAACTGCTTCAAGGAGACTTGCTGTTCAAGAGTAACCGTTCATACGACTAAAAGACTTCTTTTTAAATAATGATTTTACATTAATATCCGATGTTAATCCGAGGTTGTGGTGATTATTACAATGGCAAAATCTCTATATGATAAAGACAGATACTACGATAATGATACAAAAGGATCACGTTTGTTCCCTGTTCTCAATCCAATTCTTTACTTTTTAGACTGGCAAAAGGCAAGGAAATTTTTAAAAAGAACAAAACTCAAAAATGGTAATGTGTTGGATATAGGTGCTGGTGACGGGAAATTTCTATATTTTTTAAGAAAGAAGGGATTATCTGTTTTTGGAACAACAGCATCAAAAATTTCACAAACTACTGCTAAATATCAGTTTGACATAGACTTGTATTACACGACAGATATTCCAGAAGAGCTGTTTCCGCGAAGGTACGAGGCTATTTCATATTGGCACGTATTTGAGCACCTTAAGCATCCGGAAAATCATGTTGCAAGTTGGCCAAAACTTTTAAGCCAGAATGGTACGGTTTTGATTGAAATTCCTAATGTGGAATCTTTAGGGTCCAGGTTGAATTTTAATGCATGGCTTGGGTCTGACTTAAAGCACCATATCAACCATATGAAACGAGATGAAATTGCGAGTCTTCTCTCAAAGTATAGATTGCGTATCATTAAAGAAGAATATTTTTCTTTAAAATTCACATATGTGTTTTTATGGAGTGCGTTATTAGGAGCGATTTTCGGTAAAAAATATCACTTTGATTTCATTTTTGGTCTGCTAAAAACTCCTTTTTCTTCATTAAGAATAACACCTTTGCCTGCACTGAATTCATTTGCTGCAATCTTGTACTTGTTTCCTGTTATTATGGCATTAGCCTTCTGGGGTATAAAAACCAGGCGAGGGGAAGTATTGCGTTTGTGGATTCAAAATATGGAGAAATCATTTGCACCAACTGTTTAAATCATTTAAAACCAGTACATGGAATTTAAAAATCAGCGTCTTAGGGCTAACGGTAATTTTACTGTTTTCAGCAGTTGCTAGGTTTAATTTCATTCATATCTCAAAACCCTATCCGCGACATGTAGATGAAAGGTTTATTGTTGACAGTGCGAACCATGTCATTCATTCCCCCGGGCTGGACCCCCATCAGTTTATGTACCCTTCGATTCCGGTCTATCTTACAGCATTTGGTGAAGTTACCGGATATTTAATTGAGAAATTTCGTGGAAGAATTAACAGGATCAGCGATTTGACCTGGGCCGTTTACCCATATTACGACCAACCAAATGTTATTTGGCCGGCTAAATATCTTTTTTCTTTTTTTTCTTTAATTGTCCTTCTCCTTGTTGCTCTGATTGCCTATCATTTGACAAGTCAGCCACTGTCTTTAATATTGGCTCCATCTATTCTATGCTTGTCTGAATTGTTTCTCTATCACTCCAGGGAATATATTAATACAGATATTGTCTGTTCATTAGTAGTAACCTCTGGAATATTATATTTATGCTATACTTGGGGTAAAAATGATTTAGCCCATCGGTTGATAATACCAGGAATAGTGTGTGGGTTGGCAGTAGCATGTAAATATATCCACGGAATACTAGTGCTGCCGTTCATTATTGCATTGAAAAGCCAATACCCTGAAAACAAAATATTTTTGAGACATACGATGCTTTTTAGACAGACATTGGGACTGTTCATATATTTAGGGATAACACCTGAAAACAAAGTATTTTTAAGATATACAATGCTTTTTAGGCAGACATTGGGACTGTTCATATATTTAGGGATAACATTTATCTTGGTTATGCCATATAGTGTTATTCGTCTCAAAGACTTTATTCTAGATATCAACCACGAAAGGCTTAATTATTCACGAGGACACATAGGTTATACAAGTGAACCCGGGTGGGATCATTTAGTTTACCAAACAAAGGGTCTTTGGGATAATTTTGGACTTGGAGTCTGGTTGCTGGTCATATTTGGAATGTTTTGGCTTGTCAAAACTTATCATAAGAAAGGATTGGCAGTAATCTCTTACCCTGTATTCCTTACTTTGTACTTTTGCTTGCATAAAACCAATTTTTTCAGAAATTTGCTGCCTGTTTATGCTATGTTTCCAGTATTTGCAACTTGTGGAATACTTGGACTCTATCGGTATAGTACACAATATCTGGATAAGTACGCTCCTGAAAAATATGTGTTCTTACAGCGGGGGATTGTGATTATGGTAATCTCCAGTTCGATATTTCTGACAGCGCCTTTAAAGGAAATTGTGTTAGAATATCAATGCATTCCGGAATCACGTAACGAGGCTATTAAATGGATTCAAGCCGTTGTTCCAGAAGGTTCAAATATAGTGGTTGCAAAACAGCTTGGGTTTGATTATAGACCGCTTAAAGATAACTATAACATTCAAGAAATTCTACTACAAAGAACCGATTGGTCAAATGAAGAAAAAGAAGAACTTGAAAACCTCAACGCTTATTTTCTGGTTCCGGAGTATGGATATGATCACCGATGGCCGGAGAGAAAGGAACAGGCCGATGCCTACAACAATCAATTTAGCCGCAATACTATCATTAAAGAGTTTCAAGGTAGTTTACCGGTTTTGATTAACTATGGAATACCAGTGCCGCGAGGGAATCCTTCATTTAGCATCAGAAATGGTTTGAAATTTTCTAATAAGCAGCGTTAATACTTGCAGATTCATACTGAAGCAGGAACTGAATTATATTATGAAGCCATCTGTATCTGTTATCATGAGCGTTTACAACGGTGCTAACCATTTGGTTAAATCTGTTGAAAGCATTCTGGTACAGGAAGGAGTAGATTTTGAATTTATCATAGTGAATGACGGATCTACAGATGAGTCAGGAGAAATCCTGGAAGCATTTGCCAGACGTGATAATCGAATCCGCGTTATTGAACAGGAAAATACGGGGCTCACAAAGGCATTGATTCGTGGATGCAAAGAGGCTCGAGGAAAATATATCGCAAGGCAAGACGTGGATGACGTGTCAATGACAGGAAGACTTAAAGCCCTTGAAAATATTTTAGATTGTAATAAGGATATGGTTCTGGCATTTTCCTGGACAAATTGTATCACACCGAACGGTGAGATAATCAGGTGTATCAACACATCAGATGATATTGAAGAAACAACCAGAAAACTTCGGGAAGAAATGATCGGAATACCTGCGCATGGAAGCGTTATGTTCAGTAAGGATGCGTATAGTCGGGTTGGTGGCTATAAGAAAGAATTTTATTATGCGCAAGATTGTGACCTTTGGCTCCGGATGGCATGGGAAGGAAAGATAGGATGTGTTAAGGAGTACCTGTACAATTTGTGCCTTAGCCCGGAAAGTATATCATCTAGACGAAGAGGAATTCAGGGTCAGTTTACCCAGCTTGCAAGGGACTGCTACATAGCCAGGAAACTTAATAAACCGGAATCTATAATATTGGAACGTGTTTCTGCATTAAGGCAACATGCCATTAGAAACAAGGCAAATAGCGCAACTTCCCGGGATACCGCCACTGCATATTATCTCATTGCATCGGGACTGGAAGAGCAAAACAATTATCATAAGGCAGCTAATTTTTATTTAAAGGCAATCAAGTCTTATCCATTCCATTTTCGAGCTTGGAGAGGGGTAACGTTTAACGCGATCAAAAGATTGACATCTTTGTAAAGGTACACCTTTTTCTTAGCGGTATCCTCTTTGTTACTGCTGAGTATTGTAAGAACGCCTCATCCGCAGGATTTACTTTCCACGTATTTGCAGCTTTTTTAAAACAAATCATGAAAATTTTATTTGCTGCAGATGTTCCACCTGATCCTGATTCAGGCGCTGCCGGGACAGAACTGCAGACCATTGCCGGTCTACGCCGACTTGGGCATGAAGTAGATGAAATCTGGGCTCCGGATCTTGGTCGTCGAATTAAGCATGGCAACCTGCACTATCTTCTGGAATTACCTTTTACTTATAGAAAAATTATACGTCAAAAATATTTAGAGAAGGCTTATGATGTTGTTCATGTTAACCAGGGACACTGCTACCTTGCTGCGAAAGAACACAAAGCTACAAAACGACCGGGCGTTTTTGTATGCCGCAGTCATGGCCTGGACGACCACATGGAAAAAGTTTTAAAGGTATGGAGAAAGAAACTTGGTATCAGTAATAGAAATTTGATAAAGGCATTGCCAGGCCGCATTATAGACAGGTTTCTTGACAGACATATTAAATTAGCAATTCGTTTTACTGATGGATTTATTGTCAGCAGTTCTTCAGATAAAAAATTCCTGACTGATTTTCATGATCTTCCTGATGAAAGAGTCGCCTGTATCCATCAGGCTCCGGCCGAAATATTCAAACGTACGCAAACAGGTACTTTTACCCATGAGAGGTTGAAGAATCTGCTATATATTGCCAGCTTCCACTACGCAAAATCTCCGCATACGGTTGTCGCCGTTGTAAACAGACTTTGTGAAAGTGGAAGTATCTTCAATTTTACCTGGGTGTGTCAGAAAGAATATCACGAAATAGCTGCACGATTGCTCTCTCACTCGGCAAGGAAAGTCACCCGTTTTGTAGGATGGGTTT
>ERZ1292630.5499-Hain-H41-02um-R3-5499-length-10362-cov-5_pt1 | contig 10362 bp, 10 predicted proteins | sample MGYA00564408_ERZ1292630 | MGnify/ENA primary metagenome ERZ1292630 (study PRJEB36523, sample SAMEA6512641) | groundwater metagenome | collected 2019-01-08 | study: AquaDiva: Metagenomics assemblies of 32 groundwater samples
TGCTTCGACACGATGAAAGCCGTCGGCGAGGATATATTCCGCACTCGGCTTGGCTTGAAACACAACGATTGCGGGGAATTCCGCACGACCCAGCATTGCGTGTGAGTAATCTTCAATAGTTTCGCTATCCAGTTGAACCCGAATTTGAACGCCTTCGGCAAACTTGATGCTTTCGAGTGAAACTTTCTTAACGTCATTCTTCTTTTGAGTCTTCATGATGTCGTCACGGTTTGAATGTCATCGGAAGCAACAACCAACCTGGCCAGGAGCATGGTTCCTGGCCAGGAGGTTTCTGGAATGGATTGTATTCTACAAGCTTTCGATCCGTTACCCCAAGCTGTGGAATCCAACCTTAGTTATTGCGAATCCCACGTGAGGCAGGATTGCACCGCGATTGTCAGTCATGCCGACTGCTTCCATCTCAACGGACGCTGTTTGGTGAGCGTCCACTAAATCGTTGATCACGGTCACGCCGTTAGGCATGGCTCGCGCAACGCTATCACTGTCAGTTGACAGTGCCTTCCATCCGCTCAACCTCAGCACGTGAGATGAGCAGCTGTCGCCCGATCCGGGTAGCCCGCAATTCGCCTCGGCGAATTTTCCGGCGGACTGTTTCGGGGTTTTGGTGCCACCGTTGCGCAAGTTCGGATGTGTCGAAGAAGGCTTTGGCAGCAGTGTTCTCATTGGTTTTCAAGAAGCTCGAATTCAGAATGTCTTTGCATCACATTCCACGACTGTCTGTATTCCATTGCGTAGGAAGATCACGAATAAGGTGCGCGGGGGGTTTTGCGAATTTATGTATTTGAGAGCAGACGACTTTAGCGTCGTTAGCTTGGCACCTCGCTCACACACAAAATGAAGTTTACGCGAAGGAAATACAAAGCAGCCAACAGCCTCGATATCAGCCAACTCCGCTCCAAGTAAAAGCGTGAGATGTTGTCCGAATAGTTGTGCCAGATGCGGTGGGCATGCTGTTGACACACGATTGCGACCTCGGGCTGCTACTGTCTCCAAAGCCTGCTGGAGGAACTCATCTCGCTCGCCCGCCTTCAGGCTCAGGAAGTTTGCGATCTTCGCGGCATGGTCTGGTCCGATTGCGCGTTGCCCCGCTTCAATCATTCCGATACAAGCGAAAGGGATCTTTGCCCCGTCTCCCAGGCCACGCAAAGTCAAACCGTGTCGCTTCCGAAGATTCCTCAACGCGGCGCCAAAAACTCGTCGTTTGGATGCAGTCTGCATTCTTGTAACAATTAGTAACAAACTCGGCAGAAACTTCAAACAAAAAAGCTTTGGTTTGCTTCGAAGTCTTCCGGGATGCGGCGCGTGAAGTTGAGAATTAGTTTATTTCGAAGTTGGAGCAGCGACCAACAACCTCACACCCGGGCTTCTGAACTGAGCCAGAAGTGAGACAGAGCGGTTTTTAAGAGTGCCGTTGAATTTGTTGTAACCCGTTTATAGTAAATGGTGCATCCGGCAGGACTTGAACCTGCAACCTTCTGATCCGAAGTCAGAAGCTCTATCCAATTGAGCTACGGATGCACAACCTGAAATCCTCGGCAACAGGGGAGTTTTGATTTGGTGGTGCCCACGACAGGACTTGAACGATGCGCAGAATCCGCCTTGAATATGGCGATTCCTACTCGTCTGCCTGTTCGGTGCCCTTTTGGTGACTTTCACTCCCCACACCAGACCCGACTGCAAGAAACGACAAGCATGTTGCGCCAGAGGCGACAGGCCACCGGCTACCATTCTTTTCGTTACTTGCGCAAAGTATTCCATTGAACCTTCAAACACCTCCCCGAAGTCCCCGCCCGGGGAGTTCGGGGACACAATCAATTGTCTCTCCCGAAAACAGTCAAATCCCCGGACTGAAAACCGCAATCGAAGCCGGGACACAATGCCGCGCGCTTCGATCCGGGTTTGATTTTCGGATAAACGCCCGGCCAAGCAAACTAAATTCCGAAATTCCGCACTCATTCCGCGATTTTCTCCACAAAAGCAAGGTTTCCGCGCAGTGTCATCAGGACATTCCAAAATGTCCTTGTCCGCCGTACTCCAAACCGAAAACCCTGTCCGCATAATCATAAATCCCCGTCCGCCTCTGTCTTGAGCCGTAAATTCTTCCAGCCGTCATTCTGTTTTCCGCCTGTGCTATGAATATCGCCTCGCAATGCCAGCGCGAAAATTTGCGTAATCGCGTCCGCGCCGATTTTCCCGAATTTGTTTTTCGTCATGGCTACCCAGCCGCGTCGGTCGCAGAATTCCACGTAAGCGGAATAAACCTCTGCCTTGGTCATACCCGGTGCGGTGGAGTCTTTAATTAAACACTCCGCTGCAAAAACTCGGTGCGAATCAGACTCCATTAACAAATTATCCACCCGACGCTGCTGATTTTCGGTTAATCGCAGTTGCCAGTTTTCATTCCGCAAAAATTCCAAGCCATCCAGCATGAAATTCAGCACTCCCGGACCTTCCTTGGATAAAATATCCCCGGCTAAATTCGGAATTACCACGGTTGGTTTCGGGCGTTCGTAATTAACTATCACCAACCGCCGCCGCCATGCGTCGGTGTCCCCTTCAAGGTGGATCGTCAAACGGGAATTGCTGGTGACGACGATATTAAATTCGCATTTAATTTGCGGGGACTCGTTAGAATTTTTGAATTCCAACGACATAGAATCGCCACCCGTCAGGCTCTTTAGAATACTGGCGTTGCCGTGATTTAGGAAATTCTCTGACACGTCCGGGCCATAAAGCAGGGTTTTTCCATAAAGTCGGCCAACTTCAAAACGATCCCGCAACAATTCTGTGCGCAATTCCCCGACATTCGCCGCGCCGATAATTCCGGTTAAAATCGAAACGAGGGTGGATTTTCCTCCGCCGGGCGTTCCGGTTAATAGCAGCATTTTTTGCGACATATTTTTCCCGATCAAAGCTAGACCTGCCCAGCGTTGAATTAACTGAATATCTGCCGGGTCCAGAGCGGGATTTAATAGTTTTTCGGTAAATTGCGGGCACTGTGCCCCGGCAATAAATGGCACGGCTAGCATTGCTGAAGAAATTCCTTCGTTCGGACGGTTCCATCTTTGTCACTTTAGACGACAATGAGGTTCATACTTTGCGCTTTCTGATGGATGAAGTATTTGGTCCAAGCAATTTTCTTGGACAGATAACTTGGCAACATAGCGTGCAAGGAAAAAATGATGCCAAGACCATTTCACTGCATCACAACTACCTTGTTGCTTACCGCAACAATCCCGACTTCCAAATAGGAAGCGTTGCACGGGAGGAGCGTCATAATGTTCACTACGCAAATCCAGACGGTGATCCGCGAGGGCTTTGGCGTAGTGGTGATGTGAGAAGTCCAAATTACAGAGAGAATCTCTGCTATGAAGTTGAAACTCCTAGCGGCAAAATAATAAAAGCTCCCGCAAAAGGCTGGCGATGGTCAAAGGAAACATTTTTTGAAAAAGTATCCACTGGTGAGATTACTTTCGTGAATGCCGATACGCGCGTTTTGCGCAAGATTTATTTGTCCGAACAAGAGGGACGAGTGCCTGAAAGTATCTGGTTTGGTGAAGAATGCGGAACGACGCGGGAGGCTAGCGAGGAATTGAAAAGCATTTTTAGCGGCGCTACTTTTGCCACGCCAAAACCCACTCGCCTACTTGAACGTGTTCTGCAAATAGCAAGCAGTCCGGGAGACTTGGTGCTTGATTCATTTGCTGGCAGCGGAACTACAGGCCACGCGGTTTTGAAATTGAATCAAGCTGCGCCCCAGGAAACGCCGCGTAAATTTATCCTCGTAGAAATGGAGCCAAAAATCGCACGCGAAGTTACCGCCGAACGGGTCCGGCGTGTTGCTCAAGGTTATGTGAACGCCAAAGGAGAAAAAGTGGAAGCGCTTGGCGGCGGTTTTCGCTTCTGCGAATTGGGCGAACCGCTCTTTGACGACGGCGGGAAAATTCGTGAGTCAGTCCGCTTTGGTGAACTTGCACGCCATGTCTTTTTCACCGAAACGGGCGAACCATTGCCGCGCGAGCGTGTACCAAATACGCCGTTTCTAGCCGAGTGTCACGGTGTTGGAATTTACCTGCTTTACAACGGTATCCTTGGCGACAAAAGCGCCAGCGGCGGCAATGTGCTAACGCGCGGAGTGCTGGCGCAGTTGCCCAAATTCGACGGGCCGAAAGTCATTTACTGCGCGGGCTGCTTATTAGGTAAAGATCGGTTGCAAGCCGAGCGCATTCTGGTGCGGCAAACCCCTTACGAAATCAAAGTGGCATGATCTCGCTAAAAGATTATCAATCGCGCGTGCTGGAATCCCTGCGGGACTTTTTCCGTATCGCCGCGCGCGAGCAAAATCCCGAACCCGCCTTCCGCGAAATCACTGCCCGCACTTTTGGCACTGCCACGCCGTATATCCCGGTAAGCGCCGCTGGAATGAAACCGCAAATGCCTTACGTGTGCTTGCGCGTGCCGACAGGCGGCGGGAAAACCTTGCTGGCCTGCCATGCCGCAGGATTAGCGATAACGGATTTCATGCGGGCCGAGCGGGCCGTTGTTTTGTGGTTGGTGCCCAGCAACACGATCTTGGATCAAACTGCCGATGCCTTGCGGGACCCGCGCCATCACTATCGCCGCGCCTTGGAACTGTCCTGCGGTGCGGTGGAAGTCGTGACGATTGAAGAAGCCTTGCGCCTGCCGCGCGCGGCGGTGGACGGGGCAACGGTTGTTATCGTTTCCACCATTCAAGCATTCCGGGTGGAAGACACGACAGGCCGAAAAGTGTATGACCAAAACGGAAGTTTTTCCGAACATTTGCTAAACGTGCCTGCCGACAGGCTGGCGGATTTGCTCCCCGGTGCGGACGGCAAGCCGAAACCTTCGCTGGTGAACATGCTCCGTCTGCGTCGCCCCATCGTTATCGTGGACGAAGCGCACAACGCGCGAACGGATTTGAGTTTTGCCACGTTGGGAAACGTCCTGCCGTCCTGCATTGTGGAATTCACCGCCACGCCCGCGCGCACTGGTCCCGCGCCGTCAAACATCCTGCATCAAGTATCAGCGGCGGAATTGAAGGCGGCGGAAATGGTCAAGCTGCCGTTGCGTGTCATCACGCGGCACCCAAGTCAGAAAGATCAATTGCTGGCGGAAGCCATCAGCTTGCGCGCCGAGCTCGAAAAGGTGGCGATTGCGGAAAGCCAGAAAACCCGCGAATACGTGCGCCCCATTTTGCTTTTGCAGGCCGAGAGGGTGGACGCCTGCGAACCGTTGCGCGAGCGCTTGGTTGCTGAATTTGGTGTTGTCAAAGAGCAGGTAAAGATTTCCGTTGGCAGCAAGGATGAGTTGCCCAGCGCGGAGGAAATCAAATCGCCGAAAGAGCCAGCGGTGCGGGTTATCATCACAGTTCAAAAGTTGCGCGAGGGTTGGGATTGTCCATTTGCGTACGTGCTTTGCAGTTTGAAGGAAACCCGCTCCGCAACCGCGATTGAACAAATCGTGGGGCGGATTCTCCGTCTGCCGAATGCGAAATCAAAACAACATCCTGATTTGAATTGCGCCTATGCGTTTTCGGTTTCCGATTCGTTGCCCGAAGTGTTGAACGAGTTGCGCGAAGCGCTGGAAAGTAACGGATTCACCAGAGCGGAAGCCGAGCGCATTATCATTCCTGTCTCGCAAAGTTCGCTGCCACTTGGCGCGCAACCGAAGACGGTGCAGGTAGCGCCTGCGGATATTGATGCAGCGGCAACTAAGGCGCAATTGCCAGCGCTGGCAGGCAAGGTGCGAATTGATACCGCCAGCGGCGCAATCACTGTGCTGGTGCCGCTGGATACCAAAGAGGAAGCAAGTCTTGCGGCTTGCGTCAAAACGCCAGACGCGAAAGCGAAAGTCGCGCAGGCGGTTCAAGTGGTGCGAGATTTGGACAAGGCATTCGGCGGCACTGGCAAAACGCGCGAGCCATCACCGTACGAACGGCAGTTGGATTTCATCGTGCCGCTGCTTTGCGTCAACGAGGATGGCGCACTATTCGAGTTTGAAAGCACGTTCCTGCTAGAGCATCCGTGGAAACTGAGTGCCAAAGACGCAACACTGGACAAGGATTACAACCCGTTGAAACGTCCTGCGGGCAAGGCGGGATTGATTGACGTTGGTATCAAAGGCGAAGTACAAACGGAGATGTTGCAGGACAAAGCGGAAACTGATTTTGTCGCCACGCTGCATCAGCAAGTGTTGTCCCTTGGCGGCACAAACGAATGGTCACTCGAAAGTCTTGTTGCATGGTTGGATCGTCACATTGACCACCAAGACATTCCCGCAGGTGAGTCCGCCGAATTCCTGCGCCAAGTAATCCGGGGACTCATGGCGAAGTTTGGAATTGCCGACATGGGCACGCTGGCACTTGACCGCTTCCGTTTGCGTGAGCAAATCGAAAATCGAATCCAGCAGCATCGCGACGGCGAACGTAAGGCGGCATTCCAGCAATTCCTTCTGGATCCGTCGCCGTTAATCGTCAGTCCAGAGCGCGCCATCAATTTCAAAACGATGAGCTATGAACCAAGCTGGCTTTACGAAGGCGGCTTTCAGTTCAAGAAACATTACTTCGGCTCCAAGCCGGGTGAATTGCTGGAAACAACACCAAGCGGAAAGTTGAAAGAGGAATTTCTGTGCGCGCAATTTTTGGATCACGACTTGCCCGAAGTTAAATTTTGGGTGCGCAACCTAGCAAACAAAGCAACGTCGTTTCGCCTGCAAACCTCAACAAATTGGTTTTATCCAGACTTCATTTGCCAGCTAACCGACGGGCGCATTCTTGTGGTGGAATACAAGGGGGAGCATCTATTTAAGGACGCGGAAGAAAAGCGCGCAGTCGGTGCCGTATGGGAATCCCGTAGCGGCGGCAAATGTTTGTTCGTCATGCCGAAGGGTGACGATCTTGCAGCAATCGCGAAGAAGATTCGCGGATAATTAACGGCGAACTGTTATGTGTTCACGTTACACATACAACCGGGACGACGCCAAAATCAAACGGCGTGAAAAGATCGAAGTTTATGGCTGTGTCCCGCGTGCGAACATCCGCCCCACAGATTTAGGGCCGGTTATCATCCCCGAACATGAAAGCTATGTTTGTCGGGAAATGAATTGGGGCTGGCGTGTGTCGTGGGACAAGCAACCGCTGATTAACGCCAAGAGTGAAACCCTCCTTTCGCTTCCAACCTTCAAACCGCATTTGCAAAATCGTTGCCTATTGCTTGCCGATGGGTTTTACGAAAAAGGAATCCAGTTCATCCAACCCGGCCAGCAACCATTCTGCCTAGCAGCCCTCTGGCGCGCGGAGGGAGCCGGAAATAGATTTGTGATGCTGACGACCACGCCAAACGAATCGGTTTCGCCATACCATCACCGGATGCCCTTCATTCTCCGCGCCGAACAGTGCGAGGAATGGCTTTCAGGGGATTGGGAACAAGTGTTATCCGATCCAGACTGGGCGCTGCTGGAAAAGATACAGAACCAGCCGGAATTGTTTTAGCGAAACGGGATTTGCTCACGCACCCGGCAGTGAGGGCTTGGCTTCCACCTGCAATTTCAGTTTGGCATCGGATTCAAGTAAATGGGATTTGAACCGGCTATTCGGAGCGAGCGCGGTAAACACCGACATCGGTGAACTGCCCATCCAAGATGGGAATAGCTGAGAGGCGGTCGCAAAGATGTAACTTGTAGATCGAGCAATGAACGGGCATAAAATGGTGTTTAGTAATGGTTTCGTGTGTCAAAACGGGACAGTTGGCACTCTGCTTGAAAATGGCAATAAAACGAATTTGGGCGCTTTTAATTGGGATTTTCATCGCAAATTCCACGGCGAAAATTGTTGCGTCGTTGGGCAAGAACCCTGCTAAACTCTTTTGTGGCTCTATTTGCGGGTCGTGTCATTCGATAAAAGTACTGATTCAATTCAGGATTATCCTGAGCCGATATATGCAAAAATTGTCAAAAAAAGTGGAATAATAAATTGACGTTAGACATGAAACTTAAAAACATAAAGCGCCCTATGAAAAACCAATCCCTAAAGAACTTGGCTGGCGCGACTGTGTCTAGTGTTATCGCGGAACACAATAGCGCTCGCGAACGTGTCAGTGGGTATTCGGACACGCGGCGGGAAATGTTAGTGGAGTCGGCACGGGGCGTAATCCATGGCAACTCCAAAAAAACTACAGGTCGCGCTGGACGGTAACGTAGCGCTGCTTTTCGAGGCAGGTGCTGAGTTCTGTGAAAAAGTTTTTGAAACCCTTCAAAAGCTAAAGCTTGAAATCCATTTAACAGAAACGGTTCTTCAAGAAATTCAAGATCAGGCGGAAAACGCATCCGCCCCCCTTTTTTCTGATTTAGCTCTATCACTTCTTCGGAAATGTCACTCGCACGGTATAAAGACAAACGGTCTGAAAAATTATCAAAATGGATGCGCTGAACAACTTGCGGACTTCGTCTTAGAGAAATGCGTTCCTAACAATGTTACAATAACTAAGAACGAAGCTCTTATTGTCGCTGAAACCTCGCTGCATGAGATGGAGTTTTTGATCGTTCTTCCCACTAGTCCGCTTTTGAAATTAAATGGTAAATGGTTAAACCTTTGCCTAACAGAGAAAGACGGATTTCCAATCACAATTCTCAGCACGGACGACATCTTGAGAATCGTCAATGACCTTTGAATAGTAAAAACACTCCGTGTTTACAGCGTTGCAAACAAGCAGGAGTTTTTTCTGGCAGCCGCCTCGTTCAGCCTAATTTCTGATGCTAGGCGAAGATTTTGTTCAGAAGGGAAGATTTGCTTTCTCCGTGCCATTTCAGCTTATCGTCGGATTGAATCAGATTAGCTTTGAACCGGCCAACCGGGGCGAGCGCATTATACGCCGCTGCCACAGAGCAACCAACGCGAGCCACCAACGCCGCTACCGCTGCCTTCCGGGTTAGCGAGCCACTGCCGAAAATTTCCGCCATGATTTGCGCAGTGATTTTGGATTCCCTGCGCGGCATGACGCGCGGCTTCTTTTTGCGGGCTGCCTCCGCGCGTTTGATTGCATCGGCTGGTGGCGTGATGGCAAAAAACTTGTCCGCATCGGCAGGGCGGACAATTTCCCGGTAATGCTCAAAAACCATCTGCGGCGAGTTACCCATGAGCGCAGCGGTTTCATTCTCGTTCTTATGCTTGGCGAAGTGGTAACTGGCGAATGAATGCCGCAGAGCGTTTTGCGACCATTCATCGCGTAACCCGGCTTTTTTTAGAATCAGTTTCAACTTGTCCGCATAATTAACGGCGGGCAGCGTGCCGCCGATTTCGCGAGCGACCTTTAACCAAACAGCTAACTGCGGGGAAATTGCGATTAAGCGGCGCTTGCGGGTTTTCGCCTTGTGCGCCTTCACTTCGATGAACTCTCCCGAAATTTCGGACCATTCCAGCGCTTCCGCTTCGGAGCGGCGCAAGCCACCAAACAACACCAGCGCGACGACCGGCAGAGCATCCGGCGCAAAATCAAGGCTCGCGTCCAAAACGGCACGGGTTTGATCGGGCGTGAGAATTCCGGGCGGATTGCCTTCGACTTCCTTGGTGCCTTTTGGTGTCCTTTGGTGACTTCAAAAGGGGTGTAACCGGGCCGAAGTGGTCCGCAGTGAGCCGAAGCAACGAGGCTGCTAAACAGCCTGAATTACTTGGGTATTCGAGGGAAATCCTTGAATCGAGGGAAAGTCTAAGATGGTGCCCACGACAGGACTTGAACCTGTACGATGTTACTCACTAGAACCTGAATCTAGCGCGTCTGCCAATTCCGCCACGTGGGCATCCAGCAACCATACGATGCGAGACTCGGCGCTTTCGGGCAAGCCAATTTAAGCCGCCTTCCACATGATCCCCTCCCGGCCCTTATTTTTGGGATTGAACCCCATACTCAAAACTTCATCATGCGCGGCCTATGGCGAATGACACTCTGTTAAATCTCGAACTGCCCGGCATCAAGAAGCTCAAAAGCGGCAAGGTCCGTGAAATCTTTGACCTCGGCGCCGCGTTCTTGTTCGTCGCCAGCGACCGCATCTCGGCGTTCGATTGCGTGATGCCCAACGGCATTCCGCGCAAAGGCGAGGTGCTCACGCAGGTCTCGCATTTCTGGTTTGACCAGACCGAGCAGCTCGTACCGAACCATCGTCTCGTGAAGGCGGGAGAATCGTTCAATGTCCCGGCACTCGCGCACATCCCGGCGGAGACGAAAGCTGCGCTCGCCAAGCGCGCGATGATCGTCAAGAAAGCCCAACCGCTCGCCGTCGAGTGCATCGTGCGCGGCTATCTCGCCGGGTCGGGCTGGAAGGAATACA
>ERZ1292630.5503-Hain-H41-02um-R3-5503-length-10358-cov-4_pt1 | contig 10358 bp, 8 predicted proteins | sample MGYA00564408_ERZ1292630 | MGnify/ENA primary metagenome ERZ1292630 (study PRJEB36523, sample SAMEA6512641) | groundwater metagenome | collected 2019-01-08 | study: AquaDiva: Metagenomics assemblies of 32 groundwater samples
TATTTGCAATTATAATGGAATAAATGTGGGCTTAATTGTTGACAGTATTTCGGAAGTTGCTGTAATTTTACCCGAACAAATTGAAACACCTCCTAGTACCAATAAAATGAATAAAAGTAATTTTTTAAGTGGTATTGGCAAAACTAAAGACGGTGTAAAAATGATACTAAAATTAAATTCCTTACTTGATCAAGATGATTTAAAAAATATTGATACTAATTTGAATTTGGAGGCTTAAGTATAATGTTAGAAAAATTTTATAACCTTAAAATCAGAACAAAACTTCTTATCGGATTTACCTTAGTTCTTCTTATGATGATTGTGTTAGGAATAAATACATATTACAAAATTGAAGAGATAAAAGAAAATCAAACTAATGTTTTGAGTGGAAATGTACCCACTGAAATATATTCAATTATAGCAACTAATAAAATTTATGAGTCTCAAACTCATAATCAACGTTATTTTTTGACTGGTAATTATGAAAATATTCAAAAAATGGAAAACAGTATTGATGAAGGTTTAGAAAATTTAGAAAAATTGGTTTCAAGTGCCAGAATTGAAGAAAATAAAAAAGAAGGTAAAGCTATTATTAGCAATTTTCTAAACTATAAACAAGAAATAATTATGATTACTGAAAAAATTGAAGCAATGAAAACTAATAATCAACTTCCAATTTTGATAATAAAAGATAAACCAGAACTTTTAAATAAATTTTTATCTTCTGTTGATAAAATAGATAAAATAGACATTAAATTACAAAAAATTCAAGATAGAGCAAGTAGTAAAAGAGAAAAATCCGTAAAAGAGATAGATATACTAATAGAAAGTATTCAGAGTAGTACACTTCTTTTTTTAATACTGGCTGTTATTATAGGTCTTGCTTTTGCAACATGGCTTTCTGGAATAATAAGTTCAACTATAAAACAAATTCAAGAAGGGACAGAAGCTATTTCTTTAGGTAATTTTGATATTCAAATTGATTATAATTATCAAGATGAATTAGGTAATGTAATTAGATCCTTTCAAAAAATGACAACTAATATTAAATCCTTGATGGAAGAAATTGATTTGCTTACCAATAATGCCTTAGAAGGAAAACTTTCCTTTAGAGCAGACACTTCAAAACATGTAGGTGAATTTGGTAAAGTAGTATCAGGAATAAATAATATTATCGAAACTATTGTAAAACCAACCAATGAAGTAGTTGAAGTGCTTAAAAAAGTAGCTAACGGCAATTTTTCAATACAAGTTGAGGGTAATTATAAAGGGGAACATGCTGTATTAAAAGATTCGTTGAATACTTCACTTGATTCAATAAATTTACTTTTATCGCAAATTTATTCTACTTCAGAACAAGTTACTTCAGGAGCAGAACAAGTTTCAGCAACTAGCCAATCATTATCTCAAGGTTCAACAGAACAAGCTTCTTCTCTTGAAGAAATAACTAGTTCAATGCAAGAGATTGGATCACAAGTAAATCAAAATGCTGAAAATTCAAATGTAGCTAATCAATTATCATCTCAAGCGACTTCTTTTTCTGAAAAAGGAAATGAACAAATGAACGATCTTATGAGTGCTATTACAGAAATAAATAATTCTAGCAAAAATATTTCAAAAATTATAAAAGTAATTGATGAAATAGCTTTTCAAACTAATCTACTTGCCCTTAATGCTGCAGTTGAAGCTGCAAGAGCAGGAAAACATGGTAAAGGTTTTGCTGTTGTAGCCGAAGAAGTAAGGAATTTAGCTGCTAGAAGTGCAGAAGCCGCTAAAGAAACAGCGGATCTAATTGAAAATGCTGTTAAAAATGCTGAAAGTGTCTCTTCTACTGCAAATAAAACGCTAGAGGTTTTAAAAGAAATAAAAAATAGTTCTATAAAAGTTTCTGATATTGTAGGAGAAATTGCTGCTTCATCAAATGAACAAGCTCAAGGAATTGCCCAAATTAATTCTGGATTAGGACAAATTGATCAGGTTACACAACAAACTACGGCAAGTGCAGAAGAATGTGCAGCTGCATCAGAAGAATTATATAGCCAATCAGAAGAGCTAAGAAATATGATTTCAAAATTTAAACTTAGTAATAAATATTCAAGCAACTATTCAGGTACTAAAAGTTCAAAAAAAATGAAAAGAAAGATTTCACATGATATGGAATATATTAATAGTCAAAAACCAAATGAAGTTATAAATCTTGAAGATAGTGATTTTGGTAAATATTAATTATGGAACACTTTATAAGTATAAATGATAAGGAATTCAAGCAAATTTCAGATTTACTCTATAACAAATTTGGAATAAATCTTTCAATGCAAAAAAAAGCCTTAGTTACAGGTCGTTTAAATAAAACATTGAAAAATTTAGGATTAAAATCTTTTAATGAGTATTATTCATATATATTATCAGATTCAACTGGAAATGGAATAAATGAGCTAATAAATAGACTATCTACTAATCATACTTATTTTTATCGTGAAGAAAAACATTTCAATTTTTTAAACCAAAAAACACTCCCAGATATAAAAAAATATCTTATTTCAAAAAATAATAGAGATTTAAGAATATGGTCGGCAGGTTGTTCTAGTGGTGAAGAGCCTTATACTCTTGCAATGCATGTTATGGAGTTTTTTGGGGAAGAATACTATTCATGGAATGCGGGTATTCTTGCTACGGATATATCAGGAAATGTTCTTGAAATTGCTAAAAAAGGTAGCTATTCTTTAAATCAATTAAATAAACTCCCCGAAAGATTCCTAAAAAAATATTTTATAAAGCTAAAAGATGAGCAATATGCGGTTTCAGAAAAATTAAAAAAAGAAGTTCTTTTTAAAAGATTAAATCTAATAAATGATACATTTCCTTTTAGACAATGTTTTCAAATAATTTTTTGCAGAAATGTAATGATTTATTTTGATCTTGAAACAAGAACTAAACTTATTGAAAATTTCCATAAATTTATGGTGCCAGGTGGTTATCTATTTATCGGACATTCTGAAACAATTGGCAGAGAACAAAATATGTTCAGGTATATTCAACCTGCAATTTATCAAAAAATTTAAAGGAGTATTTTATGAATAATATAAAAAAATTAGCACTAATTGTTGATGATTCAAATCTTACAAGACTTAGTGTAACTTCTTATCTTAATATGAAAAATTTTCAATGTGATATTGCCGAAGATGGCATTTCTGGATTAAAAAGATTATCTGAAAAAAAATATGAACTTATTTTTTCTGATGTTGAAATGCCTAATATGAATGGTTTTGAGTTTTTAAAAAAAGTTAGAAGTATTTTAGCATATAAAAATATTCCCATGGTAATGTTTACAAGCCTAGATGATGTTGAAACGGTAAATAAAATAAAACATCTTGGTGCTAATTATCATATGACAAAACCATATACTAGAGAAAAAATGAGTGATGCTTTGAATAAATGTGGTTTTTAAAAAAATTATGCTAGATGAAAATATAAATACGGGTGAGATTTTTGAAACACTTGAACAACTTGATTTTACTATTATTGAATATGAAAAATCATTTAATTCGGGTAATGAAAATAGCGATCTGGTACATATAATTTTTAGATACACTCATAATCTTAAAAGTTATTTATTTGCTATTGATAAAAAATATTCTTCAAAACTTATTCATTTAATTGAATCTAATTTTGATTTGATTAGAAAAGGCAAAGCAACTTCTTCCCTAAAAATGATTGAAAAATGTCTTTTAGCTATTGAAATTATCAAAAGTAATCTTTTGAATGAAAATGAAGATATAAGTAAAACTCACTTACTTTCTGAAGAATTGGAAAATATTTTCAAAGCTAATTTAGAAAATAAAAATAAATCTGTAAAAATAATTAATCTTGATTTAAACCAAAATGAATATGAATTATTTCAAAATGCGTCTAATTTAGGTTTACATATTTATCAACTTGAAAAACTCATTAGATCTAATATATCAAAAGAAGACTATGACAACCTTTTTATTTATGAAGATATAAAAGAAATTGGTTTTCATATTATAACTTTTCCTAATTTTAATGATATTAATAAAAATACAACAGAAGAAGTTCTTAAAATAATTTTTGCTAGTAAAATACTAGAAGAAAATTTGAGAATGTATATTTTTGACCCCGTAAGAGAAGTTACTCTAAATGCAAAAAAAATTGAAAGCATTGATTCAAAAATTATTAATATTGAACATAAACCAAATGTATTAATAATAGAAGAAGATTTTTTTAGTCGTAGATTATTTCAACGTTTTCTTTCAAATGATTTTATTTGTGATTTAGCTTCAAATTATGAAGAAGGAATAACGGCTTTCAATTTTGAAATTGAGAGTTCAAATCCTTATAATATTGTAATTTTAGATATTTTAGATAAAGATATAAGTTTTAAAGATGCTATAAATAATATAAGAGAAATTGAAAAAATACATGGTTTTTATGGAATTAAAGCGTCTAAAATACTTGTTATTTCGGTAATTGATGAGCCTCAACATATTTTTGATGCTTTTAAGCTTGGTTGTAATGGATTTATTTTTAAACCTACTACTCAAGATAAAATAACTAGTTATTTAAAAAAAATATGTTTTAATAAGCTTTATAAAACTAAAGATTATCAAGAAATTTCAAAAGAATCTCTTGAAAAAATTAATCTGTTGATAAATATAAAAATAACAGAGCTTTATAAAATAATTGATAATATCGTATTAGAAAATAATTTTACTTCAGATTTAATATTATTACTTGAAAATATAATAATAATAAGTAATTGTTTCATTTTTATAAATAATGATAAATATAGTAATGCTTTTAATAACATTTTAGAGCTAATAAATCATCTAATTGAAACTAAAAATAATAATAGTCTCTATTTTAATCTAATAAAAGACTTTTTTATAAATTTAGATAATGATGATATTAATAATGATAATATTAAAAAACTTGAGCTTTTTTTAACAGAAAAAGGAATTAAATTTAAAAATGAAGTAAAAGATGAAATAATAGATGAATATGTTGAAGAAGATGTTTATAACTCACTTATATCAGATTCAATGATGATAAGGTATATTACAGAAGTGATTGATGTGCTTTCTATTATTGAAATAAAATTATTGGAGCTAGAAAGTAATGTATTAAATACTGAAATAGTTACAGAAATACTAGGTTATGTTCATAGTATAAAAGGAAATTCAGGCTTGATGGAAGTTTATGAAGTTGAAAAAATTTGTAGTGAAATTGAAAATACACTTCAAGAAGATCAAATTAATAAAGAAATTATTTCTATGGTTTTAAAAAAGCTTGATTTGTTAACAAATATCATAAGTAAACTTAATGAAAAATATTTTCAGGTTAATACGGATGAAGAAATTATCAATACTAATGAATCTGAAAAAACAATTTTTAATCAAAATGATAAAAAAGATAGCGAGTTAAAAAAAGAAGAAAATAAGTTAATAAAAAAAGATATAAGAGTTGATATTGTTAAACTTGATAAATTATTTGATTTAGTTGGAGAACTTATTACAATAGAATCTATTTTTGTCAATAATACTGAGTTTTTAAAAATAAAATCACTTAGTTTTAGAAAAATAACGGGTTTCCTTAATAAAATATCAAAAGAACTTCAAGAAGTTATTATGTCTATGCGTATGATTACAATTGAAAATGTTTTTAATCGTACTAAAAGAATATTAAGAGATTTATCCTTGAAAACTGGTAAAAAAGTAGAAATTGAAATATCAGGACAAGAAACTGAAGTTGATAAAAATATTATTGAAATGCTTTCCGATCCTCTTATGCATCTAATAAGAAATGCAGTTGATCATGGTATTGAAAGTGAAAATGAACGTATTAATAAAAATAAACCGATTCATGGGCTTTTAAAATTGAATGCTGGTTATGAAGGTAATGAAATTTTTATTACCTTAGAAGACGATGGTAAAGGCTTGGATAGAGATAAAATTATCAATAAAATCTTAGAACAAGGAATAGGAACTAATGATGTAAATAATCTTAGTGATAGAGAAATTTGGAACTATATTTTTGATGCAGGTTTTTCTACCTCAGAAGAAATTTCTGAAATATCTGGGCGAGGAGTTGGTTTAGATGTAGTAAAAAGAAATATGGATAAAATTCATGGAAAAATAGAGGTGGTAAGTAAAAAAGATAAAGGTACTATTTTTAAAATCAGAATCCCACTTACACTTGCCATTATTGAAGGACTTTTGATGAAAGTAGGAAACGGGTATTATGTTTTACCAATTCTTAGCGTTAATAAAGCTTTTAGACCAACAAAAGAATCGATAACAACAACTATGGATGGGTTGGAAGTAGTTAAAGTAAAAGATGAACTATTTCCCGTTATTCGCTTACATGAATTTTTTAATATTCAACCTAATAAACATATTCTTCAAGAAGGTATTATTGTAATAATTGAAAGTGGTAAAAGAAAATTATGCATTTTTGTCGATGAATTGATAGGACAACAACAGCAAATGGTTGTTAAAGGATTTGATAGTTATTTAGGTGTTAAAAAAGGAATGACAGGTTGTACTATACTTGGAAATGGTAATATAGGTTTTATTTTAGATGTAGAATCAATTTTAAACCTTTCAGAAAAAGTATGAAAAAAATAAAAGTTTTGGTTATAGATGATTCTGCTCTATCCAGAGAAATAATTTCTACTGGTTTAGCTCAAGATCCTGTTATTGAAGTTATTGGAACTGCATCTGATGTATATATTGCAAGAGATAAAATTGTAAAACTGAAACCTGATGTATTAACCTTAGATATTGAAATGCCAGGCATGGATGGACTTGAATTTTTAAAACGACTTATGCCTCAATATCCAATTCCTGTAGTAGTAGTAAGTTCTTTAACTCAGAAAGGTAAAGAAATAACTTTAAATGCCCTTTCTTTAGGTGCTGTAGATTTTATTCCTAAACCTTCTTCTGGTCTTGCAAAAGGCTTATCAGGTATGTTAATTGAACTTAGGACAAAAATTAAATTAGCTTCGTCTGCAAATGTAGCTTTTTGGAAAGATAGGCGAAAAGTTAATTATAATGATAAAAAAGAAAGCCAAATTCACATTTTAAAAGAATCAACAGATAAAGTTATTGCTATCGGTGCTTCAACTGGTGGAACAGAAGCCATAAGAAGAATTCTTTCAAAACTTCCTGCAAATATGCCAGGAATAGTGATTGTACAGCATATGCCTCCTGGGTTTACCAAAATGTTTGCAGAAAGTCTTAATAATATTACTTTAATGGATGTAAAAGAAGCAAAATCTGATGATCGCATTATGCAAGGTAAGGTTTTGATTGCTCCTGGTGATTTTCAATTAAAAGTAGTACGCACTGGTGGTATTTATAAAACAGTTTGCGAAAAAGGAGACAAAGTAAATGGTCATTGTCCTTCAATTGATGTTTTTATGAAGTCTGTTGCAGAAAATGTCGGTTCAAATGCTTATGGCGTATTGCTTACAGGAATGGGTAAAGATGGTGCTAACGGTCTAAAAATGATGCGTGATAGTGGTTCAAGAAATATTGCTCAAGATGAAGAAACTAGTGTGGTTTTTGGAATGCCAAAAGTAGCTTGGGAAATAGGTGCAGTTGAAAAACTTTTACCAATAGAAACAATAGCCACATATCTTATTAACTTAATAAAAAAAAACTAAGATATGTATGATAAAAAAACGCTTATTGTTGGTATAGGTGATTATAAGGTAATAAATAATACAAATATAATTTTAAAAACGATTGCTTTGGGATCATGTGTTGCAATCATTTTCTTTTGCTTTAATACAAATATAATTGGAATGGCTCATATAGCCCTTCCTTCTTCTAGTATTAATCCTGTTAAAGCTTTAACTATGCCTGCTTATTTTGCTGACACAGGTCTTAATGTCTTATTAAAAGAGATGAGACGATTTGATTCTAATGGAAAAATTACTGCTAAATTAGTTGGGGGGGCTTCAATACTTGATAAGCAAAATTTTTTTAATATAGGGAATAGAAATGTATTTGTAATTAAGCAGATTTTACAAACCCTTCGTATCCCTATTTTATCTGAAGATGTAGGTGGTTATATTAGCAGAACTGTTACTATAAATAATGAAACAAAAAAAGTAATAATTTCTCATAAAGAAAAAATATGGGAAATTTAAAAAAGATGATTTTATTCTTCGATTTTAATAGCTATTGCTGCAATATAAATTTTACTAAAAACCTTATCTTTTTCATATTGGAATAATTTAATTTCAAAATTAGCGTTTTTAAGTAATTTTAAAATACTTTGCCAATGTTCAATTTTACGTTGTGCCATATACATTTTACCATTAAATATTTTAGAACCTTCTAATTGAGACTCATAAGGAACATAGAAAATATTATTTTGATATTTTTGAGTTTTATATTTTTCTGAAAAAGCTTTTTGGTTTATTGGTGAGCAATTAGTACATAAAATAAAAACACCATCTTTTCTAAGTAAGTTATGAGCTTTTTCAATAAATAATTTTCTATCTTTATCTTCTACAATACAATGAAAACAACTTCCATCAATTATCAAATCAAATTTTTTTTCTTTCAATGAATCAGAGTAACAAAAATCATCTTTAAAAAAATTAAGATCTAATCCTATTGATTGCTCTTTTGCCATTTCAATAGCTGTTGAACTTATATCAACTCCTGTACTATTAAAACCTTTTGAATTTATCCATCTTATTAAATGACCTGTTCCGCATCCAATTTCTAGTGCATTACCTGTTTTTGGAGACCATTCTTTTTCTAAAATACTTTCAATAAATCTTTTTCTATCTGTCCCAATATGATCTACTTCTTTACCTTCTTCAGTTGCATACATTTCATGCCATGATTTAGCCCCTTTTTTTTTAAGTTTTTGATATGCTAACTCATGAGCTGAATAAACTTTATCCATAAAACCTCTTTATTTTTAATAAAAAAAATCCAATAGCAGATATAAACACATTATATGATTTTTTTTTATTTTTTATAAAAAAACTACCTAAATATACATTTATTAATTAAGAAATATATTATTTAAATATTAAGTTTAAAATACTAGAATATTTTAAATCGCTAAAATCCTCTAAATACAAGGACAAAAAATAAAAACAAAAGAAAATTAATTAAGTTAATAAAACTTCATGGAACTTTCTTCTAAACTTTGCGTCTATATAAATAAGGGACGAGTCGGGTGTCACGGAATAAAAACAAAGTGATCCTGACTTTTTTTATTGCAATAAATTATCAATCAATTTTTTTCTGCTAAAATCTAATGATATATATTATTTTTTTGAAGGTAAAAATGAAAATACTTTTTATAATAGATCCAATAGAAGAGTTTAATATTAATAGAGATAGCTCTTTTGCAATAATGCTTGAAGCTCAAAAAAGAGGTTATGAAGTATGGTTCACAGAACCTAAGTTTATGTGGGCTGAGAAAAATAAAATATTTTCAAATTCTGTAAAAGTAAAATTACAAAGAGAATTAAAGCACCATGATAATATAGAAGAAGCTAAAACAGATTTATCAGAGTTTTCTGCTATTTTTATGAGAAAAGATCCACCTTTTAATATGGAATATATATATTGTACTTATTTACTTAGTATAATTAAAGATAAAACATTAGTAATAAATAATCCAGACTCTATAAGAAGTGCAAACGAAAAAGTTTTTATTTTAAATTTCCCATCAATTATTACAGATACGATTGTAACTAAAGATAAAAAAAGAATTCTTGATTTTTTAGATACTGCTGGTGGAAAAATTGTGTTGAAACCTTTGGATAAAAAAGGTGGAGAAGGTATTTTTATTTTGGAACAACAAGATAAAAATCTTCAAAGCTTAATAGATGTTTCTACCGATTATGGAAATATTACAATAATGGCTCAAAAATATATTCCTGAAGCTAAAATTGGAGATAAAAGAATTATTCTTATAGATGGAGAGCCTAAAGGTGCTTTCTTAAGAGTGCCTAGTGAGTATGATCATAGAGGTAACTTATGTGCAGGAGCTAAATCTGAAAAATGTGAAATAACAGAAAGAGATTTAGAAATTTGCGATACCATATCATCAAAATTAAAAGAAATGGGGTTAGTTTTTACAGGGATTGATATCTTAGGTAATTATGTTAGTGAAATAAATGTAACAAGTCCAACAGGATTGCAAGAAATTGCAAATATGTATGGAAATCATATTGAAGAAGATATTATTGATTATGTAGAAAAAAATAGAATCTTAATTTAAGCAAGATTAAAGACTAAATTAGCTATAATAAGATATAATGTAAAAAAATTAGTTTATTATGAAATTTATGAAGAAATAGAAGG
>ERZ1292630.4849-Hain-H41-02um-R3-4849-length-11269-cov-4_pt1 | contig 10356 bp, 5 predicted proteins | sample MGYA00564408_ERZ1292630 | MGnify/ENA primary metagenome ERZ1292630 (study PRJEB36523, sample SAMEA6512641) | groundwater metagenome | collected 2019-01-08 | study: AquaDiva: Metagenomics assemblies of 32 groundwater samples
TCTCTAGATTGATTAACAGTTTCAGAGCCAACAGGAACAAATATATCTTGAGAATGCCCATCCATTACAGTTGAGCCTTTTATTACTACTGTTGTTCTTTTAGCATTGCTAGAAACATGTCTTCTCGAAGGTGGAGCTGCGGCACCTTTTCTAGAATCATCTCTTTTTACTAGTTCGTCTGTTTGTTCTGCCATATTTCACATCAAATAAAAATAGTATATCTAAATTATAACTCACAAAATACAACCTTGCTAGTTTTTAACTATTTTAGGTATAAGTTAATTCCAAAAACTAATAAACAATTTAATTAGGAGCATGAGTTAAATAACTTCCTTAACCTATAAATAGTATTTTATTCATTAAATCCCTTCTCATCACTTCTAACTTATCACTCATTACTTCTAAAAAAACGGATTAATTAATTCTCAGTCATTATTGCCTGTTAAGGACTTTTTTGAAAGGAGATAAAAGCATATTTTTTACAACTGATTTGCTAATAACTTCTTCTTCCTTAGATTTTGCAGTCATAAAATGTTCAATATTAGATTTTGCATAAGCTGTTGAAAAATTACTTATTTCACCTGTTGCAACCCATATTGCATCTGCGAAAGCTTCTCTAAGAAGTTTATCAAATGATTTATCAAATTGAACTTCTTTTTGAAAATCCTTATAATATAGACTTAATGTATATGAAGCCGCTCCAATATATGCAGCTGCATCTCTCATGTTATATCCTATGTTAATTTTTCCATACATTATTTCAGATACGATTATTTTTAATGTATCAGTCATTATTTTTGTATCATCATCATGAGGGGATATGGCCATAATTCCTGATATAAGTATTTTTGTCAGATCTTTAAGTTCTAGGCTACTATCGTATCCTGCTCTCATAGATCCTTGAATTATATCTCTAATCAGTCTTTTATATTGAGGAGAGTAAACATCTTTTGTTAATGGAATATGTTCAACTAATAACGCAAAAATATCTTTTTGCATATTTCTACCGATTCCATTTTTTTCATTATGATTATAGTTAGCATAAACAGTATCATAAAAAACAAGTCCTATTTCTGGAAGATGATATTCTTTTATTTGTTCTATTATAGATTTTTCAACTTTCATGTTAGATATTTTTTGTTGAGAAAAAGCAGAAGATACAAACATATCTTGGCTACTTCCCATTCCCATCTTAGAGCCTTCTATAACTGTAAGTGGTTTTCTTATATTTTGAGGTGATGATTGAAAGCTTGCTTTTTTTCTTCTTCTTTGATTTTGTTCGCCTTCTTCGTCATCTTGATGTCTTTGACCTCTTTTTGCTACATTAGATGCGCCAAAAGATCCTGATTGTGCTAAATTACGATATTGCATATCAACATTTTTTTGATCGTTATTGTAATGATCACTTTGACCTTCTTGGTGCTTTGCTTTATTTTGTGCTACTTGATCATTTAAATTAACAGCTGTTTTTACTAATGATTTTTCTCCAGCATTTGGATCCTTTGTTTTAGCTGCTGCTTCTTGAACATCATTTGGATTTACTGTTAAAACATTAGAATCTCCTTTCGCTGCTTCACCAGATGTTTTTTTATCTTTTGAATCTGTTAATTTAAGAACATCTTTTGATTGAACGGGATCTTTTTGAATGTTATTAGCATTTACATTTGACTCAGATGCAGATACAACTCCTGTTTTAACTTGTTTCTCGGAGTGTTTACCATCAGGTGTTTTATCACTTTTTGCAACTTCCTGTAATTTTGCTGGTGAAACAGAAATAGGTTGCAATGTAGCAGGTATTTTAGGCATCATCCCATTTGACATTTTTAAACTCTCCCAAAAAATCAAAACCATAACAATATTATATCAAAAAAACACAATATTATAAATAATATATATTCTATAAAAGCTTATAAATTCCTGTTTTAAACAATGTTTAATAATAAAAAAATTATTATTTAACAGTATATTTATAGATAAAGGTAAAGATATGGTTATCATAAGTTTAATATTTACTAAAGCATAGCAAGTGTATCTAATTTTATGCTATATATAATGTATAGGTTTTATTTTTTAGTAAGGTAAGAGAAATGACACAAGTTAATGGCGGTTATGGTGTACCACCTGTTTATAACCAACAACAAAATTATCCTACTCAACAAGTTCAAGCAACTAATAATGTTAACGGTGTAAATCCTTATGGAAGACCTGATGCCTATCAACCGCCTCAACAACAACAAGGTGGTATTGGCGGATTATTTAATTCTTCCACAAATAAACCTTATGTAACAAAACAAACTGTTATGACTGGTCTTACTGGTGCTGCTGTTGGTTTTATGGTTGGTGGTCCTATCGGTGCTGTAATTGGTGGTGTAATTGGTTTATTATTGAGTATAATAATGAATGTTATAAAAATTAAGAAAGAAGAAAAAGCTGCTGCTAATGGAAATCCGAATGGACAACAACCTGTTCCAGCTAATATGTATGCTCAACAAGCACAACAACAACAACAACAATTAGCTCAAAGACAACAACAACAGCAAATGCAACAATTTAATCAAAGTGGTCAACAAAACTCTCAACAGAATCAAAATGGTTTTAATCCTTATCAAAAATAATTTTTAATTAAATTTATCAACCTCTTTTATAAAAATAAAAGAGGTTTTTTGTTTGTATTTTTTATAAAAATATTAAAAAAATAAGCCCAAGAGTAATTTAGTTCTGTTTGTAATAACAGAAAAACAAAGCCCACCCTAATTTTATTATTAAAATTAGGGTGGGCTTAAAACTAATTTAAAACCTATCCACGAGCAGCAGCTCCTATACCAGTGCCACCAGCTTGAATACCACCTGCACTATCTCCACTTCCTTCAAGACGTTGAAGATCTCCTTTTAGTGTATTTATAAGTTTTTGTGCTGCGGCTAATTTTTTAGTAGCTTCTAGTTTTTGCTCTTGTGCCTCTGCTATTTTACTTAATGCTTGTAAGTACATTTGTATAGCAGGATTAGATAAGTTCAAGAACAATATAGCTGCATTAAGTCCACTTGGGCCATCTCCTTTTGCTCCACCTATCTCTGCACTTTTATCTCCAACAAAACCTTTTGTACCAGAAGAAATATTTAATGACTGACCAGTACTAGTCTCTAATATTTTTTGTGCAAGAGCTGGATCTCTTTTAGCAATTTCTTGAAGAACTTGATCATCTCTTGTATTACCTGCACTTCCAGGGGCTGAAGGATCCAATCCCTTCATTATTTTAGCTGCATCGTCTTCACTTAATCCATTACCCAATTTGCGATCAGCCCAACTTGCAGATTGTGAATTTACTATATAATCAGCTACTTCAGCCGCACTAAAATTATCTTGAGGTTTACCTTGAGCTTCATTAACAGCTTGTAATCTTGTATTTGCTAAATCAGCATTACCACTTGATATTTCTTCAAAACCTGAATCTGTAGAAGTAGCACCTTCTTTTATGTCTGCTCCTGTGTATTCTTTTGAATCTTTTGCTCCACCAAAACCAAGTGCTTCCCTTACAGCGGCTTGATCTCCTTTACTTAATCCATAATACTGTTCTATATTAAATTTACCAGCAGTTCCATCTTTTGCTTTTGCTTGGTCAATTGAAGTTTGATTAGCTTTGAATGTTCCATCATTTTGTTTTTCAAATTTTACACCTAAACCTTCAAGTTTTGTTCTATCATCAGCTGAAAGCTTAGGATCATTTGCTCTTGCAAGTAAATCAGAATTTTTACCACCTGTAACTTGCTCTAAAACAGACGCTTTTACTCCGTTTGGATTAGCTGCCGCTAGTTTCTGAGATGCTGCCGCACCATTTATTGCACCTTCTTTTGCTGGATCGTCAGATATTTGAGTATCTTTAAGAAGACCAAGTGCACTTCTAACAGCCTCTTGTTTTTCTTTACCACCTTCTACTTTACCTAAAGCTTCATACTTACCAATATCAAATTTACCATCAGCTCCTGTAACTGATGCTAACGCATCTTTAGAAGCTTGATCTGGTGCATTTTTTACAGCACTCGCAAAATTTTCTGTGAGACTAGGTGCATTTTCTTTTGTTATAGCAGTATCATCGCGAAGGCCAAGTGCTTCTCTAACACCAGCTTGTTGTTTAGGATCTAATTTTTCATATTTACCAATATCAAATTTACCATTTGTTGTAACTAAATTTAAGTTATCAATTTTAGATTTATCTACAGAAGGTGCACTTCCTTGACTAGATAAAATTGCAGCTACTTTTTCACCGCCACCTTCTTGTTTTGCAATACTATTTAAAACTTTGTTTCTCTCTCCAGGATCTAATTTTTTTAAATCTTGTATAGCAGCATTTTTTACAGTATTATCAGTTGAAGTTAATCTTGTATCTAAGTCTTTAGTATTTACAGCACCTCTTGTATTAGCATTAAATTTTAAGTCCCCATTTTTTACCCCATTTTGTTCTGTTTCAGAAAGTCTTGTTTTTGCAACTTCATCAAGTCTTTTATCACCAGTTGAGTTTTTGTCTGCAAATGAATCTTTAATTCCATTTACACCTCTAATTATACCTCCTATTAAACCACCAAACTTAATATTTTTAGCGGCATAAGCAATACTACCATTACCAAACCCATTTTTGATTACATCATTTCTTTCTGTTTTAAGTTCATTTGAAAGTTTTGTAATTGCAAGACTTTCTTTATCTAAATGAGCTTCAGCTTTATTAATTGAACCTATATCAGCTTTTCCAGTTTTTGAATCAATTTTTACTCCTAATTTTTCTAATTTTTGTTTATCCTCTGCTGTAAGTTTTTCAGGCGAATTTTTAGCCTTTTTTAGCAAATCTCTATCAGCTTTATTTTCACCTTCTTGTTTACCAAGTATATCTAATTTTCCATCTATTGCAGCAACTTTTTCTTCGTCTCCATTTTGTAACGCAGGCCCACCTTCTGCTCTAATATCAATTCCTGGGTCTTTAGCTTTTTCTCTGGCTAGTTCTAATGTTGTCCCGTCAATTTTACCATTTCCATCAACTTTTACACCAAGTTTCTCAAGCTTTTCTTTATCTCCATCTTGAAGAGAGCCATTTTCTGCTCTTGATAGTAAGGCATCTGTATCAGCCTTAGATGCTCCTCCGCCTTCTGGAGAAGGAGTAACGCCAGTATTTCCTTGTTGTTGAGTTGTTACGTCACCACCATTTGCAACTTGTTGTTGAGGCTGACCAGGAACTCCAGTATTTCCTTGTTGTTGAGTTGTTACGTCACCACCATTTGCAACTTGTTGTTGAGGCTGACCAGGAACGCCAGTATTTCCTTGTTGTTGAGTTGTTACGTCACCACCAGGAATAACAGCAGCCTCATCATCCTTTTTAACTGGAGCAGTTGTTCCACCCTTCTTTACTTCTTCCTTTCCAGCATCAACATCTGTTTTATTAGTTTTATCGATATTCTCTCCAGCAACAACATCTTTTTTAAGACTCTCGCCTTCATTTTTTACATTAGTTTGAGCGTTTGTATTTTCTTCTATTTTTTTACCAACTTCTCCTATTTTTTTGTCAATACTTTCTATTTTATCTTTATCTTTTGTTGGATCTAAACTTTTCTTTTCTTTCTCTAATCCAGATTTTTCTTTTTTAAGATTATTTCCTTCTTTTTCTAGTTTACTTGTATCACCAGCACCAAGATCAAGTTTAAGTTGAGCTATTTCTCCTTTAACACTAGTTTGTGCGGCTGCATTTTGAGCTAGTTTTCCATCAATTGCTGCTATTTTTGTATCAGCACCTTTTATTTTTGTATCAGCAACAGCTATCTTTTTATCAATCTCTGCTATCTTACCTTTGTCTTTTACTGGGTCTAATCCTTTTTTTTCTTTCTCTAACCCAGCTTTTTCTTTTTCTGCGCCTGCTTTTTCTTTTTGTGTCCCTGCTTTTTCAGATTTAAGACCAGTTTCTTGTTTTTGTAATCCGCCCAACTCTTTTGTTTTTTCTTGTAATTTTTCTTTTTTAGCTTCTTTGATTTCTTTCTTTGCATCAGCAGCAAATTTAACAACAGTCAATACAGCACTTACCGCTGTACCAATCGCACCAAGTACTTTTTGTTTATTTGCAATGGCTTCTTTTTTGGTTGCCAAATCAAGCTCAGCTTTAGCTGTTTTTGTATCGCTTTGAGCTTTTTTTACTGTTCTAGCAATTTCATCTTTATTTGTTTTATCGCCCACATCTTTAGTATCAGACTCTTGGTTTCTTCTAGCTTTAAGAGTACCTTGAATTTTCATTTTCTCTTTTTCAGCAAGTTCTCTTGCTGCTTGTAGCATTCTTACACTAGCCATATCAAATACCTTTATTTAGATAAAAATTTACAATTCCATTATTCATATTATATATTATATTGTCATTAATTTAACAACATACTTATTCAAATAAAAACATATCTAATATTTTACACATTCTTAACTGTTTTGATAATTATTTAATAAAACTATTAAACAAAAATTAAGTAGTAAGAGTTTCCAAATAATTATCGATTTGATTTTTCATTATTATCCATCGCTCAAGTTTTTCTGGTAAAAGAATATTAAACTCTTTATAAGCCATATTTGACAGTCGGCATAATTGTTTTACGCTAACATCTCCTGCATTTGAAAGTCCTACTTTGGCTTTTTTTTCAGAAACAAATTTTAATGCAATTGATTTATCAGTAAATTTTGATATTAAATTCACAACATGAAGTAAATGATGATAAGGAACCATTTTATCTATATTAATAAAAGTCGCTACAGCCCCAGAATCAATTAAATCATTAAACGCTCCACAAGATTCTATTTCAGAACTATGGGTATTTGCAATAAGATCCCATAAAGGAATATTTACACTTTGTATAAGTTTTTCACCTATTTTTTTTATTACTTTATCTCCACTATTCATTTGATCGTAAATTTCGTCTTGAATAACAGATACTTGTTTATTTGAATCTTTAATTTTTTCTTGAATTATTTTTCTAAAAGAACATGAATCTATTCTTTCATTAACAGCTTTTAAAATTTGTTGAACACTTACATTATGTAGAGATTTATAAAAAAGCTTTTCACCTTGATATTCTTTATCAAAATCAAATTCACCTCTGGCATATTTCCAACAAAACATGTGAGTTATAGCATCTATTCCAGTTAATTTACCTAACTCAACATGGGTAAGATTTCCCTCATAAATATAAATAATTCCTTGAACTTGTTTATTTATTTTAAAAGTAAGTTTCCCGCTACTATTATTAAGACATAAAAACTGAATTATTGTAGAAAGAACAAGATTTTCTTCACTTCCACCAGAAAAACTTGATGCGGTTGATTGTCCCAAACTTACTTGTTGATTTTGAGGAACTTGGATAGCTTTTTTTTCTCTATCATCAATTACTTTTAAAAGATCTAATTCCATTTCAGAAACATTTTGATATCTTTCATTTGGATCTTTACGAACAGATTTTAAGATTATTTCATCAAGCTTTTGTGGTATTTCAGGAATAAAATGGCTAGGAGGAGGTGGTTCTTCTTCTATAACCTTTCTAATAATTATTGCAATTGTATCATCCATAAAAGGCGATGAACCAGTAAGAAGTTCATAAAGAGTTATACCCAATGAATATATATCAGAACGAACATCCATTGTTTTGCTACCTAATGCTTGTTCAGGAGGTATATACATTAAACTACCAAAAAGCGAACCTGTTTGTGTTAAAGATATTGATGAATTTACAATTTTTGCAAGACCAAAATCTGTTAATCTAGCTTCTCCATTTTCAGATAACATAATATTTCCAGGTTTTATATCTCTATGAAGTATCCCTTTTTCATGGATATAAGACAAAGCACTTGCTATTTGAGCTCCGATTGAAAGAACAAGATCTATACTAAAATGAGATTTTATTTGGAGTAATCTAGCTAAAGATTTTCCTTCAATAAATTCCATTATCATGTAGTATTGATCTTCAGATTCTCCTATATCAAAAATACTAACAATTTCTGGATGAGATAGTTGAGCTAGTGATTTGCCTTCTTTATAAAATCTATTTATAACTCTTTCTTTTTCTTCATTATCAAGATTTGGATCTAATTGAAGTACTTTTATGGCAACTTGTCTATCAAGTCTCTTATCTTGGGCTAAGTAAACAATACCCATGCCACCACGACCAATTTCTTTTATTATTTCATAGTTCTTAGAAAGAGCTTGCACTTAAGATATTTTTTTGTTTTTCAAAAATATTAATGTATTAATACTAACATAAAAATTATGGGTTTATAAGAGGATCAGTTGGATCAACATAAGGACTAACTGAAGAACTTGATGACGGTTTTGGAATATAAGGAAGATTATCATTACTTTGAATTAGATTTCTTTTTTGAAACCATCCCAAACCAATACCACCTAGAGATGTTATTTTTTGCATATTTTTACCGTCATTATCCATTGACCAAACATTGTAGTCTTCAGGTAAACCAGTTCCTCTTGAAATTATTATTTTTTTACCATCAGGAGAATAAATAGGGTTTCCTCTATTATTTTTAACTGTTCCTAATTGAACTTTATTTGAACCATCATTATTTATTTGAAATAAACCATTATTTATTGTCCAAAAAACAATTGTTTTACTATCAGGAGACCAACTTCCACTATATGCTTCTTCTTCTTTGGTTGTAATTTGTTCAGCTTTTTTTGTTTCAAAGCTTAATAAATAAAGAACTGTTAAGTCATCTTTTTCTGTAAGAGTATAAAGTAAATTTCTTCCATCGGGTGAATAGCTGGGGTGATAAATATTATTTTTTTCATCAAAAATAACTACTTTTGATTTTGGAACACCTATAAAAGGATAATCTATTTTTTCTATTTGAAATAAATTTCTTTTTTCATCCAAAACATGAAAGGCAATTCCTTTTCCGTCTGGCAACCAACTTGGAGAGCCTTCATCTAAATTAGGAGTATTTGTTGCTTGAATACTTGCTTTTGTTTCTATATCTATGACCCACAAATCTTGTTTTCCACTTTTATCAGAAATATATGCAATTTTTCTGCCATCAGGAGAAATCGAATAAGTATAAGCATTTTTCATATTATCTTGAGTTAGCTTATTTTGTTCAGAACCATCTGAGTTCATAGAATAAATATCCCAAAAACCATCTCTATTAGACATAAAAAGAATTTTTTCATTATTATTACTTAAAATAGGATTAATTAATGTAGATGATTGAGATGGAATTGGAGTAGGTACATAATTATTATAATTAGATGGTTGATTATTATAATAGGAGTCATTAGTTTGATTAGTTGGAATATTTGAATTATATTGGTTATTTAATGTATTTCTTCCTGTACAAGATAAAAAAGAAGTAACTAATAAGATTAAAAATAGATTTTTAAACTTCATAAGTAAAAACTTGAATTCTATTATTCCCTTTATCAAGAACATAGATGTTTCCATCATTAGAGGTTGCTATTCCTTCTGGACCTATAAATTGACCTTGCTCAGAGCCTTTATTTCCAAATGAATAAATCCATTTACCTGTTTTATCAAAAACTTGAACTCTATGGTTTAATGTATCTGCAACATATATTCTTCCAAATTTATCAACTGCAATTCCTTTAGGAATACTAAATTGTCCTTTCATTGCACCACGTTGACCAAAAATAGCTCTTGATATACCATCTTTATCTATAACTTGTATTCTAGCAAGACCATAATCTAATATATAAATTTTATTACTATCAGTTGCTATACTATAAGGATTTTTATATTCTCCTGGTTTTTCACCATATTTACCCATATAAGTACTATAATGTCCATTTGTAGCAAAAATATTAATTCTAAAATTTTCATTATCCACAACATATATTTTATCATTATTTACAGAAATTCCTGTTGCAGATTTCATTTGACCATTTGCAGTTCCTTTTCCACCAAAAGATGTAATTAAAGTTCCATTTGAGGTAAAAACCCTAACTTTACAATCATTAGAATCAACTACATATATTTTTCCAGTTGAATCAGTTGCAACACCTATTGGTGATGTCATTTCAGAATCTTGTATTAAAAACTGCCATGTTCCCAAAGAATCAAATGCTTGAACTCGCCTATTTTGTGTATCTGCTATAAGTATTACACCATGTGCATTTGAATAGGCTATACCTCTTGGTGAAGAGAACTGACCTTTTGCAACTCCATTTTTACCTATTGTTCTTAAATAAATTACTCTAATATCATCAGGAGCATTTTGATTATTATTTAAACTAGTATTTTGTGATTGTTGATTAAAATTAGATAATAACGGATTTTGAGTTATACCTGCTGTACTGCTACTAGTATTTCTCATCATAT
>ERZ1292630.5504-Hain-H41-02um-R3-5504-length-10355-cov-6_pt1 | contig 10355 bp, 8 predicted proteins | sample MGYA00564408_ERZ1292630 | MGnify/ENA primary metagenome ERZ1292630 (study PRJEB36523, sample SAMEA6512641) | groundwater metagenome | collected 2019-01-08 | study: AquaDiva: Metagenomics assemblies of 32 groundwater samples
TGCGTGGCGATCTTTTCTGAAATAGGCGCGCCATATAATAGGGCAGCAAGCAACCACTTGTAAATTTCCGCCGCATCCAGGTCACTCAGTTGAATACCCAATTGCGTGGAATAGCACCCGCCGAATTCAGACACCAATGTTGGCGCATCCAGCGGTTTTCCCAGCTGCTTAGAGGATGCATAAAGTGTTTTTGTATCGGTTACATCACGCATTGATCATTTTGCAGCTGGGCCGAATAGATTTTAAGGCAATACTCCCTGTTACCACCCATCCCGGTAAGTATTCAATAGATTGGTTGCATTATTAGTAAACCGGGTAATACTATGACGGTCAATTCTTAGATCTTCCAGGTCTACCTTATGTTCAGGTAAAATTTCTTTCGTACTAAAATTAAATTGAATCAATGGTGTTACATGATGAGAATCAAAATAAAATTTTCCGGTATTGTCGGTATTAGAAACCGGATCATGAACATCGGCAATCACATAAATTAATTCTTGGATCTCTTCGTTTGGTAATGTAATAGAGTAAGTATCAAAGAAATGATCCGGAACGGGTGAAGAATTAAATGCAAATGTTTCCAATCCCAAAACTGCGCCGACAGCCTGTGCCAATCCGCCTCCTAAAGAATGACCAGTCACAGTAATTTTAATGCCGGGATACCGGCTGACTACGCCTTGGGCAAATCTAAACGCATCTTTAAATTGATCACTGACTGTTCCAGTTCCTATGGCGGCATCTGCTATCGCATCACGAGCAGTATCCTCTAGCTCCTTAAATGAGCAAGGAAAATCGCAGGTCTCGGTACCACGAAATGCCAGTGCTAATTCATTGGTATCGCGATTTTTATAGACACCGGCATCCATTCCGGAACTTTTCCCGTTGGATTCTATTAATTCCCAAGAACCAACCGTAGCATTATCAAAATCATATATCGCATCAGCAAGTTTTGCATAGGAGATAGACCGGCCCAGCAAATCAACCGCACGCCGCTCGTGGGAAAGTAGCATGCCATAAGGTTTCCAAGTGGTATTGGGGATATATCCGGGATTGTTGTATAGCGCAACGGTTGCCAGCTCAAATATCGAAACAGGGTCATCGGTATCCGCATCGGTATCCGTCACCCAAGCCAGGCTGACGGTGTAGCGCTCGGTCCCATAAAGCTTCGGAACGTCAATTTTGGGTAAGGTCAGCATGCCATTGAGAAATGAGAAGGTGGGACTATTCGCCTCGGAAGCATTATCGAACTCCACAGTTAACAATTTAAACCGGCTCGGATTATCCACTCCCAGCCATTGTAATGATGCCTTGTATAACTGTTCACCCGATGAATCGGGCACGATAATTTTTTGCAGACAAACAAGACTGTTTGCTTCCAGAAAAGTGGCCGGTGCGGTCAATTTCGTACACTCATCCGGTAATGCCTGCGTCATTGGCGCAGTAACCATCAGAACGGAAAAACTGATTATTCTGATTAAATACGAATCCCAGCTTTTCATAAGTCGCTCTATTTAGTGGTTTGATCAAGTCATAGCAGTTTAATCGTAATCAAAACCTATGTGAATACATTACCAAATATTATTACGAGACTAAATTAAGCTGCTTCAATCCATCAACGACCCGCCTGATTCTCCTTGCACATTGACCCATAAGTGCGGCAATCCAAGTGCATTCAGCCATTCAGGTCCTTCTTCACCTTTCAGCATACCGATAGTCGATGCGCTACCTGCGACGACACAAAACTCACCGATGACGCTGACTGCCGCCATATAATTGACCGGCCAACCGGTTTTTGGATTCAACACATGGCCATAGCGCACGCCATTCAGGGTAATACAGCGCTCATAATCTCCGCTGCTTGCCAGCGCGCCGGAATGCAATAATAGTGTTTGCAATAAACCGCCGGAGTTACGTGGATGGCGTATCGCAATACGCCAGGGACTGCCGTCATCATGCGGGCCGATAATTTTGATGTCACCGCCCAGGTTAACGATGCCATGATTAATCCCGGCATCCCGGCATAACGAAGCGGCGCGATCGACGGCGTATTCCTTGACAACCCCGCCGAAATCGATCTCCATACCGGGAACAGTAAATGCCAGGAGCGGCCGTTGCCAGTTAATTTTATGCCAGCCTATTTTCTCTAGTAGAGATGCAATCGCTTCCTGTGCGGGTATGGCTCCCGACTTAAAATCCCAGGCGCGGCGCAGGATACCGGAAGTAATGTCAAATAAGCCATCGCTTTGTTGATAACAAGTATCTGCGTAATCGAGTAACCCGGCAGTTTCATTATCCACGCGAATAGAACCGCCTTGTGCCGCGATACGGTTAATCTCAGATAAAAAACTGTCCGTGCGGTAGCGGGAATATTTTTCTTCCAGGCGACACACATCATCCATAGCAATTTTGGCTGCACGCTTCGCTTTCTTAGCACTGTCAGCATAAAGCTGAATCGAACAGGGCGAACCCATCGCTTTAAAATCGTAGTGATAATACTTTAGGTGAGCCATGCAGTTACATTCTGGTAACTCTAGGAAAATTGTGAAGGCTGTGGAAAAACAAATTTCATTTTCACCTAAAACTGGTAGCTCCAGGTTGCCGCAAGCGCGCCCTGCCGATCCAGCTGAAATCCGTTGAAATCACTCTTGACCGGTTGTATCCATTCGAAACCGAAACGATTACCGGCGAACCGCCCGCCAGGAATCCTGGCGTTCAATCCCAACCCGACATCCCAGAATTGTCCGCCATAATTCGCGGGAAAATCCATCGGACCGATACGCGCACTAAATTGATTAAAGTCTCGCTGTATCGCATCTTGCCAAGTATACACGCCACGCACAGACGCAGTCAGCCAATGGGTTAAATCATAACCGCTCCAGGTCGTCGCTTGAAATAAGTCGCCCAAACGATAACCGGATTTATTTTGATCTTCCATGCGTTTGACACCACTCAACTGCGTACCCCAAGACCAGCGATTCTTTTCGCCGGCATAGGCCAGACTGGGCGTAAAGTCCCAGGTACCGCTACCGAGTTGCATGCCAAAATGAATCAACCCGCCATCCGCCTGGTGCGTACGCCGCACTTCGATATCCACTTTTCCGGTTGGCGCACTAAACCCTAGATTCGCATGAACACGATGTCCAGGAATATTCAACAGCTTAATCAGTGATGAAAAATAAGTATCGCCTACGGCACCGGTTTCATGCCCCGCTGCGCCATGATGGCCATGTGCGCCCGAAGTATCGACTTTTGCTCCGGCTAATTGGCGCAAATTCATATCCATATCCATAAAGGTAGGCATCAACATGACATTAAGCCATCGGGTCGGTGCATACATCAGATCAATCATATGCATACGCATATCCATGAATGTGGGTGTAAATTGACACGAACTACCGTTCCCGCACCCCTGATTGATGATAGTTTGGTCACTCGCTTGATGGGTGCCATGCATCATATTTCCGCCGGTCCAGTTGTACATAAATCGATAACCCGCCATAAAATCTCCGGGTTTATCGAGCATATGACCAAACATAATGCCCGCTGGAGGGATTTTGTGATCGTGATGCGAGGCCGCATGACGATGTGACCCGGAAGATCCGCCTGAACTACCCATCGGTAGTGATGTGGTCGGTTCAATATCAAACCTAACCGCCGCATTCGCCACATAATAATCAAAATCAGCAAAACTGTTATTTCCGCCATTGCCAATCTGCATCGAACTGGCACGCGTATAGTATTCAAAACCGGCTTCCAAGGCGACGCCTTTGCCGAGCATTTTGCTTAATACCACGCCACCGCTTAATGCGCCAAACCCCGCCAAGCGGTGATCACTGGAAAAATTATCGGGTAATTTTCCAGCATCGAATGACGTTGTTTTAGGCTGTGCATTAACCTGAAACCCATCGACTGGATTACCGTTTTGATCAACCAGACTATCAAGCGAGTTGCCAAAATACTGTATTGTGGGATTACTTGGATTAGTCCAGACTTGTCGCCCTAAATTATCCACTTCGTTTCTTCGGTAAGTTTGTTGAGAAAACAAATAGGGGCGATAAAAGCTGGCGGCATCCTGAGAGTAATAACGAATCCGCGGAGTGAGTGTCCATCCGCTTCCAATCGGCTGCACCCAGTTTGCATCAAAGGTATGCGTATTCACGCCCCAATCGTCTACCGACAACCTGTAGCCCAGGTGCAGCGCTGCATTAAACGGATTGATATAGTGAATATATTTGGCATTTAACGCCACTTGACTGCGAATGTTGGGCCGCTGTTCAATCAACGCGCGCACATCACCTTTAATTACGCTACTGTTCAAACTAGTCGGGTCAATAAAAATGATCGATGTCGCTTTGTAAGGATTTTCCAGAAAGCCATTGCTATGCGTATAGCCAATATTGGCGTCGATCAATGCGTTCTTGCTCAAAACCTGTGTTAACCCAACATTTGCGATCCAATCCTGCCGGTTTCCTTTCAAAATCTCAGAACCGCCACGATTTACAATTTGCTGCGCATACGCAGTTTTAGTGATATACGGAGATGAGTCGCCATCGAGAATTGCGCCGACTTGACTGTGCGTATAGCCGCCGCCAAATTTAACACTGGTCAGTTTCTGATTAAAATCCAGGCGGCCACCGATATTGCCAAAGCTCGATTGATAGTCTCTTTCTCTGGAAAACCCGCCACCCACATTCACAGCTGATTCGTTCCATTCATGACTCAATCCAAAATTCGCTTGCCGGCGTGTTTCCGGAGAAGCAGACGATAGGACGAGTACGGATCGGGTATCAACAACGCCCGTTGATTGTTTAGTAATGGGGTCCGTTCCGATAGGATTTAAATCGCGGTCTAAAAGTATTGTGCTATTCAGAATAGGCGAAGCACCGACCACTACCCCATTGACAGTATAGGGACGATTACCGCCATTAGTAGCCAACGGAGTTGTTGTAACAGGGGTTGCGCCTGACCAAGTATCTTGCGTATACCCAAAAGAAAATTTGGTGCGATCAGTGAGAGAAAAAATGCCACTGCCATGCAAAACATCAGCACTGATTGGTTTTAAGTTATTCGGGGCACCATAGAGATTACGCTCACCTTCCTGGTAGCGGCTATACTGGAAATTGATCCGATCTGTTCCTGCCGCATGCCCTGGTGTGATTAACAAACCCGGCAATACCAGTGCCGCCGAGGTTAATGCTTGCAGCGTAGTATTTCTTGGCTTTGCAGACTGTATTTCCGGATCTTTTAAATGATGATTGCTGCCCGGGCGTTGGGGCATACTATTTTGTTGCAAATTTTATTGACCTAAAGAAAACAGCTTCTGGCAGGGTCAGTTTAGTAACAACCGCAACCACCACCCCCTGCAGAAGACTTATGGCTTGGAGCCGCTTCACGGCTACTGTAATTGTGCGATTGTATTTCACTTTGCAGCGGGTGTGGATCCAATTCCATCTGCGATTTTGCCAGATTTCCTCGTTCCCAGGCATTCACATGGATACAACCGGCCGACAACCCGACACCTATTACAAGTACTAATTTGACTAAGACATACTGAATCTTTTTCATGCCAGCCAAGATAATCGTTGTCATTCCTAGGGATGTTCCATCACAAGTTGCGTAATTAAAGCACGCAATTCTTCCGTTTCACCCGGACGAAATCCTTGATGAATATGGCGAATGATTCCTTTCCGGTCTATGACATAAGATGTTGGCATTGCCATCACCTCAAAAACCTTGGCACACTCTTTACTTGGATCTGCAACAATGGAAAAATTAGCCGGGTATTTAGCAAGAAACGCCTGAGCATCTTTAATTTTTTCATCGAGATTGACACCGATCACATGCAACCCCTTAGCCTTCAAATCATGATCCAGTTGATTTAAAAAAGAAAAGGATTTAACACAAGGCGGGCACCATGATGCCCAGAAATCTACATAGACAACTTCTCCCTTCAGTTCTTGTAAATTATGCGCAGGTTTGCCATCCAATGTCGTCAATGCACAGGAAGGGGATATCTGATCCAGATGCTCCGCGAACGATGCTGTTGCAAACAAACCCAGCATTGAAGCGATCAGAAATAATAATTTTGTTTTTTTCATTGCGTAGCTACCTAAATGATCTTAAAGCGTAATCGTGTGTAGTACAAACAATATGAACATTACTCAAATTGATAAACAAGAATGTCCGTTCCCGTGTGTACATCACTCGCCGTCATACAATGATACGATACAAGAAAAGATCGCGCACCCGCAGCAGTTTTATTGACCAGCAAAAGATATGCACCGTCTCCTCCATGCACTTTCACTGCGGGACTGAAATTACCATCACCTGAAACCGGATCGGTAGTACTGTTTGCTTGTTTTCCTTTAATTATTTGCAAATTAACCAACAAGTTATCTTGCGGCAGAGAAGTATCTTTAATACTGGCAATCAAGTAATCTGTCGGCCCATTTCCATCATTGAAACAAGTGACCAACGCATAGCCGGTAAAATTCGCGACATTACCATCGGGGTCCATGGTAGCACCCGCATCATCCGCACTACTTATACCAAAATAACCGAGTGCAACAACCAGGAAAATTGTCTTTGCTACTTTATCAAAAAATTTATGCTGCATGATTGTGTACCCCTCAAATGAAATGCCTGTTCTGTCGAATATCAATACAGTCCTTCTACGAAGTAGGATCGGACACGCATGCCAGAAAAACTCATTCGTGTCCGCCTCATTGCTTAAAAAGCATCTAAATTATTGAGGCCAGATTTGGTTGCCATCCAAGTTGATTCGCAAATCACGATTTAACTGAGTAGCCGATGGTTTAACCACAACATCAACCCCTGCGCCACACGATGCCGGTAAGGGAGCGATGCTACGGGTCACTTTCAGCGTAGCGGGTGAATCGAAACCATGCAGTCCGACACCATCGTAATCAGAACCGACCGCCGGTGTCCACATTTGAACCGTTTCATCACTAAATCCTGCCTTATCAGTGATCTGGCAAATATCCGCAATTCCAAGAACGAATGTCACGCTTTTAGCACAAGAAGTTGGCTCAATAATAACACCCGCAGTAGTGAACGGTACCACTGCTCTAAAGCCCCCGGTCAATCCACTACCACCACCAGTCCAAAAACCGAGCTTATTCCCCAGAGAATCTTTGATATATCCTTCATAGGCGAAGATACTGCGATCCTGAACTTTGGTGACAGGATTGCCCCAATTGGTAACAAAATCAGTCAGTGAACCGGTGTGCGGCGCGCCATCAACCGTTATGATCGAATCCTTGCCGTCTGGAAATACCGCAACGGTTCCAATCGTATTGGCATCAACAGCACCCGTCGCTGGGTTCACACAGCCATGCCCAATCACCACGGCATTATAATCACTGCCATGCAGAGCCGAATTTTCCGCGATTTCCGGTGTTTTTAATCGTGTGTGCGCAAACGCAAACTGCGATGTTCCAACCAATCCCACAGCAGTTATTAGAATTAAAGCACGGGTTTTAAATTTTGTAGACTTCAACATTTATGAGGCTCCGTAATCTATTTTATTTTTGAATTGACTACTTACTGTCATTTATTATTACTATTAATTTTTTATAAAAACCCTCGCCTTAAGGAAGCAGGAGGGAAAGCGAGGGTTTCATAAAACCAAACTGTATTAAAACTCAGCGTTATTTAGGCCAAACTTGACTGCCGTCAATTATTATCGGCATATCACGATTTATTTGGGCAGCAGAAGGTTTCACTTCAACAGCCACGCCGGTACCACAGGATGCAGGCAAAGCGCTGGTGCGTGTAATTGTCAATGATGCCGGACCATCATCTGTCGCACTCACCCGGTCATACGGTGTGCCGAGACCGGTGTGAGTCCAGAGATTAACCGTCTCGTCGCTAAAACCGGAGGTAGGGGTAATTTGACAAATATCTGCAATGGATATATAAAATTTCACACTTGTAGCACAGGAAGTGGGTTCAATAATCACGGCACCGGCTCTAAATGGAATATAACCATTCAAATGATGCGGCAAGGAATTACCGCCACCTGCCCAGAAGCCAACCACATTATCCTTCGAGTCCGTTTTCTCGCCTTCAAAACCAAAAACAGCTCGACTATAATTTTTCTGCATCAGGTTTCCCCAATTTTGCACAAAATCGGTCAAAGCACCCGTATGCGCCGCGCCATCAACAGTAATCGTAGAATCCACTCCGTCTGGAAATACCACACTGGTACCTATGACGTCGTTTTCTCCACAACCGTGACCAATAATAACGTTGTTAGTCACCCGGGTGTTCTCAGCGACTGTCGGCGTTTCCAACCGAGTATGAGCGAGTACATTCTGTCCCATAGTTGATGCCATCACAGCCATTATTGAAGCTGCAAATATTTTTTTTCTGTATTTATTCATTCTTCCTATCCTCAATTTACTAATCAATTTCATAATTTTATGTATAGTTTGTTTGGTGCCAGCCAATAATTAGGTTCCAAAAAACCAAACACAACCAGATGTTTTATGCTAAAAACGATTTAATAATTGATGCATAGCCAAACCACACTCAATCTCTCTCCATCACAGACTTTGGATTAATACTAACAGCCCTGCTCTCAATCTCTATTTTGAATCAATCTGAAAACCGCTTAGCTACCGCATTTCATATTACAAGCCATTGTCTTTCTTTATAGATGAAACATCAATGCGACAAATTGTCGCACCCCACAGATAAAAATAGCCAATCCCACGCCGCCACTCATTGTTCAGTCGCTTCAAATAGAGCACATGCGTGCGGCAATTTGTCGCATTCCATAATCCAGAATTTAACTCTACAATCTTTACCCTTTGTTAATTGATGCGGCACTCCTAGTTTTTTATACATGCCTTCCATTTATAGTGAATAACATGAATCATTCTGCTTCAACAAAGGTATTGAACCAGGCTTGGCTTTACTGCACCGTCTTCCTGACCGGCGCTGCGGTCATGGTGATAGAGCTCTTGGGTACGCGCTTGATAGCACCTTTTTATGGTGCTAGTCTGTACGTTTGGACTTCGCTAATTTCGGTGACGCTGATTGCTTTGGCGTTAGGTTACTATTGGGGGGGAATCTGGGCAGATCGGGCCCGATCTGGATTGTCACTCATTATCGCAATAGCGGGATTACTGACAATCATCATTCCCTGGCTAACGGGGCCGGTTTTGCTCGCCACCGATCCATTAGGACTTCGCTTAGGCAGCTTTGTGAGCACATTGATATTGTTTTCACCCAGCTTGATCATGCTCGGCATGATCGGACCTTTCGCGGTCAAGTTATCAACAGCCACCTTAGCAAATGTTGGCGCCAGCACGGGTTCCATCTATGCGGTCAGCACGGTAGGCAGTGTAATCGGGACTTTGTTTCTCGGCTTTTATTTATTTCCGGTGATAGGTTCGCGTGAAATTTTTATTGGTCTGGGTGTTGCACTGTTTCTACTGGCCATAATCGTTGCTTATATTGAACATCGGTATTTAAAATCAACGAAGACCATAATACCTACCGCCTTATTAGTTGTTATTGGCATTGGTTTATATCCGCAAATCGCTAATTCGAATCAAGCAGAGTCTAATGAATTTTTTCAAACCCGTTTTGAACGTGAAAGCCTATACGGTTGGGTTCGGGTAATCGATAGACCTAAGGAAAACATACGCTTATTGACTGTAGATGCCTCGACGATCGGTGCGGCCAGCATCAGTCACGGCGAAAACCTTTTAGCTTATCAAAAAATTGTGACCTTGTTACCCGCTTTGGCTCCCGAGATGAAGCACGCACTTCTGGTTGGTCAAGGAGCGGGGCATATGGCGATGACCTTGAAAGATTACGGCATAGTAACCGATACACTAGAAATAGACCCAGCTGTCGCCGAAGCCGCCATTAAATTCTTTGGTTTTGTACCAACAGGCAAAACGATTATTGGCGATGCACGCTATGAAATTCGTCAGCTTAAAGGCCCCTATGATTTAATCATCCTGGATGTTTTTACGGGCGGCTCAGAACCAACACATTTACTGACTGTTGAAGCGTTAGCTCAATTACATGGCTTATTGACTAACCAAGGGATTCTTGCGCTTAATTTTGTTTCATTTCTGGATAATGGTCAAAATGCAGCACTGGCTTCCGTGTCAAAAACATTGGCCCAAGTCTTTCCGCATCAACAAGTATTTATTGCCGATCCGGATACCGATTTCAATGATTTTATTTTTCTTGCCACAAATCACGCGATGAATCTAAACGATGAATCATTCCCTGATACCCATCGCACTTGGTTAAAACAGCGGCTCGTGAATATTGATCAATCTCAGGGCATGATGCTGACTGATAATCTCAGT
>ERZ1292630.5506-Hain-H41-02um-R3-5506-length-10352-cov-4_pt1 | contig 10352 bp, 11 predicted proteins | sample MGYA00564408_ERZ1292630 | MGnify/ENA primary metagenome ERZ1292630 (study PRJEB36523, sample SAMEA6512641) | groundwater metagenome | collected 2019-01-08 | study: AquaDiva: Metagenomics assemblies of 32 groundwater samples
GTTATCAGCAGTGCTTATTTATTCGAGTTCATTACTTTCAGCCGTGCTGGATAATACAGTAGTAGTTGCTACTTATATTCCGATTGTCCAGAGCTTGGACGGTTTGAGTGTAAATATAAAACCTCTTTGGTGGGCGATATTGTTCGGCGCTTGTTATGGAGGCAATATTACAATTATTGGTTCTACGGCCAATATTATCGCTATGGATATTTTAGAGAAAAGGCGCAACGTAAAGATAAGCTTTTTACGTTGGCTCAAAATCGGCCTAGTCGTAGGCCTGATTACTACTACCGTAGCGTATATTTTGCTAATCTTTCTGATACATTAAGAAGTTTCATCTCTATTCTGGTTTTAAATCCAGTAAATGCTTGCCATAATCGAATAGAGCCTATATAATAATCATAATGTTCTGGTGCATCTACATCATTGAATGTAGCGATGGTAAACTTTATACCGGTATTACCAATAATTTAAAACGAAGAATTAAGGAGCATAATAACGGTAGCGGCTGCAAATTTACTAGATGTCGTATACCAGTTACGTTACGTTATAATAAGCGGGTAAATTCAAGATCTGTTGCATCAAAAGAGGAAGCAAGAATTAAGGGCCTGCCTAGATCTAAGAAAATTGAACTTATTAAAAAATAAACAGGATTAAATTTATGAAAGCTGAGTTTAGAGATTTATATTTATGAGAATTAAGGATAAAGATACCGATTATCCAGGGTGGTATGGGAGTGCGGGTTTCCGCGTCTTCATTGGCTTCGGCAGTCTCTAACGAAGGTGGGCTCGGAGTTATTGCCGCGGTTGGATTAGGGGAAGAATGCGGAAATGAAAAACGCGATTATAAGATGCGTTCACGCGCGGAGCTGACAAATATTATCCGAGAGACTAAGAATCTGACCAAGAATCCATTCGGCGTAAATATTATGTGTGTACTTACTAATTACGATGAGTTGGTAGGGGCGGCTCAGGCTGAAGCTGTAGATGTGATTATTTCCGGGGCTGGACTACCATTACGTTTGCCAGCCTTGATCAAAAATAATAAGACTAAACTTGTTCCGATCGTTTCTTCCGGCCGGGCGGCGCAGATTATTTGTAGTACTTGGCTTAGAAGGTACAAACGCTTGCCTGATGCGATTATTGTCGAAGGACCGCTTGCCGGCGGACATCTGGGTTATAGTTTCGATGAACTTAATAATCCGGAACATTTTTCTCTAGATAGTATTTTAACTGATGTATTGGCGGTTACACGTAATTTCGAGAATAACCAAACGCGTATTCCGGTTATCGCTGCCGGAGGAATCTTTGATGGCAAGGATATTTGCCGGGTTATGCGATTAGGCGCGAGCGGCGTGCAAATGGGAACGCGCTTTGTTTGCACCAACGAGTGTGATGTATCTTTAAAATATAAAGAAGCATATCTTAATGCTAAAGAAAAAGATATTGTAGTTATTAAAAGTCCGGTAGGGCTTCCGGGAAGAGTGATTCGTAACGAATTCGTTAAGAAGGTTACCGAAGGAACGCGAGTTCCTTTTGGTTGTGAATATAAATGCCTCTACACTTGCGATGCTAATAAGGTAAACTATTGTATTGCCAAAGCGCTTTTAAATGCCTCCCATGGCGATATGGATAAGGGATTTGCCATGTGCGGCAGTAATGCCTATCGAATTAATAAAATAGTTTCAGTTAAAGAGTTAGTTACCGAGCTTGTTGCAGAGACAGAGGTTTGTTTAAATGAAAAGTAAGGACAAGGATATTAATCTTTGGGTACTTGAAAGAAAAATAGAAGTAATGAATAGAATAATTATCGGAGTGTTTATTTGCGTGGTGACGTTTTTTTGTTCAAGAATAGCTTTGGCTTCGCAATTTAAGACAGTTGACGTAAATAAAGATGGTAAGCCGGATGTAACTTATCAACAGGTTGAAGGATTTGCTACTAAAGTTGAAGCGGATACTAATTATGATGGGAAACCTGATGTAGTTGTCTATGTTGAAAATGGAAAGTTTGATTCGGCAGAGGTTGATACTGATTACGATGGAAGGGCAGATAAGCAATTTAATGATTCATCTCAATTTAATAAATGGGTAAATGAAAATAGGTCGGATTTCAATGATTCATTAGGCTGGGATGATTGGTCGCGCACAATGTCAGATGTATTCTGGAAGCCCGGGACAAATAATTAAGGTGAGTGGATGGTTTTGTTGATGGACGCCTTATTCGATACTTTAAAGCTGCTGCCGTTACTGGCGGCAGTTTATTTTTTTGTATCTTTTATTGAATACCGCTACGGCGAGCGCATGGGTGATTTTTTAACGCGTTTTAATAAATTTGGCCCGGTTATCGGAGCTCTGCTTGGTTGTATACCGCAGTGTGGTTTTTCAGTTATTGCTTCCGCGCTATATGTAAAAAGAATAATTTCCGTTGGCACATTAATGGCGGTTTTTATCTCTACTTCAGATGAGGCGGTGCCGGTGCTTTTAGCTATGCCGGATAAGCTGTATCTGGTGGGTTGGCTCATTCTTATTAAAGTAGTGATTGCTATTATGGCCGGGATGACGATCGATTTTGTTTCACGCTCTAGGCAGAAAGCGCAAATAAAGCAAACTCTTTCTGTGGAGTCGGCTTGTGAAAATGCCATTATGGGCCACTCTGGTTGTTGTGCTCATGAAGTGGACAAAAAACATTCCAAAATTAAATCTTTAGTTATTCATCCTTTATGGCACACAATTAAAATTTTCGGTTTTTTATTGGTTCTTTCAGTGATATTAAATTGTATTTTAGATAAAGTCGGTGAAAAAAGGATCGGAAGTATGCTTTTAAACGGCACAATGCTTCAGCCGGTTTTAGCCGCAGTTATTGGCCTTATCCCCAACTGTTTTACTTCGGTATTCTTGGCGGGGATGTTTGTCAAAGGCGCAATCAGTTTTGGATCAATGGTCGCGGGGTTATGCTCTGGTGCAGGCCTAGGGATGCTGGTATTAGTTAAAGAAAATAAGAATATTAAGGACACTTTTTTTATTATTGGACTTTTATTGGGAATAAGTATCTTGGCTGGTATAGTTATTCAGCTAGCAGGCAGGGTATAATTATGGCCAATTTTTCATTCGATATTATCTCGGAAGTGGATTTACAGGAAATGGATAACGCGGTAAATCAGGCGAATAAAGAGCTGGCTCAACGTTATGATTTTAGGGGGAGCAAAGCTTCTATCGTCTATGATCGTAAGGAAGAGTTGGTCACTTTAATTGCGGATGATGATTTTAAATTACGCGCTTTAACCGATATCTTGGTTACGCGGATGGCAAAAAGAGGAATTTCTTTAAAATCACTTAAATTTAATGATCCGGAAAAAGCCTTTGAGGGATACTTGCGCCAGAAAGTAGAAATATGTATGGGGATTGATAAAGAAAAAGCCAAAGAGCTCACCGGGATTATTAAAGGCCTGGGTTTAAAAGTGCAGGCCCAGATTGAGGGGGAAAAGATTAAGGTGAATTCAGCTAAAAAAGACGAGTTGCAGGCGGTGATCGTGCATTTAAGGGAATTGGATTTCTCGATACCGCTTAACTTTGGAAATTATCGTTAACTATGAACCCCGCACCTTCTAAATATTCAGTTATCTTAGAAAGGTACCGGGTTTTAAATAAATGAATAAGAAAGAAGGTGCGGGGTGAAAGAAATCATTTTAATTGTAGAAGATGAAAAAGATATAGTAAAAATGCTGGACTATAACCTCAAGAAAGAAGGATATAAGGTTATATTCGCTGATGATGGCGAGGATGCGCTTGATGCGGCGAAGGCAAAACAACCTGATCTAATTCTTCTGGATTTAATGCTTCCCGGATTAGATGGCCTTGATGTCTGCAAAGAACTCAAAAATGAGAGAAAAACAAAGTCAATTCCGGTAATAATGCTTACGGCTAAGGCGCAAGAATCGGATAAAATTGTAGGGCTTGAGCTAGGGGCCGATGATTATGTAACCAAGCCTTTTAGCCCGAGAGAGCTTATGGCGAGAATAAAAGCAGTCTTGCGCCGCGGAAAAGAAAAATTGCCTGAAGTTATGAAGATTGGAGATTTAGGCCTGGATTTTTCTAAGATCGAAGTTACGGTAAAGGATAAGCCAGTGGAGCTTACGGCAAAAGAGTTCGAGTTGTTAAAGACTTTGATTCAGGCGAAAGGGAGAGTTTTATCCCGCGACTATCTTCTGGATAATGTCTGGGGTTTTAACCATGCTATTGAGATCCAGACCCGCACCGTGGATGTGCATGTTAGAACTTTACGCAAGAAGTTAAAGAGCGCGGCTAAATATATTATTACTGTTAAAAACTACGGATACAGATTTGAATATGAAGATCAATAGTTTAAGGTTAAAATTAATTCTTTCTTTTGTATTCGTAGTTATCTTTACGTTTGGTTTAGTCGTTTTCTTCAGAAACACTATTGCCTTTGGTATAATTTTTGCTTTATCTTTAGCATTTGTTTTAGGATCGCTGTTTACCTCGAGTATTATTAAACCGGTTAATAAAATTATACAAGTTTCGCGTAAGTATTCTTCCGGAGATTTTAGTCATAGGATATATCATGATTCTCAAGACGAAATCGGAGAACTTGCCGATAATTTAAATAAGATGGCTTCTGATATTGAGGAAAAGATTAAAGATATCAGCAGCCAGAGCCAACAATTAAAGGCTATTTTTAATAGTATGATCGAAGGGGTTATCCTTACGGATCAAGCAGGGCGCGTGGCATCTATTAATCAGGCTGTGGAAAGAATATTCGAAGTCAGAAGGCAGGATGTGGAAGGTAAAGTTTTCTTAGAAGCAATTCGGAATAACGATATTTCCGAAGTTATCAGCACGATTCTTAATTTAAAAGAACTGCTCTCTAAAGAGATAACGCTTGCCTATCCGGTTCAGCGGATTTTTGAAGTTAATGCTACCCCTATTTTCTATAACAATTCTATTAGCGGATGCCTTGTGGTTATACACGATATAACCGAAATAAGGCGTTTAGAGAATATGCGCCGCGATTTTGTGGCTAATGTATCCCATGAATTAAAAACTCCGCTTACCTCCATTAAGGGTTTTGTGGAGACGCTCTTAAGTGGGGCATTGGAAGACAAAGAAAATAACCGTAATTTCTTAAAAATTATCCAGGATCATGCAGACCGTTTGGATAATCTTGTAGATGATCTCCTTTCTTTATCGCACCTTGAATCCAGAGGGATGGTAATTGATAAGAAAGAATTTAATCTTAACTCCCAAGTCAAAGAGGTTATCCAAGGGTTTAAATCTCAGATTAAAAATAAAGGCATTGAAGTTATAAATCAATTGCCCCAAGAGTTAACGGTTAATGCTGATAGAAACAGATTAGAGCAAGTTTTTGTTAATTTAATCGATAATGCTATAAAGTTCAATAAAGATAAAGGATACATTAAAATATACAATCAACTATCCGAAGGAAATATAAAGATTATAATCGAAGATTCTGGCATGGGTATCCCGCAAAGAGATATTTCGCGCATCTTTGAGCGATTCTACCGGGTTGATAAAGCGCGTTCGCGTGAACTCGGCGGAACAGGTTTAGGTTTATCTATCGTCAAGCATATCGTAGAGTTGCACGGCGGCAGTGTCGGAGTAGATAGCACTGAAGGCCTCGGCTCTAAATTCTGGTTTACCATCCCAAAATAGTTTTACCTACATTTTACTTTCCTTTGAAGCGGATTTAACCCACTTGTTTTATACTTAACCCATGAAGAATAAACTACATGTTTTGTTAGTCAGCCTTCGTAAATACTTAAAGCAAATTATTTCTGAGGAGCTTGAAATTATGGATAGGTATTATTATGAAAGCACGTAAAGGAATAACCCTGTAGAGGAAAGAGAGCTCTATGTTTAATAAGAATAAGATTATAGTTATAGAAGATGACCCCGATATTAATAAGCTTATAACCTATAATTTAAGAAAAGAAGGATTTATAGTAGAGCAGGCTTTTGATGGTGATCAGGCCAGCGAAAGATTAAGGAGCGAGTATTTTAGCATAGTGATACTTGACTTGATGTTACCCGGGATAAACGGTTTTGATATTTGCAAAGAAATCAAAGAGAATGATAATTTGTCCAAATCATTTATTATCGTTATCAGTGCAAGAAGCAGCGGTCAGGATAAGTTGTATGCGCATATCCTGGGTGCAGATTGTTATTTAAGCAAGCCTTTCAGAGTGGGGACACTGATAGAGGTAGTCAAGGAAATCCAGTCTTTGCAGAATAAGGTTTTTACAGTAAAACTAGGGAAATAGATTTTACCTATTTTTTACTTTATCTAGATGTGCATTTAACATGCGTATTCTATAATATTCTTGAAATTTAAAGAAAGTAAATTATGAAAGAAATATTAAGGCAGGCAATCAAACTAATGATTAATCTTCTTAACAAAATTATAGACGAAGAGGCAGGGAGGGTTAATGAATTTAATACTCTGCATTAGGCGGCTTTAGAAAAGGAGGTGAAAGTTAAGATGGAAAGCATCTCTACAATTCGTAGTGATTTTGTAACAAGTAATTTGCGTTCTCAGCTTAACAGGTTGCAGGATATCCTTAATAATATAGAGGAAATCAACAGGGTTGATTGGCATTATGCCGATATAACATTAAGGGAAATCGAGGTAAGTTTACGTCGAATTAGGAAGATTTGTTCAAATAACAATTAGTCAAGGAGGAAGGCGAAATGAAGAAAATAGTTTTTACAATAGGACTGGGATTTCTATTGCTTGGTTTAACAAATTTGAGCTTTGCCGCGACAACTGGCGTAGATGCCCTGATAGAGAAATTAGTGGAAAAGGGAGTTCTTGATCGTCAAGAAGGCATAAAGTTAAAGGCTGAGATTGCTGATGATGAGAAGATAGTAAGGGAAGAAGGATTAAAGCAGGGTTTGCCAAGCTGGGTGCAGAATATCAAACTTAAGGGTGATTTACGTTTAAGGTATCAGAATAAACATGAGAAAGCAACCGGTAATTACACAAAAGATACGAATATCGGCCGTGTGCGTATGCGCCTTGGGTTAGAGAGCAAAGTAAACGATAAGCTTAATCTGGGGATAGGTATTGCCAGTGGCAGTGGAGATCCGCGTTCCACAAATATCTCTTTTGGTGGATATAATGAAAAAAAGACCCTGGTGTTGGATTATGCTTACGCGAAATATAGCCCAGTGCCTTGGTTGAATTTTGTAGGCGGAAAGATGCTCTTAAATGATGCGCTCTGGGAGCCGACGGATTTAATCTGGGATACGGATATAACACCGGAAGGCGCGGTAATCCAGTTTAATAAGAGCTTGGGTCCTAAAGCAACAGTTTTCATGAATACCGGGGCATTAATTGTTGCTACAGATACATCTTCAGATAATGACGCGCCGATGGCGTATCTTATCCAGCCGGGAGTTAGCTATAAATTCGGAGACAATCTCTCGTTAAAAGGCGCCTTTTCTCTCCAGTCGTTTGATAATGTTAAAGGCCACGTAAGTAGCAGTTATTCAGGAGCGAGTAACTCTGGTAATACTACCGCAGGGACATCTTCCTATATATATGATTATGCAATGATTAATCCCGCGTTAGAGTTCAGTGTTAAGCAGCCTTTTAAGGCCGTCGGGTTAGATGTTGAGAAATTAAAAGTATTTGGTGAATATGTGAATAACCTGGCTGTTTCCAAGAAAAATACCGGTTTCTCGTTCGGGTTTCAAATCGGTAATGACAAGATTAATAAATGGGGAGATTGGCAGTTTAGATACCTATATGCCATGCTAGGCAAAGATGCTGTGCTTGATGTGTTGCCTGACTCGGACCGCTATAGCGGTAAAACAGCGATGCGCAACCATGAAGGACGTTTTAGTTTTGGCTTAGGCAAAAACACCTTTTTAGAGTTTGATCTATACCGCTCCAAGAGAATAGGTATGGCAAATGCCCCGGAAACCCTGGTTCAGGCTGATTGGAATATGAAATTCTAATCTAAAGTATAAAGGAAAAAAGGCACCCAATTTTAAAGGATGAATTGGTGCCCCATCTGTATGGGGATTGGTGCCTATAACTATGGGAGATATAAAATGAAAAAGTTTAGAGGATTGGTAATCGCGTGTGGTTTAGTGTTAGGATTTTTTACGCAACAGGCTTTCGCAGCAACTAAATTAATCAAGGTTGATGGCTCAAGCACGGTTTTCCCTATTACCGAGGCGGTAGCAGAGGAGTTTCAAAAGGCAAATAGCGGCATCAAGGTAATGGTGGGAATCTCAGGAACCGGAGGAGGGTTTAAAAGATTCGGCAGGGGTGAAATAGATATCAGTGATGCCTCAAGGCCAATAAAGCCCAAAGAAGTAGATTTAGCTAAAGAAAATGGGATAGAGTACATTGAATTACCGGTTGCCTATGATGGCTTATCCGTATTGGTAAATCTCAAAAATACCTGGGTAGATCATTTGACAGTTAAGGAATTAAAAAAGATCTGGGAGCCATCCAGCCAGGGCACAATAACTAAATGGAGCCAGATTAGAACAGGCTTTCCAGATAAGGAAATTCGTCTTTTTGGCCCGGGAACAGATTCCGGCACATTCGATTATTTTACTGAGGCAATCTGTGGTAAATCCGCGGCCTCAAGAGGCGACTATACTGCTAGTGAAGATGATAATGTGCTGGTTGAGGGAATTGCTTCCGACGCCCAGGCCTTAGGATATTTCGGTTTAGCTTATTATGAGCAAAACAAAGACAAGCTGAAAATAGTCCCTATTGATGATGAAAATGATGCTAACGGCAAAGGCCCGATTGAGCCGTCATCGCAATCGGTAATGGATTCTACATATCAGCCTTTAGCCAGGCCGATCTTTATATACATTAGCACCCAAGCAGCAAAAAAAGAAGAAGTTCAGAAATTTGTAGAGTTTTATCTAAAGAATGCCCCAGAGTTAGTAGCTGAGGTGGGTTATATTCCTTTGCCAAAAGAAGCCTATGCAGCGGCGCTGGAACGTTTTAATAAACGTATTACCGGCTCTGTCTTCGGTGGTAAAGGCGCGAAGATGGGAGTAAAGATGGCAGACCTTTTACGCATGGAAAAATAATTGTTATACAAAAAGAGAATTATTTTAAAATTAAAGGAGTTTCTGATTGAGAGGGGGCTATTTTTCTGTAGCCTCCTTTCAGTGCTTACTACTCTAGGGATTGTCCTCGTTTTATCTTTTGAGACTTTTGAGTTCTTTAAAGAAGTGCCAATCTGGAAATTCTTAACCGATACCCAATGGACTCCGCTTTTTGTCAATAAACATTTTGGAATACTGCCTTTGCTATGCGGAACATTTTTGACCACCTTGATTGCTATTGGCGTGGCTGCTCCTATTGGTTTGGTGAGCGCGGTTTATTTAAGCGAATACGCTTCGCTAAAAACGAGAAATATAGTTAAGCCTTTGATGGAGATATTAGCCGCTGTGCCTACAGTGGTCTATGGGTATTTCGCGCTTTTGTTTGTAACTCCGCTTTTAAAGCAAATTATTCCTAATTTAAGCGGATTCAATTCTTTATCTGCCGGAGTCGTTATGGGAATTATGATTGTTCCTCTTATATCTTCTTTAAGCGAAGATGCTATGCGGGCGGTGCCGATGGGATTAAGAGAGGGGGCATATGCAGTTGGCTCAAATAGACTGCAGGTGGCCTTAAGAATAGTATTACCTGCCGCATTATCCGGAATTACCGCGGCATTTATCTTAGGCATATCCCGGGCTATTGGCGAGACAATGATCGTGGCTATCGCCGCAGGCCAACAGCCGAGATTAACCTTGAATCCTTTGGTGCCTATACAAACTATTACTGCCTATATTGTTCAGATAAGTTTAGGTGATACGCCTCACGGAACGCTGGAATACCGCACTATTTTTGCCTGCGGGATGAGCCTTTTTATCCTGACGTTTATTCTAAATATTTTTAGCTTTAAGCTAAAGAAGCGTTTTCAGGAGATCTATGAATAACCCCGCTCTTTCTAAAATTAATAGCTCATTTGTAAGAAAGAGCGGGGTCAACAGGAGATTGGATAAGGGGTTTAAAATCTTAGGTATTGCCTCAACAGCCTTTGGTTTAATTGTGCTTTTAGTTTTGATTATTGATATTTTTTTAGACGGAGCGCACAGGCTTAATTGGGATTTTTTCGTGAGTTTCCCTTCACGTAAACCTGAATTAGCTGGAATTCTATCAGCCTGGGTAGGGACGGTTTGGGTTATGGCTTTAACCGCGCTTATTGCTTTACCTTTAGGCATAGGCGCAGGCATTCATCTGGAAGAGTATGCCCGAAAGAATTTCTTAACTAATTTTATTGAAATAAATAT
>ERZ1292630.5507-Hain-H41-02um-R3-5507-length-10349-cov-5_pt1 | contig 10349 bp, 7 predicted proteins | sample MGYA00564408_ERZ1292630 | MGnify/ENA primary metagenome ERZ1292630 (study PRJEB36523, sample SAMEA6512641) | groundwater metagenome | collected 2019-01-08 | study: AquaDiva: Metagenomics assemblies of 32 groundwater samples
GGCTTCGATGGTGGGATCAATGTATTTGATGCGCTCCAGCACTTCGACGCCGGACATGCCGGGCATGCGGATGTCGAGGATGGCGACATCTATTTTATTCTTCTGAACTATCTCGATGGCGGAAGCGCCGTCGGCGGCGGTGAAGACTTCGAATTCATCTTTGAAGACGAAGCGCATGGACATCCGCGGCCCTTCTTCGTCATCCACGATGAGGATGGCGCCCCGTTTACCAGCGGGTGCGGATTCGGATGATGTGTCGCCAGCCATATTCTGATGAGTCTTGGACCCGGCTGTCGAGGCCACACTGACCGGAACGTGCGACAGACGGCTCTGGCCGAATCCTAACGAACCGAAAGCGACGAACAAGCGAAATTCCAGCAATGACATCGGCAAATCCGGCGAAAACTTGAGGGGCTCAAGGTGAACTGTCTGGTGCGCGGTGCAGTTGCACCTGTGGAGGTTTGGTTTATCACCGTGCTGCCACGAGGCTGATTGCCGTCCAGAGTATGCACTTCGGACGCGGGTGCTGATGGGAAATGATCATTCGCCGATGAAGTGCAAGGCGATCTGCCGCCGGTGCGGTGCGTGGCGATGTTCCCACAAGTAGATGCCTTGCCAGGTGCCAAGTGTCAGCCGCCCGGTGCGCAACGGAATGCTCAGGTTCACTGTCGTCAGCGCGGTGCGGACGTGCGCCGGCATGTCATCGTCACCCTCGCAGGTATGGATGAACAACGCATCGCCATCAGGGACGAGGCGTTTGAAGAAATTTTCCAGGTCCGTGCGCACATCAGGATCGGCATTCTCCTGGATCAACAACGATGCCGAAGTGTGCTTGAGATGCAAAGTGACCAAGCCGTTCTGAAATTTTTCTTTCGCGATCCACGCTGCGACTTCCTCTGTGAAGTCATACAAGCCGCGCCCGCGAGTGGAAAGGGTCAGTTCGTGAAAGCTCTGCCCCAGCATGATCTACTTGGTGGCGGCCTCTTTCTTCTCGAACAATTTTTCCACGTCCGGATTCTTCGGATGACCCGCCGCCAAAGCTTTTTGATAATGAAACCGTGCGAGGGGAATGTTCGGCGGAGTTTCTGCCGCGTAGAACACCGCGAGATTGTTGTGCGCGCCGCCGTGGTTGTTATCCAACACCACCGCTTTGCGGAACGCCTGTTCCGCCGGGCCGCGCAGGCCCTTTTGGGTCAGCGTCACGCCGAGGTAATTCTGGATGTCCGCGTTTTGCGGATTCAACTTCGCCGCGCGATTGAGCGCCACGATCGCGTCGTCATACTTCTCCTGCCGGAATTTCAGATAGCCGAGCAATGAAACTGCGTAGGCGTCATCCGGGGAAGTTTCGAGCGCCTGCGTGATATGTTTCTCCGCTTCATCCAGCCGGCCCATCTCCAATTGGATCGCGCCCAGGTTGGCGCGCGTGTAGGCGTTCTTTTCGTCCTGGCGCAGGATGGCCAGATAATTTTCTTCCGCCTTCGCATAGTCCTTGTTCGCGAAATGTTTCTCCGCCTGCGCCACCAACGCCACCGTGCCTGACGGCAGTTCCTTGATGGACTTGCGCCCGGCCACCGTGTTGGCATCCGGTGCGGCGGCGGGTTTGGGCGCGGGTTTTTGGAACAACGCCAGTTCCTCGGCGGAGTAGGGGATGGCCTTGGCTTCAAACACCTCCACGCGCGATTTCAAGTTCGCGACTTCCTTCGTCAACTGCTCCACCTTGGCGGTGAACTCGCGGCTCTTCCCGCTTTGCAATTCTTTGGTCGCCGCCGCCAGCTTCTGTTGATAGTCGTCGCGCTCTTTTTCGAGCTGGCGGATGCGCTGCAGATCCGGCTCGCGGCTGACGTTGGCCGATTTCGCGGCGGGCGAGGCGAGTGCCTTCTTGAGACGGGTTTCGAGCGCCAATTTTTCCAGGCGCAACACTTCGGTGTCCGACAACATCGTCGCAATCTGCGCCTCCGCCTCGGAAAGTTTCTGCGCGTTCGCGGCGGATTTTTCCCCGGCGACGGCGAGCGCTTTGGTGTCGGTCAGTTGTTTCTTGAGCAATTCATTCTCCGCGCGGAGCGCCGCCGCGATAGCCGCCCCGCCCGAAAGTTGACCGACCTGATCCTGCAAAGCTTTCTTCTCGGTCGCCAGTTTCTGATTCGCGGCGCGCTGTTCGACGAGCCGGGTGTTGGTTTCCGCGAGAGTGCGGCGCGCTTCGTCCAGTTCCTTGGCATTGAGCGCAGCGGGCCGATTTTTTTCCTGTTCGAGGCCGGTCTTCAACAGTTCATTCTCCTTCAGCAACGCCTGAACGCGATCTTGCGCTTTCGTAAGTTCGCGGGGATCAATGGAAGCCGGTTGGGTGCTGAGTGCTTCCTTGAGCTTGGATTCGAGGATTTGTTTCTCGGATTCCAGTCGGCGCACGGAATCTTGCAACGCTGCCATCTGTTGTTGCGCTTCGGCGCTCGCGCGGGTGGTGGCTTCGGTGGCGGCCGGGCTTGGTGCTTCCAGCCCCGGCGGCATCGGTTGGGTCGGTTGGGCCGCCGGCTTGGCTCCCGGGATCGCCTCGATCTTTTCTGCGAGGTAGCGCAACCGGTAACTCACCACATTGACCTGCCACTCGGGATAAATCTTCTGGATCTGCGTCAACGCCCGGTTCGCTTCGAGATATTTGGGCAACGCCTGATCCGACTGCCCGGAAGTGCGGAGCGCGTCGGCTTGCTGGATGAGATTGTAGATGCGGACGTATTGCTCCTCGGGGCTTTGCGCCGAGGTCGCCATCACCCCGAGACCCAGGCTGAACAGGACAACAAACAAGCGATTCATCCCGGGAATGTAGTCGGCCAAGTTGCTCGTTGGCAACGCTATGATGACGCGCAAAAATTGACACGCGGTTGCCGACCGTGCTAGCGTCCGTAGCGTCAGTTGACTCGTCTTATGAGCTCAATCCTGAACCAACATGTTCTCGTGTTGAACCGGCTGTGGCAGGCGGTAAACGTCTGCACGGCGCGTCGCGCTCTCACGCTGCTCTTCCAAGGTCAAGCGCAGGTCGTCTTGGATCACGCCGACGGTTCATTCCAAACCTACAACTTTTCCGCGTGGCACGATTTCTCCCAGCAATCGCCCCACGCGGAATCGGTTCACACCATCTCCTTCCGCATCCGCCTGCCGCGCGTGATCCTGTTGCTCGCGTATGACCACATGCCGAAGAAGGAAGTGAAGTTCACGCGCCACAACATCTTTGAGCGCGACCGCAACACCTGCCAATACTGCGGTCACGTCTTCGATCGCAAGGATCTGAATCTGGACCACGTCGTCCCGCGCGATCGCGGCGGCCCGACCACGTGGGAAAACATCGTCTGCTCCTGCATCGAGTGTAACACCAAGAAAGCCAACCACACCCCGCAGGAAGTCGGGTTGCACCTCATCAAAAAACCGAAGCGCCCCAAGTGGCGTCCCTTCGTGCAGATTAACTTTAGCCTCAATCAACACGACAGTTGGAAGCACTTCATTGATCTGGCGTACTGGAACGTCGAGTTGGGCGAAGATGTGGGTTGAATCTGTGGTAGCATGGTCATTGAATGTCGCAGCCTTTTTGATATGACTGTCGGCATATTATGTTTCCACCCTTCAACTTCAGCCCCGAAAGATTGAGCGAACGCTCCGGGTGTCTGGGTAACTTGCGGCGGATCATTTTTTTTCTGGCGACCCTTCTCCCCGGTGCTTTTCGTTCCGAGGCTCAGGATATTGAGTTTGGCAGCACCGTTGATTTTAAGCGGCAGGAGGCCAGCTTTGTCATCACGAATGTGGCGCAATTCCGGTCCGTGCCACGGGAGGTTTTTCTGGGGCGTTGTGCCTTTCAACTCAAGGGCGTGGTAACCTTGGTGGACACCAATCGCGACCTGCTGGTATTGCAGGACGAAACGGGGGCGGTGGCGTTGAATCCCCAAACCAGGGTGAGCGACTTTGGTCTGCAGGTCGGTCAACGGGCGACGTTGGAAGGCGCGCGGTGTTTCCCTTACGTCGTGGGATTCCCCAATTTTCCGTATCGGTCTTCCGGTTGGGAGTTGCGGCCATCGTTAGAAGCCCCGGCGAATTGGGGCAATTACTATCTGACGCGGATGCGGGGCTATCTGCATCCACCCGTCACCGGGGAATACACGTTCTGGACCGCGAGCGACAATTCATCGGAGATCTGGCTCAGTACCGATGATAATCCGACCAAGATTAAAAAAATCGCATTTCAGTCACGTTACAGTTGGGTGGCGCCGCGCGAGTGGTCACGGTTTCCGTCGCAACGTTCGGAGAACATATTTTTACAGGCGGGCCAGAAGTATTACATCGAGGCGTTGCAAGAACAGGCGGGGGGCGGCGATCATCTGGCGGTGGCCTGGCAGGGGCCATCCGTGAAACAGGCCGTCATCACCAATCGCTATCTCACACCGTGGATTGAACAGCGCGATCAAGTTTCGCTGGCGGCGACCAATGGTGTGTTGCGCGAATACTGGACGAATTTTTCCGCGGCTGGTCTGGCGACGTTGGCCGGGCCAAAGACTTTTGAATCCATTTTAAGTGTGGATGAACTGCGCGTGACTTCACCCGCCGAGGTTGGCTGGCCGAAACCGCAAGCCATTGCGTTGAATCAGCCACTGCGACCGGAGGACAATTATCTTTGGGTGGAGACGCAGGGCACGGTGACTTTTACCGGTCAGGAAGGCGCGGGCGGTTTTCTGGAATTGTCGGATGGCAAGACGCCGGTGCGCGTGTGGGTGTTGGATTGCGCCGCCGAGTCTTTGCGGCGGTTTCGCAATGCCACGGTCCGGGTTGCAGGAGTTTGCGAAGGGGCGTTTGACCAGAAAGGTGTCTGGGGGCCAGGGGTGATTTGGGTCACCCAGCAGAACAGCATTTCGCTGATCGGAACCGCGAAAACGAATCTGCCGGCCAGCACTGCGGAGCAAACAGCCCCGCTCGTTTTGCCCAACAACGACCCGGCCATGATTGGCTTCTATAACACGCGTGGCGTCATTACGTTCAATGATCGGGTCTTTGGCCAAGAATACATCTTTGTCCAGGAAGACACCGCCACCCTCAGTGTTACTTTGAAAGATCGCACCTTCGGAAATCAATTTGAAGTCGGGCAATGGGTCGAGCTGGGGGGGGCTTTGCAGCCGGGCAAAAACATTCCCATTCTCAATCCGATGGTCGTCACAAAAATCGGCTGGCATGCGCTGCCCGCGCCGATGACGCAGGTCGTGCAATTTCCCGTGCCGGGAAACCGCGACGGCCGGTGGACGGAATCAAAAGGCGTGGGGCACAAGGTGAATTCCAACGGCACGATCACGCTGATGGGGAGCGGGGGCCCGCTGGCGGTTTGGATTGGGAAAACTTCAACCGCCGTGCTGAGCCAATACGTGGATGCGAAGTTGCGCGTGCGCGGCGTGTTGTCCACCACCATCCAAGACGCGCCGCTGTTGTTGGTGCCGGCAACTAGTTTCGTGGAGGTGGAACGGGAAGCGCCCAGCGATCCGTTCAGTGCGCCGGCGCGTTCAACCGCAAACCTGTTTGCGAGTGACTCGGAGGTGGCGACGATGCCGCTGCATCGGGTGAAATTGGCGGGCCAGATCACTTTCAACGGCAAGCAGTCGTTCTTTATGCAGGACGCGTCGGGTGGTGTGCGCGTGCAATTGGCCGAGGAGCGGGCGATGCAAGTCGGGCAAGGGGTCGAAGTGGTCGGATTTCCCAGCGCGAGCGGCACGGTGCGCACGTTGACGGAAGCACTGGTGCGCCCGGCGGGCAACATCGCCGAGGTGTCACCGCAAAAGCTGGATGCGGGCGAGGGGATCGCATTCAAGCACGCGGGCGCCCTGGTTCAGATCAGCGCCAACTTGATCGCGCAACGGATTAAAAATGGCAGCCAAGTTTTGGAACTTCAGGAGAAGCAACGCATCTTCGAGGCCGAGTTGCCGCTCGAAAATGCGCCGCTGCCAACCTTCGCGCCGGGAAGCCGGATTCAACTTCGGGGCGTGTGCGATTTCGCGGCCGTGGCTCCGGCCGTTTCGGGAAGCGTGGCGCTGGAAAGCCCTTCAACTGGTGCGCTGAAAATCTGGCTGCGAAGTCCGGCGGATGTGGTGTTATTAAGCGGGCCGCCGTGGTGGAGTTGGAAACATACCACGGCCCTGGTGGGGACGCTGCTCACGGTATTGGTCGTGTCGCTGTTGCGAATTCATCTGCTCCGGCGACGATTGGAACGGCAACTCACATTCTCGCGCCAGATCCTGGAGAGCCAGGAGAGTGAGCGCCATCGGATTGCCGTCAACTTGCACGATAGCTTGGGACAAAATCTTTTGGTGATCAAAAATCAAGCCCGCCTCGCTATGCAGCCAGCCGCCGACGAATCGGCTTTGCGCCAGCGATTGGATGATATTTCTGGCTGCGCCTCGCAAGCCATCGAGGAGGTGCGCGAGATCACTCATGCTTTGCGACCTTATCAATTGGATCGCTTGGGTTTGACGCAGACGATTCGCGCCACGGTGAGTCGGGCGGCGGAGAACTGTGCCATTCTTTTTGCGAGTCATGCGGAAGACATTGACGGTTTGCTCGACAAAGAATCGGAGATCCATGTCTATCGCCTCGTGCAGGAAGCGGTGAATAACATCCTGAAACACTCGGCGGCAACGGAAGCAACCGTGGTGGTGAAAAAACTGGCGACAACGGTTTCGCTGTCCATCCGGGACAACGGGCGCGGCTTTGATCCGGCGACGCCCCATAATTCCAATGCGCACGATCTCGGTCACGGCATCAGCGGCATCAAAGAGCGCGTCCGGATTCTGGGCGGAACATTCGTGATTGATGCGCGGCCCGGCCAAGGTACAAGTTTGAGCATAGAAATTCCCGTCCCGGTTACCAAACATGAAGCAGCGTGAAGTAAAATTATTGATCGTGGACGATCACCCGCTTTTCCGGCGCGGCTTGCGGCAGGTCATCGAGGAGAATCCACGCTTCCGCGTCGTCGGCGAAGCGGCCGATGGCGAGGCGGCCCTGCGGATGATCGCGGACCTGAAGCCCAGCATCGCCGTGGTGGACATTGATATGCCGCGTCTCAGCGGTTTGGAACTGGTGCGGGCGCTGCAAAAGATGAAATCACCCGTGACCACGGTCTTTCTCACGATGTATGACGAGGAAGACATGTTCAATGCGGCGATGGATTTGGGCGTGAAGGCTTACGTGGTGAAGGAGAGCGCGGCGGATGATATTCTTGCGGCACTCGAAAAAGTGGATCAGGGCGAGACCTTCATCAGTCCATCCATTTCCGACATCGGAAAACGCCGCACCAACCGGGTGCAGGAACTCCTGTTGAGCAAGCCCCAAATCGAGGACCTGACCTCTGCAGAGCGGCGCATCCTGAAATTCATCGCCGAAGACCGCACCAGCAAAGAGATCGCCGACCTGCTCAAAATCAGCGTCAAGACGGTGGAGAATCACCGGCTGAACATCTGCCATAAACTGAACCTGCACGGTAGCCACAGCTTGTTGAAGTTCGCGTTTGATTTGAAGGCTTACCTGTAATCGGCAACCGGCCAATAGAATCTGAATGAGGCTTGTGTCGCTTCGGTTGGAATGGAAACTATTTTGCAGTATCGTCCATTCCAAGATGGGAGAACCATGTTAGGATTCGTTCACAACTCAGCTAGGTAAAACAACAACGCAAATATTTATGGGCAAATGCATGAAATTCTTGGGAGGCTTATGTGCTGCTGCAATGCTTTCGACGGCATCAGCACAGTTGATCACTTATGTGGACGCCACGGATGGTGGCAACACGTTCAAAGCGCCTTCCGCAGGAGGCGGGCTGCCTTTTACCGTGTCCCCATTCGGCACCCAAGGTCCCGTCAATGATGGCCTTTGGGATGCGCGGGCTTTTGGTAACAGCGCGACCATTTTCCAGAACGCCTCGGCTGGTGCTGCTCAGGATACTAACGCCGTCCGCTTGGCGACCAGTGTCAGTGGGCTGTCGCTGGGGACGTACAACGTTTACGTGTATTTCTGGTCGGACAGTTCACTGTTATGGAGAATGGGCGCTTCCCTATCTGATTCTCCGGGGCAGTTGTCCCTGTCAAAGCCTGGCGATGCTGGCGTCAACCAGTTCTACACGGGATCCGATGCCACCGTGCTCAGCACGGCCTTGGCGATAAACCCCTTTACCACTGGCGTGATGGTGGCGGAAGGCAATCGTCGGCTTTATCAGGTTTCATTGGGCACGGTCACCGGCACAGGTTTCAGTGCCTACATTGAAGGTGATCGTAACATGGTGGCGCAGAACGAACGCACTTGGTATGATGGCGTGGGTTACTCAATTGTGCCGGAACCAGCCACCGGGGCGTTATTAGGTTTAGGTGCGTTAGCTTTGATTGCCCGTCGGCGTAAATAATCCGTCCTCACTTTACAAGGCCGCCACAGTTTTTGTGGCGGCCTTTCTGTTTTTATGGCCGCAGCGAAACGCGAGTTCCCTCGCCTTCGCTGCCCAGCTAGGGGCGAATATGTCGGTGGTAGCATGGGGCGCGAATGACTTTGTTGTTTGGGACAACGGCAAGAGACAGTCTTGCCACCGCGACGCGATTAAACCCCTGATTTAAATGGAGAAAACGTCAGTTTATGATTTTGTTGTGATGTCGGACATAATCCGTTGATAGGTGTTTCCACCTATGGTTGCGCGCTCCGGAGGATGTTAATTCTAGCTGCATGTCCACCCGTTCAAGTTCTGATTGCGTTGAAGCGTCTGCGCGCTTTGATCGCAAGATTGATTTGAACAATTTCCAAGCTGCTACGACCCGGACGGCGCGCGACATCAATCGCCGCATCGTGCTGAATCTCATTCGCAAACATCAGCCCATCTCGCGGGCGGAACTGGCGCGGCACTCGCGGTTGCAACGTAGCACCGTCTCGGCGATCACAGAGCAATTGATTGCGGAACGCTGGGTGACGGTGGGCGCGCTGGGAGACTTGCCGCGCGGCCGGAAGCCTACGTTCTTGCATCTTAACAGCGATCGCGCGGCCATTCTTGCCGTGGATATCCGGCCCACGGAAACCACCATCGCCGTCGCCGATTTGAGCATGAGATTCCTGTCACAGGAGACGATGCACACTGGCGAAAATCCTGAGCAGTTCATCAAGGATCTGTGCAAACGGATTTCACATGCCACCAAATCATTTCCGCGTTTGACGTTTGAAGGAATCGGGGTGGCATTGCCGGGTCGCGTTGATCTGACAACGGGAAAACTGACGTTCGCGCCGAACCTCGCCTGGAAATCCATTGATCTCAAAACCCCGCTTGAACAGGCGACTGGGCTTTCGGTCGCGTTGGAGAATGCCGCCAACGCCTGTGCTTTGGCTGAGATTTGGAGCGGGCGATATTCCGAACAAGTCCGCAATCTGGTGGCCGTCACGATTTCGGAGGGCATTGGAGTCGGGATGATCCTGAATGGGCAATTGGTCCGAGGCGCGGGTGGTCTGGCGGGGGAATTTGGCCACGTCACGATTCGGGAGGATGGCCCGCTGTGCAACTGTGGCAACAAAGGCTGTCTTGATGTTTGCGGATCAAATGCTGCCGCCGTCCGGTATTACAACGAACTGACCCCGTGCGGGAGTGGTAAATCCGCCCCGCCGGATTTCAATTCAATCCTGCGCATGGCGGAGCAGGGGGACGTGCGGGCGGCTGAAGCCTTGGATCGCATGGTCGGATGCCTGGGGGCCGGGATGGCGATGTTGGTCGCCGGACTGTCGCCGGACATCATCGTGTTGGTCGGCGAAGTGACCAGTGCTTGGGAGCGGGTTGGGCCAACCATCAACGAGATAGTGAAGCGGCGGCTCGCGACGCCGTTGCACACCCGCATCCTGCCCACCGACCCGCGAACCCAACCTCGTTTGCGCGGCGCCATCGCACTCGTGTTGCAGGAACATTTCGGCGCCCCCCAGATTCTATGAACAATCTTGCCAAAAATCAGGTGGCCTTAACGGAGGAAATTTGTTTGAGAAGCGAACTATCCGATTCCGTGAGCACCGAAGCTTTAGCCCGGGGTGCGGGAACAGGCGATGGTGAAAGAATCACTTACTTGTCGGAGGTGGAATCGCCTGATCGTGCGCGATCAAAGGCGGCGCAGCGGATCGAACCCAGTTTGCGCTACATGATGCAGCATCTTCACCAGCCGATGAAGGTGCCCACCTTGAGCGCCATGGCGGGACTTTCCAATTCCAGTTTCTTTGCGCTGTTCAAGAGCGCCACCGGCCAGACGCCTTTGGATTTTTTGATTCGAGCGCGGATGCAGCGGGCGGGCGAACTTCTGGCCGGGACGTCGCTGCAAATCAAGGAGGTC
>ERZ1292630.5508-Hain-H41-02um-R3-5508-length-10349-cov-5_pt1 | contig 10349 bp, 11 predicted proteins | sample MGYA00564408_ERZ1292630 | MGnify/ENA primary metagenome ERZ1292630 (study PRJEB36523, sample SAMEA6512641) | groundwater metagenome | collected 2019-01-08 | study: AquaDiva: Metagenomics assemblies of 32 groundwater samples
TGAACATCCGAATCTAAGAAAACTTTTTTCCACGGACATACTTATACCGGCAACCCCCTGGCCTGCGCCGCCGCTCTGGCTAACCTTAAAATCTTTAAAAAAGAAAAAGTATTACAAAAACTTCAGGTTAAGATAGAATTTTTGAAACACCACCTCCAAAAATTTTATGAATTGGAACACGTCGGCGATATCAGGCAGTGCGGCTTTATGGTCGGCATTGAACTGGTCAAAAATAAAACAACCAAAGAACCTTATCCTTACAAAATCGGGCTGGGGCATCGGGTAATTCTGGAAGCACGTAAGCGAGGTGTGATTTTAAGACCGTTGGGTGATGTGATTGTCCTGATGCCGCCATTAAGTATTACAGAATCTCAACTTCAACGATTACTAAAAGTAACTTATCAAGCAATCTGGACGGTTACTAAAATACTGAAGTAGTCGCGCCTATGCCTTTTCCATTTTAGAACGAATTCCTACATTATTTTAGTTGGGCGAATTCCTCTACCGGCACTTCTACCATGTGTTTAGGTTTTCCGTGAGAGGTATAAATCCTTCTAAAATCCTGTTCAATCTTCTTTAATACGTCGCTCTTGAAATATTGCTCACCGCAATAGGTGCATTCCTCAGATGGAACATCATTAACAATCAAGAAATTGCCGTTGTGACGATAGATGTATTGAACTTCTTTATTCTGAAATTTCTGGTTTCCGCAAAAGTTGCATGCTGTTCTCATTTTTTACCCCTTTCATAAGGATTCTTAAATTTAGGCGGTTTGGGTAAATAAACTGTAATGATAACTACCCAATTACTTCTTTTCCCACAGACAAGATGAATCGGTTTTCCTCCATTAGTAAAACCGACGATTAAACAACTTATGCCCCGACCGGTATCTTTATATTGTTCTAAAATCCTGCCGGACAGCAACGCCTCTTCAATTTCCTGAATAGTCAAGTTTTCATTCTGACGTTCCTGGTCGCCGTGATTAGAGAAATAATATTCGTTTTTTCTGATTCTTTCTTTTAGCCAATCAAGGGAAAGCATAATTTAATTAATAATACTAATAGAGTCACTGCCTGTAGTCAAGAAAAATCTGCCCCCGCCGTGGCGGGGAAAGGATCTAATTAATGTATTATGGTAATTTTACTTGCAAATTAAAAACGACATCGTATACTATAAAAAGAAACAGGTGGTAAAATATAGATATTACCACAAAATTAAATCTTATTTTTTTTTATTTTTTCGTGTAAATTTTCACGAAGGATAAAAAAACTATGCCTAAAGAAAAATTTCCGCCAAAAGTGAATCAGTTCCGCCATAGCGGGGCCGAAACGACCGAAGAACTCATCACCCGCGCTAAAAAGCCGGGCGAAGAGGCAATGAAACTCCATCCTTTTTATCAAGGTAAAATAGAAGTAATACCCAAATGCTGTATCCGTGATGTTAACGATTTTGCCATCTGGTACACTCCAGGTGTAGCCCAGCCCTGCAAAGACATCCAGGCAAACCCCGAAAAAGTTTTTGAGCATACTAATAAATGGAACACGGTTGCGGTAGTCAGTGATGGCACGCGGGTGCTGGGATTGGGCGATATCGGTCCGGAAGCCGCCCTGCCGGTAATGGAAGGCAAAGCCCTGCTTTTTAAATATTTAGGCGGCGTGGATGCCTTTCCGATCTGTCTGAGAACCACCGAAGCCGACGATTTAATTCAGGCGGTGAAATGGCTGGAACCTTCTTTTGGCGGTATTAACCTGGAAGACATTGCCCAACCGAAATGTTTTAAAGTGCTGGATACTTTACGCTGCGAGATGAAAATTCCGGTCTGGCACGATGACCAGCAAGGAACAGCCGCGGTGACGCTGGCCGGCCTGATTAATGCCTTAAAATTAGTCGGCAAAGAAATAGACAAAGTCAAAATTGTGATGGTTGGAGCCGGAGCGGCCAATATTGCCATTACCCGCATCATTATCACCGCCGGAGCCAACCCGGCCAAAATTATAATGACCGACTCACACGGCACCCTTCATAAAGGACGCACCGAACTCAAAAATGATTTTAAGGAAAAATGGAATTTTTGCCTGAAAACTAATGAGGTCAATATCAGAGGCGCGGTTCCGGATGCGCTGAAAGGAGCAGACGTTTTGATTGCCCTTTCCAAACCGGGACCGGACACGATTAAAAAAGAATGGATTAAATCAATGGCTAAAGATGCGATTGTGTTTGTCTGCGCAAACCCGGTTCCGGAAATCTGGCCGTGGGAGGCCAAGAAAGCCGGGGCGCGGATTGTGGCGACCGGCCGTTCTGATTTCCCGAATCAGATCAACAACTCGCTCGGTTTCCCGGGTATTTTCCGCGGGGCGCTGGATGTTCGGGCGACGACGATTACCGACGAAATGTGTATTGCGGCGGCTGAAGAATTAGCCCGCTGCGCGGAAGATAAAGGATTAAAAGAAGACCACCTGATTCCCACGATGGACGAATGGGAAGTTTATCCCCGGGAAGCGGTGGCGGTCGGCTTAAAAGCCATTGAACAGGGTGTGGCGCGGATAAAATTATCGCGTGAAGAACTCTTCCGAAAAGCCGAAACGATGATTAAAAGGTCGCGTGAAATAACTCAATTAATGATGAAAGAAAAATTCATCAAGAAACCGCGTGATTAACTCCGCCACTCACGTCTTTTTTTAAAAAATTCCCCCGGTAAATTTTATTTATCAATCCCGTATTCCCAGGTGTCATTTAAGCGGGGAGACGAAGCGCCCAAAGCATATCCGCCGAAAAGAACTACTTTACAACGGTGGGAATCATAAGTTAAACCCATCAAATCACGCGCCGACGGTCGGTCCTGGCCGGAATATTGCATCCAGTTGCTTCCATCATATTCCCAGGTGTCATTAAAAAGACTTAGTCCTGGACCCACCCCGCCAAAAAGTATGCTTTTTTTGCGGTGGGAATCATAGACCAAACCGCCAGCTTCACGGACCGGTGGTTTGACTTCACACTTTTTAAGGGTCCAATCTTTCCCATCCCATTCCCAGGTATCCTGCAGAAGGTTCGGGTTCCTTAATCCGCCAAACATAACTATCACTTTGCGGGATAGATCATAAGTCATCGCGTGATGCCGCCGGCCCGGCGGAGAAGTCCGGGGCGAAAGTTGCTTCCAATTTTCTCCGTCATATTCCCAGGTGTCATCTAAAGAATCGATGAGAGTTTTATTATCCTGGCTCCCGACGCCACCGAAAAGGACAACGCGTTCGCGGGCGGAATCATACGCCAGGGTCTGCCAGCACCGAGCCATCGGTTTGTTCTCGGTTAATTTTTCCGTCCAACCAGCTCCGTCGTATTCCCAGGTATCATTATAATAACCGTTTTCGTTGTGACAACCTCCAAAAAGAATAATTTTTTTTCGTTTGGAATCATAAACCAAAGCGTGTCCACATCTGGCCGGTGGTTTAGTCTGCAATGCTTTGTCAACCCAATCTTTCCCGTCCCACTCCCAGGTATCGTTTAAAAATTTAGTCGGTTGCTCCAGCGGTCCACCATCGGCGGCCCCGCCGAAAAGAACCGTCCGGCCCCGGGCTTCATCGTAACTCAACGCATGCGCCCAGCGTTGCCCCGGATTAGTCTTCGGCAAACATTGACGCCACTTACTTTTCTCATTTTTCCCGCTATCTTCAGAATTCACCGTAACGCCGGACAGTAGCCCATAACTACTTAACGCAATCAGCAGCAAACACCATTTAAAGGTTTTCATTTTAATTTTGCTTTCAAATCCGGATTCAATCTTTTTAATTTACCTTTTCCGTCAACCGTCACGATTTTAGTCTCGCCTTCCACCAGCAATAACCGATTAGTTTTTTCATGAACTTTATATTGAAAAGTAAAGGAAGCGTGAGCGACCTCAGAAATTTGAGTATCAATTGCCAGCGTTTCACCATAATGGGCCGGGGCGCGGTATTTTAAATTAGCCGTCGCGACCATAAAAAATATCTCTTGCTTATGCAATTCCAATAAACTAACGCCACGCTTTTCCAGATATTCGCTCCGCGCCCGCTCAAAATACTTCAGGTAATTGGCGTAATAAACCACCCCGCCGCAATCCGTGTCCTCGTAATAAATTTTTACTTCCATAAACACGAAATTCTAAAAATACGAAACCCGGAAAATAAATATACCGGAAGTTTTAATTAACCAAATTTAACAGTTTTTGTAAAGAAAATTTGACGTAACTTGATTAGATCCCGACTTTCACCGGGATAAATCCGTTTCAAAATTTTTAAACGGTCTCACTTTTTGCTTGCCTCGTTAGAGATTACAATATATAATAGGACATAGTTTAAAAATCTCTAACAGGGCTAGCTCTTTTACGTATATATAAAATATGTAATAATCACTATTTTATGGGAGAAAAATTATGGCTCAAGAAAAACATCTTTCGGACCTGGAAGCCGTCCAGCGGTTGAAAAATGCCTATGAACAGTTAAGAGCCGAGTTAAGAAAAGCCATCATCGGGCAGGAAAAAGTACTGGAACAGTTATTAACCTGTATTTTTGCCAAAGGGCACGGTCTTTTAATCGGGGTGCCCGGTCTGGCCAAAACCCTGATGGTGCGGACCGTGGCCCAGACGCTTTCGCTTTCTTTTAACCGAATCCAATTTACGCCGGATCTGATGCCGGCCGATATTACCGGCACCGAGGTAATCCAGGAAGACCGTTCCACCGGCCAGCGTTGTTTACAATTTATTAAGGGACCGGTTTTTTCGAATGTAATTCTGGCGGACGAAATCAACCGGACGCCGCCCAAAACCCAGGCCGCCCTGCTGGAAGCGATGCAGGAATTACAGGTAACCTGCGGCGGCCGAAAATATACGCTGGAAGAGCCGTTCTTTGTCCTGGCCACCCAGAACCCGATTGAACAAGAAGGCACTTATCCTCTACCCGAAGCCCAGCTGGATCGGTTTATGTTCAATATCATGGTTGATTATCCCACAGAAAACGAAGAACTGGAAATTATGAAATTAACCACTTCTTCTTTTAACATCCAACTGGATAAAGTTTTATCCCGCGAAGAAATTTTACAGTTACAGGAAATTGTCCGCCGGGTGCCGATTGCCGACCACGTCATTAATTATGCGATGGCCCTGGCCCGCCAAACACGGGTGCATCCTTCAATCGAATCGGGGCTGCCGGCCAACGTTCCGGAATTTATCAGGGAATGGGTCGCCTGGGGAGCCGGCCCGCGCGCTTCGCAGTATCTGATTATCGGCGCCAAAGCCCACGCCATTCTTCAGGGACGATATTATGTTTCCACCGACGATATTAAAGCCGTGGCTTACCCGGTCCTGCGGCACCGGATTATCACTAATTTCAGCGCCGAAGCGGAAGGGATCACCACCGATAAAATCATTGATAAATTAATAGAAATCACCCCGGTCGATGAAAGTGAGTTATCACGGAATGGAAGATTACCAAAAGTACTTGGATCCGCGCGTTCTGAATAAGATTGCGCGCCTGGATTTAAAAGCCCGGTTAATCGTGGAAGGTTACCTGACCGGCCTGCATAAAAGCCCTTACCGCGGCGTCAGTGTTGAATTCGCCTCTCATCGGAATTATACGCCGGGTGATGATTTAAGATACCTTGATTGGAAAATCTTCGGACGCTCCGACCGGCTTTATATCAAAGAATACGAGCAGGAAACAAATCTTAATTGTTATCTCCTGCTGGACGTCAGCGAATCAATGGCTTATCAATCAACCGGTATCAGTAAATTTGAATACGGCAGTTATATCGCCGCTTCGCTGGCTTATTTGATGATTCAGCAACAGGATGCAGTTGGGTTAGTTTTGTTTGACCGGGAAGTGCTGAAAGTTATTCATCCAGCCGGCAGCCAACTTCATCTTAACGCCATTCTTAAAGAAATCAGCCAGGCTACTCCGACCAGACCAACCGACATTAAAGCCATTTCTTTAAATATGGCGGAGCGGATTGAAAAACGGGGATTGGTAATAATCATCTCCGACCTTTTTGATAACCCGTTAAATATCCTGAAAGGCTTACAGCGGCTGCGCCATAAAGGGCAAGAAATCATCGTCTTTAATATCATGGATGAAGCGGAAATAAAATTTCCCTTTAACCGGATGACTTATTTTGAAGGGATGGAAGAATCCGGCAACCTGATTGCCGACCCGCGGCCGTTGCGCCGGGAATATCTTAATGCGTTAAATAATTTTACCACTCTCCTGAGAAGAAATTGCCTGAAGGAACGGATTGATTACGTCCAGATTTCCACCGACCAAAATTTAGACGTGGCTTTAACGGCTTATCTGTCGACCCGTTTAGCCACTCATAAAGTCGGGCGGAAATGAGAAGAAGATGCAGAACCTATCAGAAAAGAAGAAAAAACATATGAAAAGACTGGAAATAGGATTCAACTCGCTTATCAGAGTAAGACAATACCTCATCCGTCTGTATCCCGTCGGAATTGGTTTCTTAATCTGCCTGTATATTCTTGCCCGGCCGCAGATCATCACGGCTCAGGCCCCGATTGTATCGGGGCAGGCCGATAAAATCTATGAGCAGAATAATCAAGCCGTCGTAATAATTATTACCTATGACAAAGACGTTAAACCTTTAGGAAAGGGCAGTGGTTTTATCGTGCGGAGTGATGGGGCAATTGTGACTAACTTGCATGTAGTAAGTGGCGCTTCATCAATAAAGGTAAAGATCGCTAAAGATAAATACCTTGAAGTAGAAGGACTACTTTATAGCGACGCGGCGAACGACCTGGTTATATTAAAGGCTAAAGGTAACGACTTGCCCATTTTAACATTAGGTGATTCGGATAAGATTAAACCGGGTGAAAAAGTTTATGTGATCGGTAGCCCGGAAGGGTTAGAAAATTCTATAATAACCGATGGCGTCATCAATGGGAGACAAGAGGTAGGCTGGGACCAGAAAGGCATTCAGATCAGCGCTCCCATTTCGGATGGAAACAGCGGTAGTCCGGTCTTTAACGAAAAAGGCCAGGTAATCGGTGTCGCTACTTCTATGGGGGGTATGCAAAACATTAATAATTTTGCGGTGCCCATAATTATTATCAAGGATAAGATATCGGGAAAGGAGATTACTTCGATAGAAAAATTTGCTGAAGATTTCTCTACTTCAGCCCAGTACTGGTTTTTTCAAGGATATAATTTAGATAGAAACGAAAACCATAAAGAGGCAATTAAATTCTACAAAGAAGCCATCCGCATTAAACCTGATTTTGCCCAGGCACACGATAATCTTGGGATTATCTATGGGAAGTCAGGCGATTACCAGAAGGCAATTGAATCATTCAAACAAGCCATTCGCATCAAGCCTGATTTGGCCCAGGCACACTATAATCTTGGGCTTGCCTATAGAGAATCAGGTAATTACCCGAAAGCAATCGAATCATTCAAACAAGCCATCCGCATTGAACCTGATTTTACTGATGCACACTATAATCTTGGGATTGTCTCTGGAATGTCAGGGGATTACCCGAAGGCAATTGAATCATTAAAACAAGTCATCCGCATCACGCCTGATTTGACCGAGGCACATTACTGGCTTGGGCGGGCCTATCTCCAAGCAGGTAACCGTGATCGCGCATTAGAAGAATACAATATTCTTAAGGAATTAGATAAAGAACTGGCTAATAAACTCTTTACTTTAATAGATAAGAAATAGAATTCTATATGTAATCGTCTAATTGAGGGGACGTGCTACTGCATGAAAAAACAAATACTTCAGTTAATTCTGATTATTACAGTAGGTGGCTGGGTTGGTCCCGCTATTGCTGAGCCAAAAGATGGCAACTATTACGAGGTCTGGAAACAGATTAGCCCGTCTATTGTTGGGCTAACCTGTACCCTGGATAACGCCAAATTTCACGGAACCGGCGCCATCATTAAATCAGATGGTTTAATGCTGACTACTTCCAGCGTGATTCCTCCGAAAGCCAAAGATATTCTGGTTCGTTTGAATAACGGTAAAAGCTATAAAGGTAAAATAGTTTTTACAGATGAGCCTAACGAAGTAACTTTATTAGATATAGAAGCAGATAATTTGATAAGTTTAAATCTGGGTGATTCAGACAAAGTCAAGATTGGTGATGCGGCGTATACTCTGGGTGATTCATTATCCAGTATTATTAATGATGACCAGCCGGCTTTTTCGCGCGGGATCATCAGCGGTCGCTATTCATTGGAAAAAGAAGGGGCTTATCATCTGGAAGAGATTACCGGTAAATACATCGGCGAGGTAATTGAGACCACCGCCGCAGTTAATGGAGGAATTGATGGGGGGCCGCTTATTTCAGCGGACGGTGAAATTATCGGTATCATTATTCTTTCGTATTCTAAATCCCGGCGTCTTGGTACTGCTCTGCCGAGTAATATTATTAAATCATCTATTAAGGAATATTTCAGCCCGCCAGAACAGTCTGCCGGAAAGTTACCGGATCCGGTATCTTTTAATTATCTACTGGATAAAGTTAAACCATTTATAGTCGGGCTTAGAATAACTTATGAAGAAAAATCCCAGCCACCTGAACCACCGCCTCGTCGTCAGCCCGATCCGATGGAACCGCCCACGCCGGAAACCTCAGCAGAAATTAAGGAGTATTCTACCAGGCCGGATAGTTTGTTGAGCGGTATTTTGGTTGACCCGGCAAAAGGATATGTTCTTACCAGTTACCACCATATTGCCGGTAAACTAAAAGAGGTAAAAGTAATTAAACAGACAGATAAATCCAAAAAGGAATATCCGGCTAAAGTAGTTGGGTGGTGTCAGGATTTTGATTTAGCTTTACTGAAAACCGAAGAGGCGATGACCGGTGAAGATCTGCGATTGCCTGATCAAACAAACCTGAAAGTAGGGCAGTGGGCGATAATTATTGGTAATAATCCTGACCCGACTGCTTTTGAGACAACAATGACCGCAGGAATTGTCAGTGCATTAAACCGCCTGATTAACGGTAAAGCATTTCAATTGGATGCCAAGATTAATTATGGCAATATCGGAGGAGCCGTATTTGATCTAGACGGTAATTTTATTGGTCTCGTCGGGCAATTTGCCCATCCTCTGGAATGGGGGCTTAATTCCGGTGTTGGTTTGGCGGTTAAATCAACTGCCATAAAAGAAATTCTTCCGGACCTTATTGCCGGTAAGAAAATAGAAAAAACACCTCTTCCTTTCTTAGGCGTACAATTAGTCAGTGGCGCCCTGGATGTTAAAGGAGCAAAAATTGACCAGGTCATTCCGGATAGCGCCGCTGAAAAAGCCGGGATCAAAGTTGGTGATGTGATTATTCAATTAAATAATAAATCTGTTACCGAATCGCGGGAATTAATCAATATGATCAGGACTTATAAAGTTAAAGAAAAAGTAAAGATAAAAATCCAGCGGGAAGATAAGACCATTGAAGTTGAAGCGGTCTTAGAACAGAGGTAAAAACTTGTAGTGAGCGGAGTGAATTTATATGATTAGCAAAAAAAAATATTCGTTCTGGGTAGTTGTATTATCGTTTGGTATCTTCAATGCCCTGCTTGTTTCCGCCGAAGATAAGGACATTAAATCGTTAGCCCTGAACCTTCAACAAAAAATTATTCAGGTTTCGGAAAAGGTAATTCCCGCCTATGTGTTTATCGCCGGTGCTTCAGGCGTTCTGGTTTCGCCGGATGGTTATGTATTGACCAATTATCATGTCGTAGCTAACAGCGTCAAATGGGATGTTTTTCGGGCGGATGGTAAATCATATGAAGCCGAACGGATTGGTTGCGACCCCACCGGTGATATCGCTCTTCTCAAGATAAAAGATGCCAAAGAGTTGCCCTATCTGGAATTTGGTGATTCCGATACTCTTGAAGTTGGACAACCGGTAATTGTGGTTGGCAATCCTTTTACTATTGGTATTAGTGATTTGGAACCAACCGTTACTTTTGGATTAATTAGTGCCTTGCATCGTTTTCAGAATGACTATTCGGATGCCATTCAGACCGATGCGGCTATTAATCCCGGTAATTCCGGAGGACCGTTGATTACACTGGATGGTAAAATTGTGGGCATTAACGGTAAGCTAGAAACGGAAATTGGGTTCATCTTTGCCAATACCGGAATTGGTTATGCCATACCGGCAAACCAGATTAAACGCTTCTTGCCAAAACTTAAAACGGAGGGCCAGGTCGTACACGCTGAAATCACGGGTTTGCGCGTAGAACCTATTCAAGCTACTGAAAACTCTCGTAGTAGTATAAAAGTAATTGAAGTCGTTAAAAATTGAGTAATTGTCAAATGTTGTGGATGAAAATATTTTGCGTATCCTAACAAACATA
>ERZ1292630.5513-Hain-H41-02um-R3-5513-length-10342-cov-8_pt1 | contig 10342 bp, 8 predicted proteins | sample MGYA00564408_ERZ1292630 | MGnify/ENA primary metagenome ERZ1292630 (study PRJEB36523, sample SAMEA6512641) | groundwater metagenome | collected 2019-01-08 | study: AquaDiva: Metagenomics assemblies of 32 groundwater samples
TGAAAAGGCGTTTTCTCGTTCTGCGGCGGCAGGGAAGAACCAAAAAGCTCCGAAGTTGAAGCCTGATAAAACCTTGTTTTTCTCTCCAAACCAAGAATCCTAATTGCCTCTAAAATTCTCAAAGTGCCCAGAGCATCGGCATTGGCGGTATATTCCGGCGTCTCAAAAGAAACTTGAACATGGCTTTGGGCGGCAAGATGATAAATTTCATCCGGTTTTATTTTTTGAATAATATTAATAAGATTGGTGGCGTCTGTCGTGTCGCCGTAGTGTAAGACAAATTTGCCGTTTTTCTCGTGGGGATCCTTGAATATATGATCAATCCTCTGTGTATTAAAAGACGAACCGCGGCGTTTTATGCCGTGCACTTCATAACCCTTATCAAGTAAAAATTCGGCAAGGTATGAACCGTCTTGACCAGTAATCCCGGTTATTAGCGCTTTTTTCATAAATTAAAATTCTATCTCAATTAATTGGTTTTGTCAAAAATAAATTTAGTCCCGACCGTATTTATCAAATAATACTACCATTTCATTTCACCTTCACGCCAAAAAGGCAGTTTATTATATCCTAATTTTTCGTGCTCCCAGCGAAAAAAATTGTCCCCTGATTTTATTATATTATTCACTTCTTCCGCGATTTTTTGGGAAGGATTTTCTCCATAAATCTTTGGAGCCGCTTTAAACCTGTCGGAATTTTTTTCTGTTCCTTTGATTATTCTCAATATCATATCTTTATTAATTGGGGGGGCGATTATATTTCCTCCGCACATAATTGATTCCGGGCGATCCGAATTGAAACGCAATGTCACGCAAGGAATTCCCATATAATTCATTTCTTCCTGCATACTCCCTGAATCTGTCGCGCAAATTACGGCCTTTTCCATTGCGGCAATCACATCGGTGTAATATGGCCAAACCAACGAATAAATGAAATTTGGATAATTTTTAACAAGTTCTTCCACTTTTTCCCGGAGACCGTAATAATTAATGGCTTGTTCCGTTCCGTTCAAAGAAATAAACAGTATATTTTTTCCTTCTTTCACGAGTTCTTCCATAGCTTCAAAAATAGAAAAAAATCTGTGCTTAGAATTTAAATTCTCGCGCCTGTGAACGCAAAATCTGATAAAGCCGCCTTTCAATCTTGGATATTTTTCAAAAATTTTTGAATCTTTCGTCCTGCCTTGAATAAATTTAATCGCGTCAATAACGGAATTTCCAGTCACTATAATTCTATCGGTATGGTATCCTTCATTTATTAAATGTTGTTTATTAAGTTCAACAGGGGCGGTATGAAGACCGACTGTCGGTCCGACCGAACGGGTGTTAAACTGTTCAGGATAAGGTTCTATTGAACCTTTATCCCAATTGGTTTCATTTTGAAGAAGATTATAATATTCCTCAAAAGATATTTTATTATGCAAAAAAGAATCTAAAATATGTTTCTTGGGGGTCATTGTCCGAATGCCCGCTTCCACATGAACGCAGGCCGTCATATTGGCATAAGCGGCGTTAGAAGCCGCCATAGCGGTAGAAGTGTCGCCATGAACGTAAGGAATGACCAATTTACCGGCCTTCTTGATTCTGTCAATAATCATTCCCAATCTTTCTATAATTTGAGCTGTTTTTTGATATGTCGCGCCTTTTATATTTAAATTAAAATCCGGCTTTATTCCAAATTCTTCTTCCAACCCCCCGGAATAATTCCAATCATAATGCTGTCCGGTATGGGCAATTACCACAAATTCGCCGCGTTTTTTTAATTCCAAAATCAGCGGAGCTTGTTTAATTATGTCGGGCTTACTGGCTATAATAATTAAATGAATTACCCGTGAATGAGCGTTTTGCAATCTTTCAAAAAAATCATTTTGAAAAGTTATTTCCGCCGGAAATTCATCTTTTTTAATCGGGTTTACCATAAAATTATAATAACGCGATTTTCCCGGACTTTTCCAATTTTTTAACAACATCGGAAATAAGCTCCGACTTATAATTGTCGCATATTAGAATAGCGTCTTCCGAATCTATAATTATCAAATCTTTAAGCCCGATTGTCGTCACTAATTTTTTTGATCCATAAACCAGAAGATTTTCGCTTCCAAAATCAATATGTTCGCCTTTGATAAAATGACCCTTTTTATCTTTAACCAAGACTTCTTTCAAAGCCGACCACGATCCGACATCGCTCCATTCCAAATCTACCGGAAGCACGGCAATTTTGTCGTCATTTTCCACGATTCCATATTCAATGCTGATATTATCCATTAAAGGATATTCCTTTCTTAAAACATCCATGAAATTTAAGGTTTTGAACGCATTTTTTATTCTTATTAACCTGTAATAAGTGTCTGGTATGTATTTTTTAAATTTTTTAATAATGGAACTGGCTTTCCAAATATATATGCCGCTATTCCAAAAAAATTGTTTTGAGTCTATATATCTTTGCGCGGTGGCCATATCGGGTTTTTCCACAAAACGCGGAACGTTATAGATTTTTTGTTTTCCATAACTTTCTATCAAAGATCCCTTCTTAATATATCCGAATCCTATTTCAGGAGAATTAGGCTTTATGCCAAAAGTGACAATTTGATCTTTCCCATTGGTTTTAATAAATTTTTCAGCATTATCTAATGCTTTCATAAGCGCTTTCGGATTTTTTATCAAATGATCAGCGGGAAATTGAGCGATTATTTCATTCTCATTTTTAGCCGCTATAATCGCGGCATTTAAAGCCATACTGGAAGCGGTTCCTCTTGATATGGGTTCTTTAATGATATTGTTTTTTGGAAGTTCCGGAATTTCTTTTTCAACCTCGCTTGCATATTCCTGATTCGTGGAAATATAAATATCTTTGAGATTAAATTTTTCCCTCATCCGCGAAAAAGTTTCCTGAAGCATCGTTTTATCTGAAATAAGGCGTTGAAATTGTTTGGGTTTATTTCGGCGGCTTATGGGCCAAAGTCTCGTCCCCTTGCCGCCGGCCATTATGATACATTTCATTTTTGTTTTTCTTTAATTTATTATTTTTAAGATTTATGTTAAATTTATTATAATCCCAATGAAGAAAATTGTCCACCAAAGGAAAAAATGCTCCGGTTGCGGAATCTGCGCCGCAATGTGCCCTGATTTTTTTGAAATGGATATAAAAAATAATTTGGCGCGGCTGAAAAATTCCAAAGAAATCGGAGATTATTTTGAACTTGAGGTTGAAAACGCGGATTGCGCCAAAGACGCGGCGTTAATGTGCCCGGTGAAAATCATTACGATTAAAAATCAATAGAAAGATTCCACTCTTATATACTCTTCTTTGACCTTGTTTTCTTTAAGCTCTTTCCATAAACCGGTAACAAAACCGACGGAACCGCAAATAAAATAATATTTTTTATCCAAATTTTTAAGATATTTTTTAAGCATTTTAATATTGATACGGTTAAATTCGTTTTCCCGAGTAAAAATATGGACAATTTTTAATTTTGGCCAATTCTCGGCCAAATAATCTAAATTATCCGAAAAAGCGGCGCTATTTTTTGTTTTATTGCTATAAAATAAAAAAATGTTTTTATCTGTTTTATCGTTAAAATAATCTTTTATAATGCCGTAAAAGGGCGTAATTCCGATTCCACCCGCTAAAAAAACAATATTTTTCATTCGGTTTTCGGGATAAAAATACCCCCGAGGAGAACTGATTTCTACTTTTTCTCCGATTTTCAAATTATGCAAAGCGCCGGAAAATTTGCCGATTTTTTTAACGGTGATATTTAAAAAATCATCGCTCGGAATGCTGGAAATGGAATAGGGTTTGCCTTGTTCGCCGCAACGATCGTCTAAAAAATAAATATTAACAAATTGGCCAGGGATAAAAGAAAACATTTTTCCCTTAACCGGAAAAAATTTAAAAGTTATTATGTCGTCGGCTTCAACAATTTTATCTTTTAGAATAAATAAGCTATTTTTTTCTGACATAGTCGTCTATCGCTTCCCTTAAAGCGGCATCGCCCAAAACGGAACAATGAAATTTCCTGTCAGGCAAACCGCCAAGCCGCTCAAGAATTTGCTGGGGCTTTAAATTCATGGCTTTTTTTATATCCATACCGCCGTTTTCCGTAACCATAACGGACATTATCGATGTTGAAGCGATAGCCGAAGCGCAACCGAAAGTCCGCCACTTGCATTCCTTGATTTTTTGGCTTTTTTTATCAACTTTTATCCAAACAATCATCATATCGCCGCAAGCCGGACTGCCGGTAACGCCAATGCCGTCGGCCTCATAATGCGTGTCGTCCAAGAGCACGTTCCTTGGATGGAAAAAGTGGTCTTTTACTGTTTCGCTGTAAACCCACGATTTTTCTTTGTATTTATCGCCGGAAATAACGTCCCCTTTTGTTTTTTTTATTTTTTTATATTTCATCTTAAAGTCGTTGAAGAAATTTTTCTTAATTTATGAACTATTTCCGGTAAAATTTTCAACACGTAATCAAGGTCTCTCTTTGTTGTTTTTCTCCCCAAGGTCAATCTCAAACTTCCATGAGCGAGTTCCGGCGCGAGACCTGTCGCCAATAATACATGAGACGGAGTTAAATCGGAGGAAGTGCAAGCTGAACCGGTTGAAGCGGAAACTCCCTGCTTGTCCAACATCAACACTAGAGATTCTCCCTCTATTCCATCAAACGAAATATTAATATTATTGGGAAGCCGTTTTGTCATATGACCGTTAAGCCGAGAATGCGGGATGAGTTTTAAAATGTTTTTAATAAGATAATCCCGCAAATTCATCAGCCGCTTGTTTTCTTTATTTTTTAATTTCTCGGCTAATTTTAAAGCCTCGCCAAAACCCACAATCAAAGCGACGTTTTCCGTTCCGGCCCTTAAATTATTTTCCTGACCGCCGCCGACAATGAGCGGCTCTAATTTGATATCTTCGGATTTATACAAACAACCGACTCCTTTCGGACCATAAATTTTTGAACCGTTGATGGTCAATAAATCAACGCCTAATTTTTTAACGCTTAAAGTCAAGGCTCCGGCGGCCTGACAAGCGTCGGTGTGGAACAGCGGCAAAGCCGCTGTTAAGCTTTTAGCTTTTAGCTTATAGCTTTTAGTTTTTTTGAAATTGCTAATTATTTCGGAAATTTTCGTAATCGGCTGAATCGTTCCAATTTCATTATTGGCGTACATTATGGAAACTAAAATCGTATCCGGCCTTAAAGATTTTTTAAGTTCCGCCAAATTAACCAACCCTTTTGAATCAACTCCCAGATAAGTGATTTTAAAACCTTCCTTTTCCAGTTTTTTGGCGGATTCCAAAACCGCCTTATGCTCTATTTTTGAAACAATAATATGCTTGCCCTTGTTTGAATAAGTCCCGGCAACGCCAAAAATAGCTAAATTATCAGACTCGGCGCCGGAACCGGTAAAAATAATTTCCCGAGAATTAACGCCCAATATCTTAGCGACGCTGGCTCTGGCGCTTTCAACCGCCACCTTCGCTTGTCTCCCAATTAAATATAAAGATGAAGGATTTCCGAAATTTTTTTTTAAATAAGGCGCTATTTTTTTAAATATCCCGGCATCAATATAAGTCGTAGCCGCGTAATCAAGATAAATGGTTTTCATAGTTTTTCAATTTTACTTTTTATCTATGGCTCCCCAACCCATTTTTTTGAGACCCTCAATCCCGCGCGTAAGTTCTTCCGATTTCTTGGAAGGCAACTCTTTAATCAACCCCGCTTTATACTTTCCTTCATTAATCTTTTCTATCATTAACTCTATTTTTTTCGCCCCCTCCATAGCCGTTAAAAATTTCTCGGAATCCTTCCTCTCATAAAAATAATTAAGATAGAGATTATAAACATTTCTCAACGCGCTAAGTTGTTGTTCATTAAGGGCAATGGCCAAATTGCTTAAAGCGGATTCTATCAGATCCATCCCCTTATCAAATTTTTGAGATCCCTCCGTTGTAATGGCGGTGGCATAATAAATTTTCGCCATAGGAACATCGGGGCCATAGTCAAGCATCTTATCCAAATATTCCTCCATTTTTATGAAGTCTCCTTTGTCGCCGTAGATATTGACGGCGATATTGTATAAAAATTCTTGACGCTTTGGAGATAATTCCAACGCCCTGAAATAATACTCATCGGATTTTTTAAGAGCTTCAACATCGCCGAGTTCGCCCCGGACCCGATAAATTTCGGCCAACAAGGTAAAATATCTCGGATCGTAGCGTTCTTTCAAAACCACTTCTTCAAAAAGCGAGATTGATTTATCAACTAACGGCTTAAGTCCTTGATTGTCGCCGTAAGACGCCATAAGGCCGAGAAATCTATTTCTAAGTTCTTTTTGAGCGTAATTATAAGGTTTAGTAAATTTATCTATATTGTCAAAGACGCGTTGAGCATTTCCGCTTTTAACTACGCCGATGAATTTATTCATTTGGTAAAAAGGAATGAAAGCGGTGGTAATAAGGAAGTAAATAAAGAAAACGGCAACTAAAAAGACAACGCTTATGTATGCTGATTTATGCTGATTTTGGCTGATTGATGCTGACGGACTGCTTTCCGTACTAACCCGCGTTTCTGAAATAATAAAAGCGAGAAAAGCGAAAAACGGAATATAGGTGGAAATTTGGTCAAAAAGGAAGAGGTTCTGGATAAAGTAGGCAACGGCAAAAAATAAAATAGAGGCGGATAGATACGGATTTTTTATAGACGCTGATTTATGCTGATTTGGACTGATTAATGCTGATTTTTCAGACACTGATTCATGCTGATTCTGGCGGATTAATGCGAATCTTTTAAAAACCAAGTATAGAATGGATAGCCAGATACCGAAATACGCCAATAAGCCCAAAATACCGTCCACTGCCAAGACTTCAAATAATTTATTGTGAGCTCTATCAAACCAAAGGTTCTCATATTTTAAATAATTCGGATCGTAATGGCTGTTATAGGCGATATTAAAATTCTCCGGTCCCCAACCAATCAAGAATTTTTTCAGACCGTTCTTTGACGGATTAACGGCGTCTAAGCTTACGCCGGCCGCGATTAAACGAGTTTGAAAGCTTGAGTCATTATAAGAGAGCGCGGTAAATCTGTTAACACCGGGAATATTTTGCCAGACAGAATTGTTTCTCGTAATAACAAACGCGCCTAAAAATAAAACTCCCAAAATAACCAAGACAATGCCGATTTTCCGGCCTTTCCCTTTAATGGCAAAATAAAGAGCGGCAAGGACGGCGCCGGCTATCAAACCAACAATCGCCCCTCGAGTTTGGGTTAAGAACACTCCCGCGGTCGCCATAAGAGCGGATAAACCGCCGAAGAGACGCCACCAACGGTTTCTGTCTTCAATTAAAATAACGAGCGCCGCGAAAATAATAAAAATGAAATAGGTGCCCAAGAAAGCCGGGTTGCCGATAAACGATTGCATTCTCACAAAGTCAACGTATTGATACAACCCATGAAAAAACAAAATACCGCCGGTAAGAAGCGATAATTTAAAAAAGGTTAGCCAATCTTTTTTCTCAAACACCAAAAGAGAAGCTATAAAAAAACCGAAAAAATAAAGTATGCCGAGATAGCCCTCGCCTCTCTCAATATCGCCAAAAAACGCCCGATAGGGATTAACGGCAAAGATGACGCTGAAAAGCATTAGCAGAACAAAAAGGGAAATAAAAATAAAAAGAGGATTTCTTATGACACTGATTAATACGGATTTCAACTTGTTTAAACGCTGATTTATGCTGATTTTAGCTGATTGATGCTGATAGATGAGATAAACGACGAAGAGAACCCAAAATAAAGTAACGGCGGTCCGGATAAAAATAGTTTTACCAAAAATAAATGGAAAGAGAGTGCTCCAGACAACAATTAACGGCGTGAAAGCGAGAGGAAACAAAATCCATTTTAAAACACTGATATGTATTGATTGTTTAGGCATTGATTTGAAAAAAGTTTAAAAGTTTAAGAGTTTAAGAGTTTAAGAGTATAAAAGTATAATAGTTTAAGAGTTTAAGCTTGCGCAAAGTTTAAGAGTTTAAGAATTTAAAGATGGGTGGTTTTTTGGCAAATGGCTGCGGATTAATTCTTCTACTTCTTTTTGTCTATCATCGACCGGTTTTTTGAATTTTAAACCTTTATACTTTGAAACTTTTAAACCGTCTATAAATTTAAAAATTAAAGCGGATGCGTATTTCGCCAGTTCAACCCCGTCTTTTAATTCTTCATCGCCGATATAGCCCTGGTCAAAAGCGACATAAAGCTGGGCGCGGACTTCTCCGCAAGACGCTTTGGCGATATAAAGAAAATATAAAATTTCTTCTTTTCCTCCTCTCTCAAAACCTTCGGCGATATTTGACATCACCGAAACCGCGGCGCGCCGGATTTGGTCAATTAATCCGTGATCGCGGCTGAACGCCGGCTTGCCAGTATAACGATAAATTAACTTTACTAATTCCCGCGATTTTTGCCAGACAAATAAGTCCTCAAAAGATTTTACGGTAGACATATTTAAAAGTATAAAAGTTTAAAAGTTTAAAAGCAAGATTTAAAAAGTTTAAATGTTTCAAGGTTCAAGCTTGCGCAAAGTTTAAATATTTAAAAGTTTAAAAGTCAAAAAGCGAAACCAAAAACCGCCCGTCGGCGGTTTTTGGTTTGTCCGATTATACGCTATCGGGAAACTCCGAATCGGTTAATCAAGATAGACTATAGGCGTCTTAAACGGACTAACGCTCAAATCATCCAAGAAGGCAGTGGTGATAACAGCCGCAGCGGCAGGAGACCAAGCGGCTCCGGTAATTCGGAAATCGTAGTTTCCATCCGCGTAAGCAAGCCCGCCAACCATATCAAGCGTACCTGCCACCTCAAAGGTGGCGGTTGAATCTTGAACAATGGTGTAGTTGGTGCCGGCGGAATCAGCGGTTGCTCCGGTGATAGTGTAAGCTTCCGTCAATGTGCCGGTAGCGGTGCCGTTCAAATGCGGTCTAAGAGTAATGGCGTTGGTGCTTGAAACGGTAAGATCTCCGCCTGAAGCTTTAACGGTGAACTTAATGTTCACGCCAGCCGTAGTGGAAGATACGCCTAAAATACCGGCGCTCTTCGTTACGGTAGCGCTCGTCAAAGTAAAGACCGGAATAACCTTAAAGAGACTAATCTCATTTCCGTTTGCGCTTTGGGTCTTATTGGCCGCGGCAAGCACGATACCATCGGATCCCTCGGCTACGACAAGAGTGTCGCTAGTAGTTACCGTTGAAGAGGCGGTAGTTATGGCGTTAGTCACGCCGGTAATATCGGCCTTAACAGTCAACTGCTTGGTAGTGTCTTTCGGCACTGTCCAGCTAAAATCGGCGAAAGTCGCGGTTCCCACGCCATCAGTGCTGAGAATATCCGAGTCAACAAGCGTAGTCCCATCATAAAGATAAGCCATGGTGCTTGTGCCGGCGCCGCTAAAAGTAACGTAAGTCGTCAAGTCGGTTAATTTAACGGCATCTTGTTCCGCTTTAACATTCATGATGAGCAGAGTTACTTTATCGGCTTTCCCGGTAGAATCAGCGACTATATAGCTTTGATCGGGAGTGCCGGAATTCTTTGAAATAGTAAGAAGAGCTGCTGTAGCGCCGCCCTGCTTAACGTCTACCGTATTAGCGCTAAGAGCGGTTGTAGGCGCATAAAGACTAATATTAGCTCCATCAACGCCTGTTATAGCATCAATTGGAGCAAGGATGGTAAAGTCGTCGGTGCTGTAAGTAGTATCAACGCTGGTTAACGCGTTAACTTTTACTATAAAGGTCGCGGTTGCGCCCTTATCCACTTTTGACTCAAAACCGGTCAATTGGATGGTGTAGTTGGAACTTGTAATTCTAGTTACATTATCAGAGCTAACAGCTTTTTCAACCAATAACACGCCATCGCGGTAAATACCTATCTTATTGAGGACATTGTAGATGGCGCCATTGAACTGAAGTTTTATTCTTGAAACATAAACTTCAGAGTCAGAGGCCTTAACCTCAATACCGTAAACCTCCTGGCCGACTTCGGCTTCATACAACTCCTGGCCCGAGGCGGGAGAAGCGGCCAATTTTGCTTCCATAGAGCCTTGATCGCCGCTCTTTGCAGGGGTTGCAGGGGTAGCCGGAGTTGCTGGGGTTGCTGGGGTGGCAACGGCCAATGAATTAACATAAGCCCTTGTCTTTGGACCAAAATATCCAACGGCCGGAGAAATTCCGACTGCCGCCTGATAACTCGCCAAAGCCGCCTTGGTTAATGAACCAAAGTAGGTTGTTTCGTTGCCTGCGGAACCAACACCAGAAGCCGCCACCGCATAACCCTTAGCATTTAAGAATTGTT
>ERZ1292630.5516-Hain-H41-02um-R3-5516-length-10340-cov-7_pt1 | contig 10340 bp, 9 predicted proteins | sample MGYA00564408_ERZ1292630 | MGnify/ENA primary metagenome ERZ1292630 (study PRJEB36523, sample SAMEA6512641) | groundwater metagenome | collected 2019-01-08 | study: AquaDiva: Metagenomics assemblies of 32 groundwater samples
AATTTTTTACAACCGCCTACGCTCGAGTTCCTGGTTTTGCCACAACAACCATTCTTATAATGTTTGTTTGCGGACTACAATTGTTTTCCATTGGAATTATGGGCGAATACTTAAGACGAGTTTATGACGAAGTAAAACAAAGACCTCAATACATTATCGAATCAAAGATTGGATTCTAAACTATTTAATTATTAAATAATAGTCTCCAAACTGTTTTGTCTTTCCTGTTAAATAATTTGCGTCATTTTTATCTACGATAAAACAACCGCTATTTTTAAAACTCTTGTTAAAATTTTCCGTATCATAATAAAAATTTACTTTTTTTTCAAAATAATAGACCATAGAAGGATGTTCTCCCCACCATTTGGTTGTTGTGATTAGCAATCCAAGTTTATCAAGAGTGGCAAAACTTTCCCGGCTGGTTTTATTAATCAACAGATCAAGCGACTGACAGCGACTTTTAGCATAGAGGGAAAGATAATGATATGATTCAGGTTTTGAATAGTTGATTGCTAAAACGTTTTGTTTAATAAAAGATTGGTAAATCAAAATCAACAACATAAACGCACCTAAAAAAATTTGTAGTGATTTTTTATTAATTTGTTTTATCAAAATAGTCGTCAAAACCGCAAACTGGGGAATAACCGGGTAAAAATACCAAAAGATTTTTGTTTTTGTTAGATTGAGAAAAACAAACCAAGGGAGAAGATAAAAAATCGTAAAAAATGACATGGACGAAATCTTATTTTTAAGAAAGTTTGTCAATGTTATTACTCCTCCAATTACGGCAAAGTAGAAAAAATAACCCATTTGTTCAAGTGCTAGTGTGATATAAAAAGTTCTTTGGCCAAAATGAAATTCGATTGAAGATGTCACTCTCCTGAAGTGTGACTCAATAATATGTTGCCAGAAAAATGCTTTTCCGAAAATAACAAACATTGCAATAAACCATAAAGACAAAATAAAAAACTGAAGCATTATTTTTTTTATTACTTTTTCAAGCTCTTTTTGTTTAATTTCTTTTTTAAAAAATTTGTATAGATAATAAATAAAGACCAAGGCGATGGGATAAAAACCAATTAAAGATTTTCCCATCACGGCAATAAATAAAAAGAAAAGACTGGCAAAAAAATTATTGAAAAAAAGTAAATATCCTAGCCAGCCCAAAAGAATAAAAATATCAAGATTGACGGTCTGGGCCCTTTGCAAAAAAAGAGGAGTAAAAGCGGTAATGGCGACTGTCAATGTTGAAAGCCAGCGATTTTTTAAGACACGGTTATAGAAAATATAGACAAAAGAAAGATTGACAATTGAAACTAAAAGACTGAATAATCTGGTTGTTATTTCCGGTTTTGAAAAAAATACGAATTTTGTTATAAAGCCGTAAATAAGAGGAATCAGAGGTGGCTTGTCCAACCAATAAGATCCTTGCCAAACCGGCATGAGAAATTTATTCTGCTCGATCATTTCTTTTCCGGTTTGAATATAGAGGGATTCGTCCCAGTCAAAAAAGGGAGTCGGGTTAAAAATAAGTTTACTGGCGATTAATACAAAAAAAACACTTAAAAAAATAATGACCGGCCAATGTTTTTTCATGGTTTGAATTTGAATTTTATAGCTTTTTCTAATGGTAATTTTATCTCAAAAGATTGTTTAAATACAATTGATTGGTATTTGAAGTATGTACGAAGTTCGTAAAAACAGGAAAAAATAAGTATTAAGTAGAAAGTAATAAGTATTAAGTATTTGGATATTCCTCTATTTTTTACTAACTTGTGAACGATCGTTAACAAGATAATAATCGCATTTCCAACAAAATATACAACGGAAGGTAGGACGGTATAGATCCGGAGCATATTTGGGTTTTCCCAAGGGTATGTCATTAGAGCTGGAAATATGGAAATAAGGAAATATAATAGAAATAATTTATTATATAAATTATTGAAATTTTTTATTGATATTATTAGACCAAAAATAAACAAAATTCCTAATATCGGATTTAGAGCAGGTTTGTTTGGGTAATTATGCCGGCCGTTGACATCTCCTTTTATATTAAACATCAAAGCGGTTGATGAAATATTATGCCAGAGACCAGAAATTTTTTCATTAACTGTCATCTCGTTATTTTTTAGAAAAAATTGCTGATCAATACGAATGTCTTTATTGGTTAGTAGGTATGAAGTTAGGGGAGTGACAGTGATTACGAAAGGGATTAAAAACAGAAGTATTCGTTTGATTGTTTCATTGTTCCATTGTTTCATTGTTAAAAACAAAAATCCCATTGGTAAGAGAAAAAATATCCGGCCGGGGGTGTAGGAGAGGAAGGTGAAACCGGCAAATAAACCGGAAATTATTAAGTAAAAGCACGACACCGTTTTTTTCGACCGCCACACCCCCATGGGGGCCCCTGGCGATTGTCTCAAAAAAGGTATCTTTGCTTTTTGATTTTCGTTAAATTTGATTAAGAAATAAATAGAAACCAATTCCAAAAATAAAAGAAAAGTTGCTTCGAAGGAAAAACGGGAAAAGTTTAGAAACCAACGGGAAGAGAGGAGGATGAGCGAGAGGATGAAAGGAAGCCATTGTTTCATTGTTTCATTGTTCGATTGTTTAAAAACTTTTTTCATTATTAAATAGAAAAGCAGGACACTTAAGATTCCGAATATAGCAGCGGGGAAACGGAGGGCAAAAGTATTAATTCCAAAAGTTTTAAGAGAGGCAAGCAAAATATAAAAATATAATGTTGAATGGCCGGTGGCGAGTTGAGAATAAGGAATGTATGGCTTATTGTTTAAAGATAAAGCCAGTTTAGTGAATTCAACTTCGTCAAATGCAAGGTTTTTTGGAATATCTGCAAAACGATAAAAAATTAAAAAAACAGAAATAATTGTTAATAAAACAATAGGTAAAAACTTTTTCATGTCTAAGGTAGATTATAACAATTTAAATATGGTAATTTTAACCTGGGACATCCAGTATAATGGTTTCTATATGTCCCAATATTATAATCCTCGAAGAAAGTCTTATCTTTATACACCCAGCTCGTCATCTCCTTTTCGTTTAAGTCGCTCAAAGATTGATTTATTTTTAAACTGTCCGCGTTGTTTTTATTTTGACCGAAGGCTCGGAGTAGCTCAGCCGCCGGGATTTCCATTTTCGCTAAATTCGGCAGTCGATAAATTATTAAAAAAAGAGTTTGATATTCATCGAGCCGACGGGACTCCTCATCCTTTGATGAAAGCTTATAAAGTAGATGCAGTTCCTCTTAAAGATAAAAATATGGATAAATGGAGAGATGCCCTTCGGGGTGGAATAGAATATTTACACAAAGAAATAAACTTAAATATTACAGGTGGCATTGATGATATCTGGGTTAATCCGGCAGGTGAGTTAATTATCGTCGATTATAAAGCAACCTCTAAGACAGGAGAAGTGTCGTTGGACGCCGATTGGCAGATTGGATATAAAAGGCAGATGGAAATATATCAGTGGCTTTTTCGAAAAAATAATCACAAAGTTTCGTCAACAGGCTATTTTGTTTATTGTAATGGCAATGCGGATAAGAAAGCTTTTGATGGAAAGCTCGAATTTGATGTCAAGATACTTCCTTACGTTGGCGACGATTCCTGGATAGAAAAAACGATTATAGATATTCATAAGTGTCTGAACGGAAAACTTCCCGAGTCGGGAAAAGATTGTGATTACTGTAAATACAGAGAAGCGATTAACGATATTTTCCCTGTAAATCAAGCAGTTTTATTTTAAAAATATCCACCAGAGTTTCAATGGTATCCCGAATAAAATTAACATTCTTCGTTTCCACATGTCTCCAGATAACCGGTACTTCAATAATTTTGTAACCCAATTTTTGTCCTAAAAATATAAATTCTATATCAAAACCAGCTGAGACAGATGAATCTACAGCAATTCTTTTATCATGAAAAACCTGGAGTTTATCAATAATATTTATAGCGGCTTGTTTTTCAAACATTTTAAAACCACATTGTGTATCCCTAATTCCTTTTAAACCGATGACGATATTCCTAATAAAAATAAATCCTTTTGCCATAACCTTACGAAGTAAAGGTGCCCCTGCACGACTGTTATTTCGGGACCCAATAACAATTTGCCCACCTTCCTTGATTTTAATAATGAGTTTTTCCACTTCATCAATTGGAGTAGCTAAATCAATATCAGTAAATATGACATAATCACCTTTAGCCTGTTTGATACCAGTGAGTACTGCAAATGCTTTTCCTTGATGAGAGTTTTGAATAAGGCGAAATTTTGGATGAGTTTTTAAGTACTTATTTTTTATTGCTGTTTTGGAAGAATCATTCGAGCCATCATCGACGATTAAAACTTCAGAAAATCGTTCGTCGTGAGCCGTATAATTGCCGATTTTATCCAAAACACCTTTTTGGATATTAGCCTCTTCGTTGTAACAGGGAACGATTAATGAAATATTCATCTAATTAATTTATAAATTTTAACGCCTTCCACCCCCCATTCACCAATGATTTTATTCGGTGCGAAATAGGCAATATCCCACATAGGATTTCCGATAATAATATCGCACTTTTTCTCACAGACAACAAATAGTTCATTAGCTTTTTCAAGACTATCTTTTTCCAGGGATCTTTTTCCCCAAATTTCCAAAAAATATCGGTAAGTTGAGTCGGAGTATTTTTCTGGAAGAGCAGTAACCGTGAATTTTTTATCATTGACGTTATTATAAATTTTTTGGGCAACATTTTTTGACAATGCTATTTGATTATTGGGAAGGCTACGAAAGTAAGGATATTTTTGAAAATTAAGAAAAATAAATCCAATTACAAAAAGCACAGTTAAATATTTTTCCCATTTAGCTTCTTTAGGAAAAATAAGAAAGTGACTGATAATAATATAATAAAGCGGGTAAAGAATAACAAAATAATGAGGATATTTAGGTCCGCTATATAAAGACATCCCCAAAATGGTTAGAAGAAAAATAAAAATAAACGTTTTGAGATTAGATCTCTTTTTTATCAGAGTAAATAAAATAATGGTAAGAAATAATAGTAAAAAATAAACAAAAAATTTATTCAAATTAATATTAAAAGAATATAAATTCAAATAATAAAAAGAATCAAAAAGACTGTTAATTTTTGTTAAAAAACTTGTTCCTGAAGATTGGAAAAGAGCCAAGAAAAGTTTGCTATTTAAAAAATCATGACGAAGGTCAAAGATAATAAGCGGAGAAGTGAAAAAGATAAAAGAAAAGAAGGCAAGTAAATAATTGTTAAATTGTTTCATTGTTAAATTGTTGAAAAGAAGAGAAATAATTATTGCAGGAATAAGAAAAAGCGCAAGATAGTGTAGTTGTATTGAAAAAGAAAGAAAGGCTCCAGACAAAGCAAAAAAATACCATTTATTTGTTTTTAAACTTTTTATTACAAAATAAACTGTCAGCAAAGTAAAGAGTGGCAAGAGATTAGGATTCCAAGAAAAACGAGAAAAATCAATCAAGATTGAAGAAAAACTCAAAAATATTGTTGAGATTAACGCAACTCTTTTATCAAATAATTCCTTTACAATAAAATAATTAACTAGAAGATACAAACAAGAAAAAAAGGCAACACTAAAAGCTAGTCCTATTGGTTGATATTTAAAAAATAAAAGCCAAGGAGCGATAAAATAATAATAAAACGGCCCAAGATACACCTGACCTATTGAGGTAGGGGCACCAATTGCCGGAAAATGTTCCAAAGTTAAAATTCTTTTTACTACTATGGCATCACGTCCCTGGTCACCCAAAAAAGTAACAAAACCTTCAAGTCGATAGAAACGTAAAAATACTCCAACAAGAAGAACTCCAATTAAAACCAAATAATTTTTTGCTAAAATATTAAGTATGCGGCGCATATATTCTTATTTAATTCTAACATCAATTGTTTTAATTTCTAGCCTAGTTCTTTGGAAGAGCGTTGGCTTTCTTACTATATATAAACAATATGATGGACCATTGTATGTTGTTCCGGCCAAAACTTTATATAATCCAAAAGCAATCGAAAATCTTTACTTGGAAACGAATCTATCTAATAAATATTTTGCCGCCCATTTGCCGTTGTATCCATTATTGATTAAGGCAGTTAGGGAGATTGGGGTGATTGGGGGAATTTGGGGAAAATTAGGGTATCTAAAGGCGATGATGGGAGTAAATTTATTAGCAACTATTGGACTAGTTCTTTTCTTTTATTATCTGCTTAAGAAATTTAAACTGACAAAAAATCCATTAATATTAGCATCAGTTTTATTGTTTTTACCTCGATTCTTAGTGGTACGAACAGTCGGAGCTCCAGAAAGTTTGTTTATACTGATGATTTTATTGTCTCTTTTCTTTTTTGAAAACAACAAATTTTGGTTAGCTGGTTTATTTGGAGGGTTGGCTACAATTACTAAAACGCCAGGAATATTATTATTCGGGGCGTATGGGTTAGTATTCATTGAAAAATTTATTAAAGAAAGAAAATTTAATTGGTACTGGCTAGGTATCATCCTAATCCCATTAGGGCTATTGGGAGTATTTGGGTTATATGCTAAACAATATGGTGATTTCTTTGCCTATTTTCATTCCGGTGACAATATTCATTTGGTTATTCCGTATTCTGTTTTTAACTTTCAAAAATCTTGGGTAGGGACAGCCTGGCTTGAAGAAATAATATTTTATTATTTTTTGTACGGATTAGCTTTAATTAACTTAAAAAATAGTAAACACAGAAGCTTTTTTTATTTTGGTCTAGTATTTTTTATAGCAACTTTATTTGTTCAGCATCGTGATATCAGCCGTTATTCTCTACCTCTTTGGCCATTGGCTTTAATTGCCTTTGAAAATTTTTTTACTTCAAAGAAATTTTTAATTATTTTTATAATTTTATTGCCCGCAATATTTTTATTTGCCTGGAATTTTCTACTTTATAACGTTATGCCGATTAGTGATTGGGCTCCATTTTTGTGATAAAATTAACTATGCAAAAATTTTTTAAAAAACGATGGTATTTTATTTTGATAGTTGTTTTAATAGTGATCTTCATTTTTTACAAAAAAAGTACCGCTTCCGCGGCAAAAAATAAAGTTGATAATTATGTCATAAAACGAGAAAATCTTAAAGAAGTTCTGACATTGTCCGGAGAAATTAATGCTAGTGAAAAAGCTACGTTAAATTTTCAAACATCAGGAAGATTAGCATGGGTTGGGGTAAAAGAAGGTGACTATGTAAAAAAATATCAAGGTATTGCGTCGCTTGACCAGCGTGAGGTCAAAAAAACTCTCGAAAAAAAGCTCCTTGCATTTTCAAAAACAAGGTGGGATTTTGATCAGACCAAAGACGACAATAAGGATGTGTTGACAGACAAAATAAAACGGGTTCTTGAAAAATCACAGTTTGACCTGACAAACTCGATACTCGATGTAGAACTTCAAAATCTTACTCTTGAATATTCTTATCTTTCAAGCCCAATAGAAGGAATCGTTACTCACATTTCTGTTCCTTATGCCGGCGTTAATATCACTCCGGCCGGAGCCGATTTTGAGGTAGTAAACCCAAAAACTATATTTTTTTCAGTTGCTGCTGAACAGGGAGATGTTATCAATCTTAAAGAAGGAGATGTTGGAGATATAAGTTTTGATGCTTTTCCTGAAAAAAAATTCAAAGCTAATATATACTATATTTCCTTTTCTCCTAAAACAGGCGAAACAGGGACGGTCTATGAACTACGGCTTAAGTTAGACAACAATACAATGAACCTTCCTTTGAAACTAGCAATGTCAGGAGATATAGATTTCATTGTTAAGCAGGAAAATCAAGTATTATCAGTACCTTCATTATTTATAAAAAAAGACGGTAAGGATAATTATGTTTATGTTGGCAGTCCTAATAAAAAAGTAAAAAAATATGTTGATATTTCTGAAGAAATCGACGGAAAATATATAATTACAAACGGACTTCAAGAAAAAGATGTAATCTATGATTAAATTAGATAAAGTTGTCAAAAGCTATAAGATCGACGAGGAAACAGTTTTTTATGCATTGAAGGAATCTTCAATTACAATAAAAGAAAAAGAATTTGTTTCGATCATTGGGCCTTCGGGATCAGGTAAGTCTACCCTGATGCATTTAATTGGTTTACTCGACAAACCCTCCCAAGGAGAGATTATTGTTCAGGGTAGAAAAATTTCGGGCCTCAACGATGACGAGATTTCTTCACTCCGTAATGAATTTATTGGATTTGTTTTTCAACAATTCAATCTTATTCCAAAACTAACCGTTCTTGAAAATATTCTTTTACCATCTTTTTACGCAAGAAAAAAACTGGAATATGATCCAAAAGAAAAAGCTTTAGGACTTATTAAAAGATTTGGGCTACAAGGCAAAGAAAAATCCTATCCAAATAAAATTTCCGGCGGACAGCAGCAGCGGGTAGCGATATTGAGAGCGCTAATAATGGAACCGAAAATGATTCTAGCCGATGAGCCAACAGGAAATCTTGATAGTAAGACCGGGCAGGAAATAATGGAATTGCTAAAAACATTAAACGAGGAGGAAAAAATTACAATCGCCATTGTTACCCATGAAGCTGACATTGCAAAATATGGAAAAAGAATTATAAACGTTAAAGACGGAAAAGTAGTTTAAATTAGTTACAAATAGTTGAAAATAGTTATAAATGGTTAGAAATAAATATGTCGTACTTTTTATTTATTGTTAAATCGGCACTTGAAGATTTTAGAAGAAATAAATTACAAACTTTTTTGACTTCTTTGGGAATTTTAATTGGAGTTTTTGCCGTGGTCACACTAACTGCTATGGGCTTGGGTTTAAAAAAATATATATCAGATCAATTTGATGCATTGGGGACGAATACTTTATTTGTAGCGCCGGGAAAGTTACTCGAAAGTGGAGGAATGGGAGCATCGTCTTTACTTGGAAACCGCTTTGATTTGAAGGATCTTAACAGCTTAAAGCGAGTTCGAAGTATTAAATCAATAACTCCACTTTCATCTAAATCCGGAACAGCCAAAGGAACAAAAAAGTCTGAATTTTCAACAATATTTTTTTCTTCAGACGCATTTTTTGATATCTCAGGTTTCGAAATAGATAAAGGAAGATTTTTTGACAAGAGGGACGTTGATAAAAGAGCTAAGGTACTGGTGGCGGGACCAAAAATAGCCGAAAAACTTTTTGGATCGATTAGTGAAGCACTTGATAAAAAAGTAACCATAGATAACGTAAGTTTTGTAATCGTTGGTGTAATAAAAAGTAAGGGCGGGGGAGGTTTTGGAGGCCCGGATTATGATTCGTATTTTTTTGGCCCATATACAACCGGATTTATTTTTGATCCGGACAAAAAATTTATCCGTTTTGCCATGAAGACGGATGAAAATATTAATATATCGACGGTCAAAGAAGAAGTAAAAAAAGAAATGTTAAAAAGATACGAAGATGATGAATTTAGCATTGTTGAACCGACAGAAATTTTATCAGTCGTTAATGGTATTTTTGGGATTTTAAATTTAGTTTTAGTTGCAATAGCGAGTATATCTTTATTGGTTGGCGGGATAGGAATTATGAATATTATGTACGTGACCGTATCAGACAAAACTAAAGAAGTTGGAATAAGACGGGCAATTGGCGCCCGAAAAAATGACATTTTATTTCAATTTATAGTTGAAGCAGTTGCCTTATCTATTCTTGGAGGAGCTTTAGGACTTGGGTTAGCTTATGTAGGAATTCTTTTGGTACAACCATATTTTCCAGCTTATATGGATTTTACGTCGGTTGCTTTAGCTCTCGGAGTATCCAGTGCAATTGGAATTATTTTTGGAGTCTTACCAGCCCGTAAAGCGGCAAATCTTGAGCCAGTTGAGGCAATACGCTACGAATAATTATTTTTGACAGCTAGAACAAAAGAAGGAACTTCGTCCATTATGTTTGATTCGTTTAATAATTGTTTTACAAACTAAACATGGTTTTCCCTCCCTTTGATAAACTAAAAAATTCCTTTGATGTCCGCCCCTTGATCCGTCCGGAAGGATAAAAGCTTCGTCGGCGCCGGATGACCCTTGATCATTAATACCTTTTAATATCTCATGGATGATACATCTATGAAGTTTTGATATCTCATTACTATTAAGCGAGTTCGATGAACGTAGGGGATGAATTCTGGCAAGAAATAAAGAATCGTTTGCATAAATATTTCCGATACCGGTATGCTCCACTGGGGAGCTGATCTCAAAAGAGTCGATGTTATACCGTACTAGAGACCTATAACATCGAACTCTACGAACGCTTGAGAGCATCA
>ERZ1292630.5518-Hain-H41-02um-R3-5518-length-10337-cov-5_pt1 | contig 10337 bp, 6 predicted proteins | sample MGYA00564408_ERZ1292630 | MGnify/ENA primary metagenome ERZ1292630 (study PRJEB36523, sample SAMEA6512641) | groundwater metagenome | collected 2019-01-08 | study: AquaDiva: Metagenomics assemblies of 32 groundwater samples
CGTCGATTACTCGGGTCGTTCCGTGATCACCGTGGGCCCAACCCTCAAACTGCACCAGTGCGGTTTGCCCAAGTTGATGGCCATCGAACTGTTCAAGCCTTTCATCTTTGCGCGTCTCGAAGCGATGGGCATTGCCACCACCATCAAGGCAGCCAAGAAGGAAGTCGAAGCTGGTACACCGGTGGTGTGGGACATCCTGGAAGAGGTCATCAAAGAGCACCCCGTGATGCTGAACCGTGCGCCTACGCTGCACCGTTTGGGCATTCAGGCGTTCGAGCCCTTGCTGATCGAAGGCAAAGCCATTCAGTTGCACCCACTGGTTTGCGCGGCCTTCAACGCCGACTTTGACGGTGACCAGATGGCCGTTCACGTGCCCTTGTCGGTGGAAGCGCAGATGGAAGCCCGCACCTTGATGCTGGCTTCGAACAACATCTTGTTCCCCGCCTCGGGCGAACCATCCATCGTGCCGTCGCAAGACGTGGTGCTGGGCTTGTACTACACGACCCGTGACCGCATCAACGCCAAGGGCGAAGGTTTGATCTTTGCCGACATCGGTGAAGTGCAGCGTGCGCTGGATGCGAATGCTGTGGAGTTGACCGCCAAGATCAACGTGCGCATGACCGAGTGGACCAAAGACAAAGCCACGGGTGAGTTCACCTCGTCGGTGTCGATGGTGGAAACCACCGTGGGCCGTGCATTGCTGTCGGAAATCCTGCCCAAAGGCTTGCCGTTCAGCAACTTGAACAAGGCGTTGAAGAAGAAAGAAATTTCCAAGCTGATCAACACGTCCTTCCGCAAGTGCGGTTTGAAAGAGACCGTGGTGTTTGCGGACAAGCTGTTGCAAAACGGTTTCCGTCTGGCCACCCGTGCGGGTATCTCGATCGGTATCGACGACATGTTGGTGCCGCCAGAGAAGCCCGCCATCATCGAAGCCGCGGAAAAAGAAGTCAAAGACATCGAGCAGCAATACGTTTCGGGTCTGGTGACTGCCGGCGAGCGCTACAACAAGGTGGTGGACATCTGGGGCAAGGCCGGTGACGTCGTCTCCAAGGTGATGATGGACCAGCTGCGCAAAGAAAAGACCATTGACCGCCATGGCAAGGAAGTCGAGCAGGAATCGTTCAACTCGATTTACATGATGGCCGACTCCGGTGCCCGCGGCTCTGCCGCGCAGATTCGCCAGTTGGCCGGTATGCGTGGCCTGATGGCCAAGCCAGATGGTTCGATCATCGAGACCCCGATCACGGCGAACTTCCGTGAAGGTCTGAATGTGTTGCAGTACTTCATCTCGACCCACGGTGCGCGTAAAGGTCTGGCCGACACGGCTTTGAAAACAGCCAACTCGGGTTACCTGACGCGTCGTCTGGTGGACGTGACCCAGGACCTGGTGGTGACCGAGATCGATTGCGGCACTTCCGATGGTTCGCTGATGCGCGCCATCGTCGAAGGCGGTGAAGTGATCGAATCGCTGCGTGACCGCATTTTGGGTCGCACGGTGGCTGAAGATGTCTTGCACCCTGAGAACCGTTCTGTTTTGGCCGCTGCGGGCGTCATGCTCGACGAAGACCTGATCGACGAACTCGAAGCCGTGGGCGTTGACGAAGTCAAGGTGCGCACAGCACTGACTTGTGCCACACGTTTTGGCTTGTGCGCCAAGTGCTATGGCCGCGATTTGGGTCGTGGCGGCTTGGTCAACAATGGTGAAGCGGTTGGCGTGATCGCTGCGCAGTCCATCGGTGAACCCGGTACACAGCTGACCATGCGCACGTTCCACATCGGTGGTGCGGCTTCGCGTGCAGCGGTGGCCTCCAGCGTGGAAGCCAAGTCCAACGGCATCATCGGCTTCAATGCCACGATGCGTTATGTGACCAACACCAAGGGTGAGTTGGTGGTGATTTCCCGTTCTGGCGAAATCGTTATCCACGAGCATGGCCGTGAGCGTGAGCGTCACAAAGTGCCGTACGGTGCGATTTTGGCCATCAAGGCCGATCAGACCATCAAGGCCGGCACCATCTTGGCCAACTGGGATCCATTGACCCGCCCGATCATCACCGAATTCGCCGGTCAGGTGAAATTCGAGAACGTCGAAGAAGGCCTCACCGTGGCCAAGCAGCTCGACGAAGTGACCGGTTTGTCCACGCTGGTGGTCATTGACCCCAAGCGCCGTGGTGCCGCCAAGGTTGTCCGTCCTCAGGTCAAGCTGATCGATGCCCAAGGCAAAGAAGTCAAGATCCCCGGCACCGACCACTCGGTGACCATTGGCTTCCAGATCGGTTCGCTGATCCAGGTGCGCGACGGCATGGACGTGGGCCCAGGCGAAGTGCTGGCCCGTATCCCTGTGGAAGGTCAGAAGACCCGAGACATCACCGGCGGTTTGCCCCGTGTGGCCGAATTGTTCGAAGCCCGCACACCCAAAGACAAGGGCATGCTGGCCGAGATCACCGGTACCGTGTCCTTCGGTAAGGAAACCAAAGGCAAGGTCCGCTTGCAGATCACCGATCCAGAAGGCAAGGTCTGGGATGAACTGATCCCCAAAGAGAAGAACATCCTGGTGCACGAAGGCCAAGTGGTGAACAAGGGTGAAAGCATTGTGGACGGCCCAGCCGACCCACAAGACATCTTGCGCCTCTTGGGCATCGAAGAGCTGGCCCGCTACATCGTGGACGAAGTGCAGGACGTTTACCGTTTGCAAGGCGTGAAGATCAACGACAAGCACATCGAAGTGATTGTTCGTCAGATGTTGCGCCGTGTGGTGGTTGAGAACATCGGCGACTCGAGCTACATCTCGGGTGAGCAGGTGGAGCGCTCCGAAATGCTCAACACCAACGATGCATTGCAACGTGAAGGCAAGATTCCGGCGACCTTCAGCAACTTGTTGCTGGGTATCACCAAGGCCTCCTTGTCGACCGATTCGTTCATCTCGGCCGCTTCCTTCCAGGAAACGACCCGTGTGCTGACCGAAGCGGCCATCATGGGCAAGCGCGACGAACTGCGCGGTCTGAAGGAAAACGTGATCGTGGGTCGCTTGATTCCTGCCGGTACCGGTTTGGCTTACCACCAAGCGCGCAAAGTCAAGGACGCGATGGACGACGCCGAGCGGCGCGCCATTGCCGATGCTGAAGCGGCAGACTTGGCCGGTGTGCCGACCGAAGACACCGTCACCGACGCAGGCGATGCGGCCTGAGTGACGCGTTCACCCTTCACACGGTGAACAACGTGAACAGCCCCTGCACCGTGTGACGGTCAGGGGCTGTTTTTATGGCGGGGATTCAATGGAGGTGAAACCATGGTGGCCTTGATCTTGGGTTTGTTGCTGGCATTGGTGGTGTTTTGGGCAGTTGGTGCACACAACCGTCTGGTGCGTTTGCGCGCAGAAGTCGTACGCCAGTGGAGCAGTGTCGATGCGGTTTGGCTGCGCTTGCTGGTGCGCATGCAAGGAGGCATGGCCGCGCGCCAGTCACTGGCCACGCAAGCGGATGCGGATGATTTGCAAACCTTGCAATTGGCCTGTGATGAGTTACTGGAAGCCTTGTCGCTGGCTCGTTTGCAGCCACTGGGCGGTGAAAGTCAAAGACAAGTGCAGGCACAACACCAGAAAGTCGTGGTGGAAATCCGGCGCATACTGCAAACCACGAACGATGCGGTCAAACCGGACCTGGACATCGCGTTGAACCGGATGCGGCAAACGCTGCCCGCTGCACTCATTCCCTACCATGTGGCCGTGGCCGCGTACAACGATGCACTGGCCATGCAACCGGCGTCCTGGTTGGCCCGGCGTTTGAACCTCCAACCTGCCATGCGCATGGATTTGTCCATGGGCGCGGCTTGAGTGCCATTTGAAATCAACGATGACACAAGCCCAACTTACCGGCCAGACTTCTTCGGGGCAGTCCCCACCTTTGTGGCGTTTGCTGCAAGCCACCGCAGGGGCTGTGCAGGCGACACGCCTGGGCCGCTCTTTGACCGCGCAACTGGAAAGCGTTCCGCATGAACTGCGTCCCGGGGTGCAGGCCCTGAGTTTCCAGGTGCTCAGGCAGCTCGGTCGCGCGACCGCCTTGCGTGAACAGCTGGCGGCCAAAACACCGCCGCCCGCAGTGGATGCCCTCTTGTGCACCGCGTTGGCTCTGTGCTGGAACGATGAGGATGCGCCTTATCCCATCCACACCTTGGTCAACCAAGCGGTGGAGGCGGTCCGCAAACAGCGTCAAACCCAGGCCCAAAGTGGCTTCGTCAATGCGTGTTTGCGACGCTTCATGCGGGAGCGTGAAGCCTTGGTGCAACAGACCGAAGGGGACTTGCAGGCGCAATGGAACCACCCCCATTGGTGGATCACGCGTTTGCAGGCCGACCATCCGCAGCATTGGCAGTCACTGTTGGCCTTGGCACAAAAGCCTGCACCCATGACGCTGCGCGTGAACACCCGGCATCACACCGTGGAGGCGTACCGCCAGCAACTTGAAGCGATTGGCGTGGCCTCCAAGGCGGTGGGACAGCAGGGCTTGCAATTGAGCAGGGCATTGCCTGTGCAGCAATTGCCTGGATTTTCTGCGGGCCATGTTTCCGTTCAGGACGCGGCGGCGCAAGTGGCCGCAGCGTTGCTGATGCGCGCCATGGACCACACCCAGCCGTGGCGAATTCTGGATGCCTGTGCTGCCCCAGGGGGCAAAACCGGGCATTTGATGGAACTCTGTCCCCAAGCCCAGGTGCTGGCTTTGGATGTGGATGCGTCACGCTGTGAGCGAATTCACCAGAATTTGCGGCGCTTGGGTTTGCAAGCCCAGGTGCGTGCGGCCGATGCCGGGCAGCCCGCGGCATGGTGGGACGGCAAGCCGTTTGACGCGATCTTGCTGGATGCACCGTGTACGGCATCGGGCATTGTGCGACGGCACCCGGATGTGCGCTGGCTGCGCAGACCCACAGACAGTGCGCAATTGGCCAAGACCCAAGCGGCATTGCTGAAGACGCTTTGGCCATTGCTGGCACCAGGGGGCCGAATGCTGTATTGCACCTGTTCCATCTTCAAGGCCGAAGGCGATGAAGTGGTGCAAGCGTTTCTTCAGCGCAACACCGATGCGCTTTTGCAGCCTTCTCCAGGGCATTTGATACCCGGACAGATGCCAACAGGCCTGCCAGTCGAGCACAATCCATTGGGTGAACATGATGGATTTTATTACGCACTGCTGGAAAAACGCCTGGGCTGAACTCAGGCGCTCGGGCCTTGGGGTCTTGGGGGCTTGGCTGCTTGTCGCGTCAGCGGCCTGGGGGCAAACCTCGGTGGCCGAGTTGACGGAGCTGCGCGCCGAACGGCGTGACGCTGCGCTGTATTTGAGTGCCCAGCTCAAACTGGAGTTGGGGGCGGTGGTGGAAGACGCCTTGGTCAAAGGCCTGGCCGTGCACTTTGTCGCCGAATCCGAAGTCATGCGTGACCGTTGGTATTGGTATGACCGCAAACTCGGTACGGCGACACGCTATTACCGGCTGGTCTTTCAGCCGTTGACGCGACGTTGGCGCCTGAATGTCTCGAACGAGCCGATTTCCGGGGCAGGCCTGGCGGGTAGCATTTCGCAGAACTTTGAGACATTGCCTGAAGCCTTGGACGTGATTCGGCGTCAATCCGGCTGGAAAGTGGCAGAGATGGCGGACATCGATCCGGATGAGCGGCAATACATCGCTTACCGTTTCAGGCTGGACATGTCGCAACTGCCTCGTCCCTTCCAGATTGCGGCGGGCAACCAGGCGGAGTGGAACTTGCTGGTGACCCGGCAATTGCGTCTGACTGCCGACATGGTGCGCTGAGATGGCTCTTTCATTGAACCAGTCCATCAAGCTGTCACTCCGGGCATCGCGTGTCAACCGGTGGCTGCTGGGCTTGGGCGCGTTGGCGATGGTGGTGATCGGCTTGGGCTTGCTCGTGCTGATGACCCAGGCCACGGGCAACCGTGAACGGTACAACCAGAATTACGAATGGCTGGCGCTCATCAACGCCGTCGTGGCCAGTGGCTTGCTGATCACCATCCTGTGGGGGGCCGTCAAGTTGTTGCTGCGCCTGCGACGGGGTCAATTCGGCTCACGTTTGCTGGTCAAGCTCGCGGGCATTTTTGCGTTGGTGGGCGTGCTGCCTGGGGTGCTGATTTATGTGGTGTCCTACCAGTTCGTCTCGCGCTCCATTGAAAGCTGGTTCGATGTCAAAGTGGAAGCTGCGCTGGTTGCCGGCTTGAATCTGGGACGTGCCACCCTGGATACCCTGAGCATGGATTTGACCAAGCAAGCGAAGGTAGCCGCCGCCCAACTGAGTGACGTCGCCGATGTGAGCGCGGGCATCGCTTTGGAAAAAATGCGGGAACAGTTGGGGGTCAGTGACGCCGCGCTGTGGACAAGCAGTGGGCGCATGGTGGCCAGTGCAGGCCAGTCCAGATTCCAGATGCGCCCTGAGCGCCCTCCGATCCAGCAGATCAAGGCGGCGCGCCAAAAGGGCGGCGTGGAATGGCTGGAAGGTTTTGACGAAGCCATCCCCGGAGGCGACAAGGGCCGCATCAAGGTGTTGGTCTTGCTGCCTCAATCCGGCCTGGCATTTGACGAAGACCGCCGCTTTCTGCAAGTGACGCAAGACCTGCCGCCCACGCTGGTCAACAACGCACTGGAAGTGCAGGCGGCGTACCGGGAGTATCAAGAGCGTGCTTTGGCGCGTGAAGGCTTGCGGCGCATGTACATTGGCACACTGACCCTCAGTCTGTTCCTGGCGGTGCTCGGTGCGATCTTGCTGGCGGTGGTGTTGGGCAACCAGTTGGCCCGCCCATTGCTGTTGCTGGCGCACGGCATGCGTCAAGTCGCGTCGGGTGACTTGACGCCCAAATTGGCCTTGCAAGGCAAAGACGAGCTCGGTGGTCTGACCCGTTCATTTGCAGACATGACGCAGCAGTTGTCGGATGCCCGCAAGAACGTGCAGCGCAGCCTGGTTCAGCTGGATACAGCGCGCGGCAATCTGCAAACCATTCTGGACAATTTGACCGCTGGCGTGATGGTGCTGGATGCGCAAGGCGTGATCCAGTCGGCCAATCCGGGGGCGACGCGCATCTTGCGCGTGCCGGTGGCTGCACACCAAGGCTTGCCCCTGCTCAGTTTGCCTGCACTGGAGAGTTTTGCGCAAGGCGTGGCCGAGCAGTTTGCCATGCTTCGGTTGGACAATGGGGCGCATGAACTGGACCATTGGCAAAAGTCGTTCGAAATTCATGCGACCGGCCAGGGCCTGACGGAAACTGCCATCACTTTGCTGGCCCGTGGCGCCGTGCTGCCGGATGGCATGTGGCTATTGGTCTTTGATGACATTTCAGAAATCGTCTCGGCTGAACGTGCGCAAGCCTGGGGTGAGGTGGCCAGGCGCTTGGCACATGAGATCAAGAATCCGTTGACCCCGATCCAGTTGTCCGCGGAAAGATTGCAGCGAAAACTGATCGGCAAGCTTGATGCACAAGACGATGCCGTGCTGCACAAATCGGTCAAAACGATCGTGGACCAGGTGGACTCCATGAAGCGGCTGGTCAATGAGTTCCGTGATTACGCCCGATTGCCTTCGGCGGATTTGAAACCTGTGCAGCTCAATGGGCTGGTTTCTGATTTGATGGTCCTGTATGTCAACGAACCGAGCGATCAGGTCCATCGCGCCCCGGTGATCACCGAACTCGATCCTGCGTGCCCTCCCATTTTGGGGGATGAACAACAGCTGCGGCAGGTCATTCACAACCTGCTGCAAAACGCCCAGGATGCTTGTGAAATCAAGGGCGTCGTGCCGCAAGACGCGCAGGTGGGTGTGCGCACAGAATGGAATGCCTCACGCCATCGGGTGCGCTTGATCGTGACCGATACCGGGCCTGGTTTTGAGTCCAATATTCTCAAGCGAGCATTTGAGCCGTATGTCACCACCAAAGCCAAAGGCACGGGTTTGGGCTTGGCGGTGGTGAAGAAAATCGCCGATGAACATGCGGCCAGGATTGAGCTGAGCAACGTGATGCAGGACGGCGAAATCAAAGGCGCCCAAGTCTCGTTATCATTCGCACTGGAACCCACAACGGACAGGTCGAATCAGCCCGTCCATTGAACAGAAACACAGCAGACAATATGGCAAATATCTTGGTGGTTGACGACGAGCTGGGCATACGTGACCTGCTCTCAGAGATCCTGTTTGACGAAGGGCATCAAGTTGAACTTGCCGAAAATGCAGCCAAGGCACGTGAAGTGCGGCTGCGCATGCGCCCCGACCTGGTATTGCTGGATATCTGGATGCCCGACACGGATGGCGTGAGCCTCTTGAAAGAGTGGGCCAGTGTGGGCTTGCTCAACATGCCGGTCATCATGATGAGCGGACATGCCACCATCGATACCGCGGTGGACGCCGTCAAAATTGGTGCACAGGCCTTTCTGGAAAAACCCATCACCTTGCAAAAACTGCTCAAAGCGGTGGAACAAGGGCTTGCGCGAGACCAAGTCAGACAGGCCGTGAGCTCGGCCGTGGCCACGCACACGGCCGTGGCGTTGTCATCCGCCTTGGTCGTCGGCAACCCCATCAGCACGGCGCAGGAAGTTCAGCAAAGTTTTGACCTCGACCGCCCATTGCGTGAGGCGCGCGATGCATTTGAAAAAGCCTATTTTGAGTTTCACCTGACCCAGGAGGCTGGCTCCATGACCAAAGTGGCAGAGAAAACGGGCTTGGAGCGAACGCACCTGTACCGAAAGCTCAAGCAATTGGGTGTCGATTTGTCCCGAAGCAAACGGCTGGGGTGATTTGTTGCAGCCGTAACTGAAAGCCCTGTTTACTCTGCTATAATTTTTCCTCCGGCCCGGTAGCTCAGTTGGTAGAGCAGCGGATTGAAAATCCGCGTGTCGATGGTTCGATTCCGTCCCAGGCCACCAATCCAAGGCGCCCAACTGTTCTCAGTTGGGCGTTTTCATTTGGGGCATCCCCACAGCACGCGGGGTGCGGCGCAATTCTACGTGTGCCAACCCCCTCCGGTACTTGGGTCGGTATTGCCCCCCAAATCTCATATTCCGCCTTCTCTTCTCACGAAACTTCTTCAAACCCTCACGCTGTGGCACACGCAGAACGCCTTTTAGGGCAACAACTTACGCGTGTGTCGGATACGAAGGTTTTGCTATCGACTTGCTGAGGCAAACCATGAGGTTTGTGTGTTGTCGCACACAACGCTTTGAGAAATCGCCCCCGAAAGTAGTCACCCAGCGGAGCACGGCATCGAGTAAAGCCCCGGTCTTTGCACCGTGACCACCAACTCTCGGTACGCCATCAACGGACGATCGGCTCCCGGTTTTCCTTTGTCACGTGACTTCACCTTGAACACATCGATGGGCTTGTCGCTGTCCAAACCTGCACGCTCCATGATTCGTTCGGCACGCATGGGCTCACCCTTGAACGACCAAAGCGACTGGAACACGGATGCCTGCGCCTCGGTGAGGTTGATGTGGCCGTACTCTGGCAGCAGCACCGTGCGGAAGTCGTTCGCGAAGGGGCCGTAAACCGGTTTAGCGGGCTCACGTGGCGTTTCTTCCGGGCGGTTGCCCTGTGGGGCGATAAAGGAGATGCCGTCGCCGTAAAAGGCGAACCGCTCCTGAAGTGGCAGCCACTCGATGTCGGCAGCGAACGGGTGGGCAGTCTGGTCGATGGGTTTGGGTGTGATGACCCGCAGGCTTGCACCCTTGACTCGGAAACCATCCAAGATCCCAGGTGTGCGCACAAGGGTAGAAAGGCTGCGGGCCAGAATGACCGGCCCCTGCCTGGCATCTCCCAGCCGCCAAATGCCCGGGCCAACCTGATCGATGCCGTCGCGGCTGTTGATCTCCAAGGCCAAGCGCAACTTCTTGCGCAGCCAATCCTCGTTGAGCACGACCGCTGCCAGATCCTGTGGCTCGATTTGGATTGGGCCGCATTCAGGGCATTGGCAAAGCCTGCCGCCTTTGCCATCACCGACGACTTGCCCACGGTGCAGGTTGCAATGTGGGCAAAGTACGTATTGCTGATTGACGGGCGCAGGCTTTATGGCAGAGCCGAGCAAGGTGCATGCAGCCACCTCGTGAGGGGACAACGCCCAGCGATGGACGTGCGTTCCCTCAGCGAACAAGCGACACACCAACGACCAAGCATGATGTGAGTTCATGCTCACTCTTGGTACGCGGGTTCAGCCTGGAAGGCGTCTTCACCGGGTTGCTGCTCGTTGGCGCTCAGCGTTTGATCGGCACCCAGAATGCCGAGGGCAACCAGGTAGCCTTCGAGCTGCGCCTGCATCTTGGCGTCGAACTTGTGAAGGTTCAGTCGGCCTTTGCGGGTGATC
>ERZ1292630.5519-Hain-H41-02um-R3-5519-length-10336-cov-151_pt1 | contig 10336 bp, 9 predicted proteins | sample MGYA00564408_ERZ1292630 | MGnify/ENA primary metagenome ERZ1292630 (study PRJEB36523, sample SAMEA6512641) | groundwater metagenome | collected 2019-01-08 | study: AquaDiva: Metagenomics assemblies of 32 groundwater samples
GGATGATCCGCTCGACGGCCTCGACACAGAGCCGATGTAGCGAGCCCGTGGCCGATGCGAGCCCGTCGACCTGCGTCTCGCTCAACTCATAGGCGACATCTTCGCGCCAATAGCCGCCGTCCAGACTGTGATAGGTGACGCCGACTCGGTCGAGTTGCGCCGGCCAATCGGCGCGCGGTTGCCTCACACGACGATGCATGGCTACGCCCCCTCTTCCGGCTTATAGAATTGGCCGCCAGTCCTGCCGAAGCCACCGCGTTGGCATACGACCGTGAGATCATCGCCTGATGGAACATCGAAGCCCGGTATGGCAGGAAGGACCAACCCCAGGTCGTTCATCTGATCGCCTCGCACAGACGACCCATCCGATCCCTGCCCAACCGCGATCCACACCATCACTCCTAATCCATCTGCCGCCTCGGCCAGACTCACCCGCACCTCGGGTGAATACCGCAGATGAGGAGGCACCGGGCTGGGCACAGGCCCATCCGGCCTTTTCTTGTCCATGGGAACCTTTCGCTCAACACAGAAGACCTGGGATGGAACAGGGAGACGGGCTGCGTTCACGGCCAGCCGTGACAGGCACGTGCAGACATCTTACACGGATTGAGGGCTCGCTGGGTGAGTCAACTGCGGGCACATCATGATACCGGCTGTTGATGCTCAAGCGCACACCGTCAGAGAGGTGCCTGCATGGCTCAAGATCCGCCTCCTCCATTCTGTGCGACTTGAATGAGCCATTGCTGCTAACATGTCTCGTACCCTAGAATCTTGCAACTATGACCACAAGGAGCGACCGTGAACCGAATGCCCCTCCTCGCCGCCTCGATTCTGTTGTCACTGACCGGCCTTCTTTCCGCCTCTGAGGCCCAGGCAGAAAACGGCTCTCTCAATAGCGGCTCTAGCTCGTCGCGGAACGCCGCGATCCAAAAGACCAGCAGCGCCGACGAATCGCCAGCTGGTCGCACACAGACAAACGAAGCCGATGGGCCGTCCCCAGAGGCCGCTCATACCAGCAAGACGCTGGAACCCCTGGGCGTTCTCTTGCTCCTGCTGTTCCTGGGAGCGGCGACAATTTTCTACTACCTCAAAATACAGCGCCCCTCCCTCCCCGACTTTTCCGGACTCCCCGGGCGCGACCCCGCCCTTGATAACCGGTCAGAACCGCCGTCTCGCACACACAAACGAAACCTGTCGATTGACCAGGTCACCTCCGCGGATAAAGCCACCTTCCAGCAACTGCTGAGCGACGTCCATGCAGCCTGGAGCAGGCAGGACCTGGCCGGATTGGGGCAATTCGTGACACCGGACATGCTGAACTACTTCAGCACCACCCTGGCCGATCACACCAAGCGGGACATCCAGAACCATGTGGAAGATGTAACCTTGCTCCAGGCCGAAGTCCTGGAAGCCTGGATGGAAGGCACCGTGTACTATGTGTCGGCAGGGCTCCGCTGGAGCGCCCGTGACTACAACCTGTCCCTGACCAAGCAGCGCGGAGAGCCAGGATATGTCGTCACAGGCAGCGAGGAGACGCCAACTGAGTCGCGCGAAATTTGGACCTTCGTGCGCGAGCAAGATGGCACATGGCTGCTCTCAGCGATTCAGCACTAAGAAAAGTGGGACGTGCGGAACCGGCGGGATGAGACGTCAAACATGAACGGTGAAACGAGCCAAGAGAAGGGCTGTCTGGTCAACCAATCGCCCCCTGTTAGAGAAACCAGAGAGCATTCATTCACCACGGTATGAATGGGCTTAGAGCCGCTGCAGTGACCGGCCACGCAATTCGATCACAGTAATTGGATGAGGGCAGTCATCATCGGACGTCAGGGTGACGAGCAGATCATCGCCGACGACATCGCCAAATGAACCGGCACGATCGCCTATGAAGTCTCTGCACCATCGGCCCACTCGTGCCGCGTCTGTATCACGAAGGCTGAGGTACCCCCGTCCTCATGCTCGTACTTTCACTGGCCTTCCGGTTTCCACTCACTCACCAATTTCTTGGCCTTGGCAATTTGAGCCTCCGTCATCCCTTTGGCCAAAATATCGCGCAGCATGGGCGCGGACTTATCTCCGTTCGTCGCGGCCAGACTGACCCACATATACCCCTGGACTTTATCTTTCGGCACGCCTTCCCCGTCATCGTACATAATCCCGAGTTTCGTTTGAGCGAGCGCGTCTCCTCGGTTGGCCCCGAGACGGAACCATCGTAGGGCTTGCTGATAGTCCTTCGGACCGCCTTCGCCATTAAAGTACAAGGTGCCGAGGCTGAACTGCGCCCTGGCATGTCCCTGCGCCGCCGCTTTGGCATACCACTTTCTGGCTTCTGCATCGTCCTGCGGCACCCCCCGGCCCTTGTGGTATAGCATTCCCACGTGATACTGCGCCATGGCATCGCCCTGCTCCGCCAATGGCTGCCACTCACGCATGGCAGTGGCGTAGTCTTCAGCGTCATGGGCCGTCATGCCAGCCTGAAAATCGGCCCATGCCGGAACGGCGAGACAGAAGATCGATAACACAAGGGTACTCGCGAATCGGAAAATCATAGGCTCCTCGTAAAAATGGCGCATTTTAAAAGAATCGCGCTGGGAGGTGCAAGGTCAACCATGAGGCAGTCAGTGGCCACACATGCGCCAGAGCGGGGGCATCAGATCATAGGCGGCTACGGACAGCACCACAGCAACCAGCGATCCAAGCAGGCCTATGACAGAGAGCCTAACAAAGGGAGCAGAAACAGGATGAGCATCAGCAGTACCGCGAGAGACCGATGTTGTTCGTAAAACGTGTGGTGGTGACCAGCGAGGGACTCGGCAAAAGATCATACTGATTTCTTCTTCAGGGCGCTCAATTCTTTCTGCTAAAGGCTTCCACCCTCTTTATGTAAGCCTATCTGCTCCGGTACTTCTCAGACAGGTGGGTGACCGCTTGTTCGGCGTGTTTCCTCGCCACGTCTGCATGACCTGCCTTCCCATGCTCAATGGCCTGTTTAAGTTCCTTGATCCCTGCGTCCACATGCGGAGCCTCACCGGCCTTCAGGGCAGACTGGAGCGCCGCTTCTGCACTGGTCAGGAGTGCACCCACATGACCCTGTTGGCCATGGTCCGCCGCCTCTGTGGCAAGCATGATGGCATCCTGGCGGTTCTGCTCCTCAGCACGCACCACATCCCGCCTGGCCCCGCCTTCACCAAAGACCGGTTGCAACGGCAGCACTGTGGCCGTGGCGAGGATGAACAGGGAAGCGAGTGCGACAGCTCGTGGCATGGTAGATCGTATCATTGGCATGCTCCTTTTCTTACAAGAAGTGAACCGACCTCAGTAAGCACCCCACTACAGAGTGAGGGACCGGGGATGGCGCCTTCTGGCTTTCGCTGAAGTTACTGTACCATGCATCACTTCGGAATTTCCCCAGGACCAGTCGCCAACAACGGTAGCCGTCAATCATGGTGAGTCTTCAGTGCGACCGCGCCGCGCTGTCGTCCGATGCGTCGATGGCTCAGTCCCTCAAGGAGAACGGCGTGAAGTCCTGTGGTGGTCATGGACGTCACCACGCACGATTATCGGAGGTAATGATGAAGACGAAAGAGGTTCTTCAGGCAAAAGCAGGGGTTGTGGTTTTGCTGGGAGAGTCCGTTCGGATCGTTCGTGAGCTACAAGGACTCACGCAGAGCGAGTTGGCTCGAAGGACCAAGTGTCTGGCTAAGGCGCCAGGAACTGGTTGCCCCTCTATACAATAGATTGTGTCACGCTGCGAATAAGAGGAATGAACTGAACGCCATTCACACCCATAGTCTTACTCCAGACTGTATTCGGAAACAAATCCTGGCTTTGAGACTCAACCAGTTGTTTCCATTGCTCATGATTGTCAAATGGTATGCCGCGGTCTTTCATCTCATCTGCTTTTAAGAAACCAAGATAGACAAGAATCACAGGAATACCCATCGTGGTGACTTTCCATGACCAGGCAAAGCGATTCGACAGCTGATAATGGGAATCTCGCGAGAGGTTCCAGGCAACACCACTAGCAGAAGATAAAGAGCGGCTGGCTTCCTCGATACAGGTGCCAATCCTCTCATGGTTCGACGCACTGCTCGCAGAAGGGTTTGGCTCAGTCCGTTTACCACTCTCTTCCTTTACCAATTCTTGGTCGTGCGCTTTTGCCTCAACGAGGATTAATCCTTCCCGGCCACCAATCGTCGCCTGACTGATAATGTCCCAGTTTGGGGTGTTCGCGGCAACGTGTCTAACGGCCAGCCACCAGTTGGAAATCTCTTCTCGCTGAAAGCTTGATAAGAACGGCGCAGTGTTGCCCAACTTCCCTTCGGTTGGATCAGAAAGGCCCTTCGGTGCCCAGACATGGCGAGATGGATCAACAACGGCATGCGGTGCGACTAAGGCAGTCAATCGTCTGGCGACATCTTCGCGCTCACCTTCTGTGAACAACACGCAGCGCACACGGCTACCACGCTGTTCTTTGACCGGAAGACTCTCTAATCAATTAGTCATGTCCCCTCCTCGTTTGCACACTGTCGTGTTCCCTATTCATGCCAAAATCATCGCGATCTGAGCCGGTGTCAGCAGGGCGTCTGGTTTGTGCCGACCGAGCCAGTTGATTGCCTCTTCCCCGGATAGCTCCAAGACATCTCTTGCCAGCAACGCGGCAAACAAGGCGGTTCGCCCGAGTCCTGCAGAGCAATGGATCAGGATATTGTGACCATCAGACACACGCCCTTTGGCCTGCTTCAGCACGGCAGCCAGTTGCCCATTGGAAGGAATGCCGTAGTTAGGCATGGGAAGAGGGAAAACCGTCAGGCCTTCCTCTCGATAAAGCGCAAGCAAATCCCTCCCCGTCTTTTCCTTACACTCTTCTATTTCTGCCAGGAGAACGACTGAGGAGATGTCGGCGGCTTTCAAATCCTGAAGGAGTGTTCCCCCTGGATCATACAGCCCGAATGGCATGGGGCTGCCGTAGACCTGACCGCGGAGATTGAGAGGATAGAGGGTAAGCGACAAGTGAACGGGCTCCTAGTAAAACCGTGCGCCTCGCATACGAGTGAAGCTCATAATCCCATAGATGGGAAAGAATCCCGGCACATTTTCTTTTTCCTGGTCTCTGAGTCTGAACGGCGGGAGGAAGAGGATGCGCAAGGTGCCGGACGGCCGCCCACGAAGAAATTCAGAATGTCCCCAGTTTCTTCCTCTGTTTGATTGCAGAACCTGACCCTGAATCTCTGCTCCAATGGGAGGTCTATGGCAACATTCTCATTGCATCCGATTACTCCTTCGGGTACCGTCCGCCCATGTCTACTCCTCGGGTATCGCTCATGTCGATTCTCGTGCTGGCAACGGGACTCACGCTGCTAGCCGCCTGCAACCACCTACAGACGCCGCGCTTCATGCATCCAACCGAACAGGGGCCGGTCATTCCGCTGTCGGTTAAGCTGGTCTTCGATGAGTCAGTTCGCTCAGCCATCTTAGAGCAGACAGTCTGTGCCGACAGTTTGTGGAAGAGTCCTCTAGGCGACGTACTCGTTCAATCCTTCACCGAAACCGGGCGGGCTCGCCTTGCACACCTGACGGTCGGAGACCCGTCGGGAACGGCACAAGCGGTCGCTGCTCCCGCATCCGAAGTCACGGCTTTCATCACGCTGGCGAACGCCTCCTTCGATCCGACATCACGCAGTGGGTCGGCCGACAGCAACTATCTCGCTCAATTTGATGTCCGTCTTTTGGCTACCTTCCAAGATGACCAGGGGCGCCGGTTCCCGAAAGCATCGATAGTCTATTCGCATCGGGTGGCGTTGTGGACGCCCCAACTCGGCGGTAGCGATAACCGATGTGAAACCGGGCAGTTGGACGCCGCCGTGCAAACGGCAGCCGATCATCTTGCCGATCAATTCATGGGATACCTGGTGCAGTTGCGGAAAAAAACGCACGGGGAGAGCACGGTGGGCCGGCAGAGTCCCGGTGCCACGCCAAGCCTGCTGGCCATCAAGGCAACTTTGCTGGATGCCAACAACAATCTCGTGCTGGAAAGTGGCGAGAAGATCGGCATCAGGATCGACGTAACGAATACCGGCAAGACCGCTTTGAATGCTGCGGCCATTACCCTCTCAGGGACGCCCATACTCATCGAGACCTTCGCGAGCACGCTGTCGCCGTCGGTACGGATGGCCAACCTTCAGCCAGGGGAAACGAAGAGCACCATCCTGTGGGGAACACTGCCGGCGAATGCCGAAGGATCGCATGGCGAACTCACTGTGACGGTCATACCGTCTGGCACAGCAAACGGCGCACCGGCGACACACACCCTCATGGCGACCATGGCCTCTCGCAACGAGCCGACGGCATCAGTACCATCGTCCGCCCTACGTCCGACCTCGACTACCACCGCAGGCGGGAATATTCCAGACCGATATGCTGTCATCGTGAGGCTTGGCCACTACCAGACTCCCTGGCTGGGATGGCGGGACGGACTTTCGTTCGACACCAAGGAAACCATCTCAAGGTTTACCGAATCCCTCCAGGTACCTGAGGGACATACGCTGTTGCTCCAAGACGAGTTGGCGACCCAGGCCGACGTCAAGGAAGCCCTCGCACTCTGGCTCACCAAGCGAGTCACGAAAGACTCGATCATCTTCTTCTACTTCGCCGGACATGTACGCGCCGACTCACGAACCGGTGAAATATTTCTGATGCCTTACGACACCACCCCGCAATCATCACTGTCTCAGTTGATCCCCCTCCGGCTTCTCCAAAATCGTCTGGTCAACCTGGGGGCTAGACTGGCAGTTGCCATCATCGAAGCACCGGTGGCCATGGACGCAGCGACGAAGAACAGTGCCATCCGACTCGCGGACCCCAATTGGATCGGTGATCTTGATGGATCCTCCAAGGTTGGGGCTGGAACGGTCATTCAAGTCTCTCGGCGCAACCCCTCGTCGCAGAGTCTTCTAAGCGGATTAACCGGCAAGGCAGATCTTGACGACGATCGAACCGTCACCGTTGGCGAATGGCTCCGCTCACTCAGGACCATTGCTGTCACGGTTCCAGCACTCCCTCCCGACCTTGCAATCCAGTCACTTTCTCTGAGTCGCGTGAACCAGCCGTAACTCGCTCCCTCCGTTAACCCGCATTGTTCATGACAGTTCGTCGCCAAATCGAGGAGCCGCGTCGCGAGGCCGAAGCCCGGAGGACCTGAGGCTTACTCATGCAGTAGGTCGAAGGTCCGAGGGGCGAGCCCACCGCCCCAAGCCTTGTCGTAGCACCGGATCGGCGATTGCAGCATACGTTTTCATGAATTCTGAACACGATCGGCAATGCAGGCGCGTCTCGAGACGAACTGTCATGAAGAATAGGTGCTAGAAATTCACGTGCAACTGCGTGTAGGCCCAGATCGAATTCACCGCTGAAGCCCCGCTCCCAGCGGCATTCCCAGAGGCCAACTGGTCGAGCATTTGGCCGGCGATCAGATAGGATATGCCGGTCTGCCAGGCCACCTTGTTGTCCTTAAAGAACAGGGTATAGACCCCATCGATTTCCTTGTACAGCGAGTTGCTGGTCGCGATATTGGCAGCGGTTCCGGCAGTCGGAGCGGAGAAGCAGCCTTGGTTGGCGGTATACCAACAATCGCTGTTGTTGGCTTTGCGGAAGATCCAGAATCGGAAATCCAGATGTTGCGCGAGACTCGGCTTCATCTGCAAGCTGGCGCCGTAGCCGACCATGTTCCGCCAGGCCATCCGATCGGCATAGCCCATCAAAATATGGTTCGTTGGATAGAGATTCTCGAAGGTGTTCGCTGTACCGCCACAACCGGCCCCGGTGTCTGCATTACAGTTCGCCTTGTTTCCGTCACCCGATGCATAGTTGAACTCCAAACCGACGCGTGGGGTCCACGGCACATCGTGGAGGGTAATCCCTCCCTCTGCGGCAAAAGCTTGGGCATTGATGTGGAGTCGATTGCTGGACAGACCCAACCCCATTGATCCGATCTGCCAATAGCCCTCGGCCGTCCCGTCGAACATCCCTTGTCTAAAGGCCACTCGACCGCCCAATGTATGGCGGTGCTGGTCGTTGGCATGTGGAGCAGTGATGGCAGCGCTATTGGTTCCACCAGTACTTGCTTGTTGGTTGTTCAAAAACACCCAGAGGGGCTCAACCGACATGCTCGGCATGGGTTTGAAAACCAGCCTGGTAAACACCAAATCTGCATTCTTACTGCCTGCCCCGCCGCCGGAAACCGCTCCCGATCCCGCACCGTTTGTAAAAGCTTCTGCATCAGCAAGGCGCACCCAACCTCCCCAGACTTCGTACGCATTCTTGGAATATTGCAGGGTGACACCATCAAAGGAGAAACCGACATTGTTCCAATCAAACGCGCCAAATAAGCGTTGGTTCCCCATCTGGATGAGCTGCCGGCCGGCCTTCAGGTTGAGACCATTGACCCCGAGATTGCGGATCAACATATAAGCCTGGCGGATCCCCAGGCTGGAGGTCGAATTGGGGTCGTTCGCGGGATTCGCTGCTCCAGGATTGCTGTTCGCGCCCCAATTCTTCCCATATTGTATCTGGACGAAGGTATCAACATCGGGTGAAATCGCATAGTTGAGCCCCAGCCGCATCCATTGTTGAACAAATTGATCAGCGGTATCGCCTCCATTGGGGGCGCGGCCGGTTGAAAGTTGGGAACCCGCTGTATTTACATTCAATCCGAAGTTTGGGTTGACACGAAGTTCCGGCCTGACCCGGAGGTCGCCGGAGATGGTCACTCTGCTGATATCGAACAGCGGACTCTTAGGTGGATCGAAGTTCCAATACCGTACGAGATCCGGCATGCCGCGCGTAACCGGCGGCTCCTGGCCTGGCTGGTCCTTCACTTCGTCCGTATCCGGCGGATTGGCCAAGGAGGAGGTCGTCGGCAGTATCGTGAGCAAAGCCGCTGCCAACAGCCCCACGAGAACCATTTTGCGTCCCATAATTGTCCTCCCATTGGATATGTTGTCAAAATAGGAGGCAATGACCTCGATATTTTTGAAACATCTCGTCAATAGTCAATGAAGACTTTTCGCACTGGGAACTCAAAGACGACGTCAATGGTCTTTGTTGGTTTGACATTAATCTCCTGCTGACGGATATGCGGCCTGTCATAGATTGGTCGCCCCTTCTCCTCTCGTATGACCTTGTAGCCTTCATGCCATGCCACCAGGGTGTACTTGCCTGCCGGGACCCCGCTAATGACAAATTTTCCGTCCGCGTCTGTGACCGCAAAATACGGATGATCAAAAGCCGCCCAATAGGCGTTCATATTGTTATGAACATCACACTGAAGCCGCATCACGCCCTTTTCGTTCTGGAGGGATGTCCGCAAGAACTTGTGGGTAATTTCCTGGCCGGGATCGGGCATAGGGAAGTGCAGAAGTGAGACATTCTGTGCGTCGAAAAAGTCTGGGTTGTGGAAAAACAAATCGTGGTTGACCATCACCAGCAGTTGGCTTCTAACGAATGGATAAATGTGCTCAGTGAATTGACAATTCACCATATGGAGCCAGTATTTGTCCGCTGGTGCCTTCCCCTTCTCAACCTGTTCAAGATAGACAAGCACGTATGGCACACCCTTGTTTTTCGAATTGACCTGTAACGCTTGAGAGGCTACTTCTTGGCCGCAGACGTTCGTGTTTGCTTCATTTTCAATTGGCTGGAGTTTAGGGACCTCGCCCTGCCATACCGCAACTCCGGTAATGGTGCCTCCGTCCTTGACATCGATCACCTGGTATGGTTCAGCAAAAATGGGCCCTGCTCCAGCCTCTATCAGCCCCATCACCAGCATCAGCACCACCCAAGATGTGATGGTCTTTGCTCGATTCATACGTGAACCTCCTTGTGGAATTGGGTTCTGTCGCAAATTTCTAGCAAGAGGGTCAGGTCTTGCGATCATACATTGATCCAGAGTTCGCAGGCTTCGCTTCTTGGCTCTGCCGAGGTAAGCGCAGGGAAGCCAGGCTTCCTATCAACGACCGGGCCGAAGAATACCCTTTTCCCTAGGAGAAATCACGCCCCTCTCTGAGAAGTGCTGAGGACTGCCGGACAGGACTGAGGTATGAGGACTGAGCGATGAAGAAGAGCTTATGGCAGAACCCAGCAACGACTCGGGAATCTTGTTCTGACATCTTCGGAACGATATCCGACCAGCCTCACGCTGTGAGGACCCATCTCTCGACCCGGCGGCGGGGTGCGTGCTCCACTCCCCTCGCTGCTCACGATTTCACTACCCTGCTTCGCCACGCCTGTAGCTAGCACATCATCTGTCCGGTTTTTGTAGCACGTGAAGTGTCCGGTT
>ERZ1292630.5520-Hain-H41-02um-R3-5520-length-10335-cov-57_pt1 | contig 10335 bp, 9 predicted proteins | sample MGYA00564408_ERZ1292630 | MGnify/ENA primary metagenome ERZ1292630 (study PRJEB36523, sample SAMEA6512641) | groundwater metagenome | collected 2019-01-08 | study: AquaDiva: Metagenomics assemblies of 32 groundwater samples
TTCCTGGCCATCGTTCCAATCAGGATATTAATTGCTTTCTTCTGTCCTATAATATCTTTAAACGCCATAATTACAATTCAAAATTATTGCTGTCATTCTGGCTTGTCCAGAATCTTTCTTTACTATTCCGAACTGATTCCCGACAAGCGGGAATGACAATAAAGCTTCAACTTTAAGATGCTCCGCAGCTTGCCGCGGGGAGGTTCAATTTTGCTTTTTCTTTATGGGGCATTATAACTTTATGGGAAATGGATTGACAAGAGGAACCCAAATCCCGATTTAGAAATTCCCTATTATTCCCTCTCCCTTGATGGGAGAGGGTTAGGGTGAGGGTGAACGGTTCACCTTTAAGGTTACCCCTCCCCCTCGCCCCCTCCCGCAAGGGGAGGGGGATTTACTGGGAAGACAATTTTCTATCTCTGTTTTTGGGTGGAATGCAGGCAGCTTGCTTAATATTTCAGAGCAGCCTTTTTCTGGTTGGCAACAACAATCAGCACAAAGTTCTCCGCATCAAGATATTTTCCGGCAACCCGCTGCACATCTTCTTTGGTTACCGCATTTATGAAAGAAGCGTATTTTTCTGTATAATCTAAGCCAAGATTATAAAACTCAACCGTTGCGAGGAAGTCTGCAATCTTCCTGCTGGTGTCAAGCCTTCTTGGAAAGCTTCCTGTAAGATAGTCTTTCGCTCCTGAAAGTTCCTCGTCAGAGACTTTCTCCTCTCTGATTTTTTCTATCTGTTTCAATATCTCTTCTGTCGCTGTATTTGCCGATTCATTTTTTGTCTGTACTTCCGCCTGGAATAAACCCTTTTCCTTGCTTGTGGTAAAAAAACTTCTGACATCATAAGCAAGCCCCAGTTCGTCTCGTATCTTCTGCATAAGCCTTGATGAAAAACCACCGCTGCCGAGTATGTAGTTCATAACAGACACGGCATAATAGTCAGGATTATCCCTGCTTATTCCGAGATGCCCGATGATTATAGTCGCCTGTGTAACGTCTCTGTCTATCTTCACGGCTTTTTTTGTTTTCTCCTCGTTCATGGGATGGATTTTCCTCTCGGGCAGTTCAGCCATCTTCCATGGATCAAGATATTTTTTAATAAGAGAGTTTAATTCAGCAGGCGTAAGGTCTCCGACAACTGAAAGCATTGCATTATTGGGGATGAAATATTTTGAATGAAACCTCAAAAGGTCTTCCCTTGTTATTTCTGAAAGGGTTTCTGTTGAGCCTTCCACGAGCCTGCCGTAAGGATGTTCTCCGAAGGCCTCTTTTTTAAATGAACGCTCTGCAAGGAAAGAGGGGTCTTCTTCCCTCTGTTTCAGAGAGCCTTTTATCAGTTCTCTTTTCCTTTCAATTTCTTCCTGCGCGAATACAGGGTTCAGGATTATATCGGAAAAAAGCTCAAAACCCTTTTCTATGTCTTTTTTAAGCACGGATAGCGTTATCGTTGTGTAATCGCTTCCTGCCGAGGCGCCAAGCCCTGCGCCTATAAATTCAATCTCCTCGCTTATCTCAGAGGATTTCCTGTTCTTGGTCCCTTCATCAAGAAGTTCTGCCGTAAGATAAGCAAGCCCTGCCTTTTCTTTTGACTCGTCAAGTAGCCCGGCTTTTACTATCACGGTAATCATGACAATAGGCAGATTGTGTTTTTCAGAGTGCAAAACTGTAAGCCCGTTAGGAAGTATCTTTTTATTTGCATCAAGAGCATAGACATCAGCAGACAGCAAACAGCAGACAGCAATCAGCAATAAAACTATCAGACTTAGAAAAATATTTTTTATTTTCCGAAAGCTGATAGCTGAAAGCTGATAGCTGAAAGCTTTAGTTTTTCTCACTTCTCACCTCTTACTTTTGTCGGAATCAGTATCCCAACTGTCCTGTTATCTTCCGTAAGGTATTTTTTTGCAGCCATGCTTATATCCTCAGGTATTACTTTCTTTATGTTTTCAAGGTACTGCTCCTTAAGCTTCCAGCTTCCAAGCATCTCAAACATCCCTGCTATCTGTGCCTGATAATATATTGAGTCCTGTCCCATAACAAACGACGCCTCAATCTGGTTCTTTGCCTTCTGCACTTCACGTTCTGACGGCAGTTCCTTCTTTATCTTTTCTATCTCGGCATACAGCGCGTTTTCAACATCCTTTATGTCTTTGCCGGGCGCTGCTGTTGCGTCAAATAAAAAAAGATACGGGTCTTTATTGAAACCGCTGTAATCGGCAGAGGCGCTGATGGCGAGTTTTTTTTCATAGACTATGGACATGTAAAGTCTTGAGCTTTTGCCGCCTGATAAAAGCATTCCAAGCACCTCAAGGGCGTAACTGTCGGGATGCGGAAAGCTCGGCGTGTGATATACGGCAATTATATAAGGAAGTTCTGCTTCTCTCCTCAGACTTATTCTCCGCTCGCCTTTCTGTTCGCCTTCTTTTGAGGTAACAACCGTTCTGCCGGATGAAGGAGGAATGGTCCCGAAAGATGCCGTTATCTTTTTGATGATTTCTTCCGCCCTGACATCCCCAGATACAGCAACCACCGCATTGTCAGGAGAATAATATGCCTTGTAATGACTGAGGAGGTCGCTTCTTTCTATTGAAGAAATGTCGGACATCCAGCCTATCACAGGCCAGTGATATGAATGAGACTTAAACGCAGCAGCCAACACCTCTTCGTATAATGAGTTCTGAGGGTCATCCTCATACCGCATCCTCCGCTCTTCCATCACGACATTTCTTTCTGCAATAACCTCTTTTGGATCAAGGATAAGGTTTTGCATCCTGTCAGCCTCAAGCTCTATTGATATGTCTATCCTGTCTGATGCAAGCGTCTGATAATACATTGTGTAATCCTTTGTTGTGAATGCGTTGTCAACTCCGCCGTTTTTCTTCACCATCTTTGAAAATGCCTTAGAGCCGTATTTCGGAGTGCCTTTGAACATCATATGCTCAAGCAGATGGCTTATGCCGCTTTTTCCCGCAGGCTCATCCCTTGAGCCGACCCGATACCATATCTGAAAAGTTGCCAGCGGAGACTTATGGTCTTCAATGACAAGAACCTTTAGCCCGTTGTCAAGTTTATACTCATTTACCCCCGCGCTGAGGGATAGGGGGATAAGGAGAATTAAAATTATCAATAATATAAATTTTTTCATTATATGAGGCTCTTGCAAAAGTCTCAAAAATTCCCTCTCCCCTTGTGGGAGAGGGTTAGGGTGAGGGGGGAAAATAAGAATTATCAATGAGTTTTATCTCACCCTCCCCTTAATCCCCTCCCATCAAGGGAGGGGAAACATACTTTTGCAAGAGCCTCTATTAATATAGCATATTCTTTTTCAGTCTTTTATCATGCAATGCCTTTACAAGAGAATTATAGCTCATCGTATTCAGCACATCCTTTTTCTCAAGCCACCCCCTCCTTGCTATTGATACGCCGTAGTGCATGTAGTCAAACTGGCTTGTGAGGTGTGCATCTGTGCTTATGACAAACTTAATCCCAAGTTCCTTTGCTGTTTTTGCATAGATGTCATTGAGGTCAAGTCTCAGCGGGTATGCATTTATCTCAAGAGCGGTTCCTGTCTCTTTTGCAATTTTAAGGATATAGTCCATATCTGCTTCATAGGGGTCTCTCTCTCCAATAAGCCTTCCTGTTGGATGCGCAATCACAGATACATAGGGGTTCTTCATTGCCGAGACAAGCCTTTTTGTAAGCTGCTCTTTGCTTTGTCTGAACCCGGAATGTATTGATGCAACGACAATATCCATCTTTGCAAGGACTTCATCAGAAAAATCCATCCTGCCGTCGCTTCTTATATCAACCTCAATCCCCATCAGGAGTTTAAAGCCCTTGAGTTTTTTATTTAAAGCGTCTATTGCTTTTTTCTCTTCCATCAGCCTTTCCTCATTCAGCCCCCTTGCAATGCCGAGCCCTTTTGAATGGTCTGTAATCGCTATATACTCATATCCCCTTTCTTTTGCCGCACTGGCAAGTTCTTCAAATGTGTGACTTCCGTCACTCCATTCGCTGTGCACATGAAGGTCTCCTTTTATGTCTGCAAGCTCAATGAGTCTTGGAAGGGCATTGTTCAGGGCAGCCTCAATCTCTCCCCTGTCTTCCCTCATTTCAGGCGGGACGTATTGAAGCCCGAGTATGTTGTAGATGTCTTCCTCGTTTTTGCCTCCGAGTTTTTTGTTGTCCTTTTCCCTGAATATGCCGTATTCATTTATCTTAAGCCCTTTCTTTACAGCCATCTCCCTTAAACGTATATTGTGCTCTTTGCTGCCTGTAAAATAGGCGAGCGCTGCTCCGAAAGATTCGTCTTCAACCACTCTCAGGTCAACCTGAATTCCCTCGCCGGTTATAATGCTTGATTTTGTGGGGCCGTGCATCAATACTTCCTTTGCATCAGGAAGATGGACAAATGTTTTCATGACATCATGCGGATTTGATGAGGTTATCAGAATATCAATATCCCTTACAGTGTCTTTCATCCTCCGCAGGCTTCCTGCAACGCTTATTTTTTTAACAGGCGCATTTTTCTTAAGGTATTCCACAATATCAGAGGCAATTGGCAGCACCCTGCCCAACGGCTGCCTTTCTTTGCCGCGTCTGAGCATCTCAATCCCTCTGATTATATTTTCCTCTGTCTTTTCTTTTATTCCCGGAAGACCGGCAAGTTTATGCTCTCCGGCGAGTTTCTCAAGTTCGTCAATGTTTTTTATTTTCAGTCTTTCGTGAAGGAGTTTTGCTGTTTTTGGCCCGAGGCTTGGCACAGAAAGGAGCTCAGCAAGACCTTCGGGAACCTCTTTTTTCAGGTCTTCGTAACTTGCGACTTTTCCTGTTTTTAAGTATTCCTCAATCTTGTCAGCGAGGTCTTTTCCTATGCCCGGTATTTCAAGAAGTTCTTCTCTGGTCAGGTCTGCAATGTTTTTTGCATGTCCCTCGATGTTCTGCGCAGCCCTTCGGTATGCCCTGATGCGGAACGGGTTTTCGCCTTTTATCTCAAGCAGGCCGGCAATCTCATTGAAGATAGCGGCTATTTCCTGATTCTTCATGAGTAAAGTATAGCAGAAGGAAACCCCTAAAATTATGCTGTTGCCGAACCCTTTGAGCGACATCAGTATAATTTAGAACAAATGGTGCCGAAGGCGGGATTTGAACCCGCACAGCCTTTCGACCACTAGACCCTGAACCTAGCGCGTCTGCCAGTTCCGCCACTTCGGCTGTTAATATTATATAATATTCCGTAGAAGTGATGCAGTAGATGTCAGTTATTGAATTATGGCAATAAAGACAAGAAGAATGATTTACACAATTTTCATCGGGCTGGCTCTTGGTTATCTGCTCCTTGTCGGTTTTGTTTATATCAGACAGGGCAGTATGGTTTATTATCCCACAAAGGATATAGAGGGAACGCCGGCGGACATAGGTTTGAAATATGAAGAGATTACCCTGAGGACAAAAGACAGCGTTAATCTCTCGGCATGGTATGTGCCGGCAAAGGATGAGCGCGGGGTTGTGCTTTTCTGCCACGGGAATGCAGGCAATATTTCACACCGTCTGGATTCTATCCGCATATTCCATGATTTAGGACTCAGCGTGCTTATATTTGATTACAGGGGCTACGGAAGAAGTGAAGGCTCACCGACAGAAGAGGGGACATATCTTGATGCAGAATCAGCATGGGAATATCTTGTTAATGTGAAAGGTGCGCGCACTGAAAAGATTGTATTGTTCGGGCGCTCTTTGGGGAGTGCAATTGCAGCAGAGCTTGCGCTCAAGCGCAAAGCAGCAGGCATTATCATTGAATCAGGGTTTAAATCTATTCCTGCTCTCGGCGCAAAGTTTTTTCCGTATCTTCCCGTAAGATTAATCAGCCGCTTCCAATATTCAACCATTGATAAGGTGGATAAGATTAACATGCCGAAACTTTTTATCCACAGCCCGCAGGACGAGCTGATTCCTTATGAGCACGGCGCTGCGCTTTTTAAAAATGCGACAGAGCCAAAGGAGTTTCTTCAGATAACAGGCGGACACAATGAAGGCTTTCTGACCTCAGGGGAAATTTACACTGACGGACTGAACAGGTTTATCTCAAAGTGTCTATGAAGGGCTATATCTGTTACAGAATGATTCCTTGGCGGGAGCGTGTGGGAATCGAACCCACCCTTCCAGTTTGTGGCCGGAAACACTGGATTTGAAGTCCAGGAGGGACACCAGAACCCTATGCGCTCCCACGTTGATTTTACTTAATTATTTAGTGTTTACGCAACAACTAAACCCCAACCGTGACAAAATCGTGACAAAGATTTTCGCTGTAGTACTCATCGAGCACTCTTACAGATGGCCTTAAGCTTTCAGGGTAGTGATGAGCGTACCTTTCAGTCGTCCTGATGGATTTGTGACCCATGAGTTTCTGAACTGCGTAAAGGTCAACCCCTGTTTCAGATAGTTGAATCCCTGAGAACGGAGATGGAGCTTTTCTGGGACAGCGTGAAAAGGGAGTTGGAAAATAGAAGGGCGATTAAAGGCGCATTTATATTAAAGGACTTTTCAGTCGGCCTTTCTTCTTCGATAAAATCCCTTATTGAAGATATCAGAACATCAACAATAGGACTCTTTAAAGAGGACGAGGAGGTGGAGTAATAACCAAGCTCGGGACCTTTGCGGACGGATTGGATACATTCTCAGAAGGCATGGACGGTTTTGTGAGATGGGCTGAGATAGAAGAAAAAAGAGTTGCCCTTAGAATGTTGCCCATCTATCCGAGAGATTTCATTGGTAGTTTTTAGACAAGCTCCACTTCCAGGTTTTTTTGAATCTTTGAATACCTTGTCCGTATCCGCGCTCACTCAACGACTTCAAGGATGCCTTTCATCCCCTTATCCCTGTGGCTTTTAAAGAATAATAACTTCTTGTCGCAGGAAAAGGGATAGGTGCCGGCCTTTTTGGGGGTAAACTTAATAACATTAGGCTCTTTTCCCAATGATTCTTTGATATCGATGCCCGCCTCCGGCGCATTTATCACTATATTATGGGGTACGACTCCTCCTTCTTTGCTAACCTTCATTTCCACCGGAACATTCATCTTGACGATGATGTGATCCGGCTTGAAGAAATAGTCACCGCCTAAGACCTCGACCCTTTGGACGCCGTCCTTATCGATCGTGGCCCTGAAGGTAGTCTGCTCGGCGTAGAGATTTGAAACAAAAAGGATACCTGAGATCATAAGCGCTGATGCAATAAAGTTTTTCATCCTTTGCCCTCCTGTTTGTGTTTCCCATTTCCTAAAGGAAAGGGTTATTGCTTAAAGCAATACGTTCAGACCCATAAAAAGCTGCACCACGTAAAAACAGATGATGAGCAGTCCGATAGCCAGATGTATATTCCTCCAGTAAGGAACTGGCCCTTTAATTCGCTTCGAAACAACAAACGTTGTGACTATCAAAGAGGATAGGGCGAGACCAACGAGGAAATGATAATAGTATTTGAGAAGTTCGCCCGAGTCGAGCCCGACTATAATCACACCCGAAAGAAACCCGCAGACACCCATGAAGGCCAATACCGGCCCGTTTCTCCTGTGTCTTTTTATGAGCTGAAAAGGCGGAGAGCCGGCAAGTCTTCCCTTCCTTATTTGCAATCCGAGTCTGCCCTGACGAAGAAAAAGGACCATCATCGTGAAGTTGTAGACGGCATGCAGCAACTTGAGATATGCGATTATCTGCCCGCTCACCATTTTTCAGACTGGGCCTCTTCTCATAGGATATTGAGAACAATACACTTTCCTGATGATGACTGTTTCACACCTGTAGGCTATCAATATGGCAACGGCTTGTCAATATGGGCAAAGAACGCACGTTACTCATTATGAGACAAAAGGAATATTTCCTGACATTGGAAATTCCTCTTCAGGATTGGGAATATTTTTCAGCGTTAAGTTATAATTTATTATCTCAAAAACAGCAGTTGATAACGCCAACAGTTTCCTATGCGTTCTCGCTTAGAAGCGCTTACTTTTGGCTGTGAACTCTGTGGTTAAATGTTTTTTCAGGATTATCAAAACCAGGGAGGAAACGAATACAATGCGATTTTCGAAAAACACGAACCTTAAAGGATTTTTCTTTGCAGCCTTCGTTCTACTGCTTTCCCTTGTTACTTCACCGGCCTTCGCAGGAGAACAGGAGCTTGGAGTAGACAAAGCAAAGGGGCACTGGACTGTTTCAACCGGTTATGGAGTCACTCACCCGGGACTCGGCGCCACGGAAACGAAGGTAGAAACAGCGGAGCTCATATTGAGCTACGGGCACTTTTTATCTGAAGAAGTCGGTAAATCATGGTATCGCGGAAGGCATGAGATAATCGTTGAACTGCCCCTGCATTATGTTGTCAGTCCTGAAACAACACCGATGGTTGGAATCACTTTTCTTGCATCGTGGGTTTTTACCGCATCGAAAACAATGACCCCTTACATCTTTGGGGGAGGCGGCTTAATTTACACAAACCTCAACGTGCCTGAACTCGGAAGAAAGCTCAACGGCACCTATCAGGTCGGAACTGGGTTCCATTATTTTTTCAGGAAGAATACCAGCATGGATTTCAGCTACCGGTTTCATCATATCTCAAACGCCGAAACCGCAACACCCAACGGACCTCTTAACTCAAGCAAGTTCCTTTTCGGCATCTCTTTCTTCCGCTAATGCACTCCCCTTTTTAATCTAATTTCTCGAAGGCTGTATTCACATACATCTTTCCGCGGCTTTTCCGTCTTTCCGGCAGACGAGCAGTACCTCACTCACCAACTCGGTGTCGATCATCCGGGGGAAGAGGGCGAGCTTCTTCTGAAAGCGCAATCCCAGCGGCATAAATACATGGCTATACCACCACATTGCCTTCTTGCGCCGATGTGTGAGGAACCACATCCCGAGATCGAGCAGGCGCGACGATTTCGGTTTCATCCCATATATAGCGCTCTGCTCCACAGTGTAGCCGTGCTCCTTGAGCTTGGCGAGCAGGCGCTCTGGTACGTAACGGCGCCGGTGCCCTACGAAGTCATCGAATGCCGTCCACTGCGATGGGTGAAGCGGTACTGAGAGGAGAAACGCTGCTCCGGGAGCGGCCACGCGCGACAACTCGGACAACGCGCCATCATCATCGTCAACATGCTCAACAATGTCGAGGGCGCACACGAGATCGAACATGCCGTCAGGAAACGGAAGCGAGGACACGAGGCCAAGAACTGCGTTTGCTCCATGCGCGCTCAGTTTGGCAATTGCCGGTGCGCTGATATCCACGAAGTACGTCTCCTTGAGAGGAAGCCGAGGCCTCAGCCCGGGTGCGACTTCGAGTTGCAGCCGCGACGGAGAGACAAGTGAGCATACGAGCGGCCAGGTGTTAAAGCGCTCGGGTTCGACCAAGTGAGCGTCTGTCCACAGCGGATCGTAAAACCGGCGGTTTGCTTCGAGGAGCTCGGGGTCAGTTCGGTTGTGTAAATGGGCTGGATCCATCTATCTCTTCCTTTTTAGTTTCTGTGTTCGTTTCATTTCAGCTCTTATTCGAACTGGTTTCTGATCCTCAAAAACGCGGGGAGGTTCTTTATAATCCTGAATGTGCTGTCAGGACATTTAAACATCAAAGGCCAGAATTTCTTCATCCAGTTCTTTCCGGTGTAAAATCTCTTAATAGCCTGCCTGTGAAGTTTCTCCATCTTCTCTTTGGATTCTATTCCCTTAGGCACAAAGACAAAATTCATGCAGTTCATTAATTCCCATTTCTCATCGAACGTCCCCTCTTCATGGATCGTCTTATAGGCAGGTGAGCCGTGAAAGGGCGTGAACTTGGTCATATTCATATCATCAAGCCTGAGTTCTTCGATAAAATCAGATGTTCTCTTTATAGTCTGCTCGGTCTCGCCCGGAAGCCCCATCATAAAGAGTCCTTTTGCTCTCATGCCGTTTTTCTGTATCCGCCTGACCGTGTCCCTTATCTGAGGCAGGGTCACATTTGCTTTATGCCTGTCAAGCAGTCCCTGGTCTCCTGATTCCATCCCTATGCTCACCATCCATCCGCCGGCGGCTTTAAGCGTCTGCAGAAGGGCGTCGTCCGCATGTCCTACCCTTACAGCGCAATTGAATGTCATCTGCAAAGGCTTTTTCCGAAGCAGCCAGCAAAACTCCTCCACCCTTTTCCTGTTAAAGGTAAAGAGATCGTCATAGAAAAAAATGTGCCTCACCCTGAAGTTTTTCTTAAGAAGAGCCATGTGTTCATAGAGATATTCGGCTGAATTAAACCTGAAGCTTCTCCTGAAAACAGACCGGTCGCAATAGGAACACTGGTAAGGACAGC
>ERZ1292630.5522-Hain-H41-02um-R3-5522-length-10332-cov-4_pt1 | contig 10332 bp, 10 predicted proteins | sample MGYA00564408_ERZ1292630 | MGnify/ENA primary metagenome ERZ1292630 (study PRJEB36523, sample SAMEA6512641) | groundwater metagenome | collected 2019-01-08 | study: AquaDiva: Metagenomics assemblies of 32 groundwater samples
TTTGGCAACGTAAATCGCTTCGGGGCTTAAAGCCTCAACATTGGGTTGTGTGGTTTCTTTTTTGTCTTTGAAGTTTGAAAGGCTGAAAATATTGTCGGGCAAACTACCGCGCGAAAAGCCTTTGGACATGTATTGAGATGCATCAATTAGATTTTCACTGTCCGAAATATCGGCGTTTGCGTTGTTTGGTTGCTGCGTCCTTAATTCGTCGCGGCCCAAATATGAAACAGCCAATTCGCGGAATAAATAGTCCAAAATAGACGATGCATTGCCGATGGAATCATTGCCATCAACTTTGCCAGAAGGTTCAAATTTGGTGCCAATAAAAGCGTCGGCATATTCCTCAAGCGGCACGCCATATTGCAAACCAATTGAAGTGGCGATTGCGAAATTATTCATTAAACTGCGAAAAGCCGCGCCTTCTTTGTGCATATCAATAAAAATTTCGCCCAATTCGCCGTTTTCAAATTCGCCAGTATGCAAATAAACTTTATGGCCGCCAACTTTGGCTTTTTGAATATAACCTTTGCGGCGATGGGGCAGGCGGCGGCGCGAAGCGGGCTTGGTAATCGTTTTTTCGACAATTTTTTCAATTTGCACTTCAACGCGCTCAATCACCGGTTCTTCTTGCCAAGTTTCATATGAAGCCAAATCAATCGCGTGGTCGATTAAATCAATGGTCTGACTTTTAATTGCAATTCCTGGCCAAGCGTGACGCAGTGCCACTGAAAGTATTTGCTGCAATGCATTGCCGCCATCTTTATCTGAGCTTAATTTGAACTCCCACAATATTCCCTGCAGGTTCAACTTATTACCAGCCGCGGCGATGAGGTTGGCAATTTCTATTTGCTGTTCAAGCTCGATCGGCTGCATGAAATGTGGAATATTGTCCAAATTCTTGCTGCCCAAGGCCCAGAATTCAGTTTTTTCAATTTCGGTCCTCTCGAAACCAAGCGCTTCTAGCAAATCAAAATCTGGTGAAGTAACTGTCGCAATATCGGTTCCCAAAATAGCGATTGTATGATCAACCCCGACTACCCATGGCGATATTGCATCCGCCAAAGTTCGCGCCGAAAGCAATGCTTGCTGGGTTGCCAATATTGCATCATCGTCTAAACCGCATTTTGCCAAGCTATCGAACGAAATGGCTGGCGATTTGTGCAATGTGCGTGTCCCCAGCAGCGATTGCGTGATTGCTTTGCCTTTGGTTATATCCAGCCCAAGCGCTTGTTTCGCGCATTGTTTGAGGCCGAATTTGGTTTCGCTTGAACTGGTTGAAAACTCGACAATGAGTTCGCCAACCGGCATGAAACCGACAGATTCCGCGTCGAGAATTGCCAATATATCCTCATCATATTCGGCTTGAATTGCCAATTGGTAGTCAATATCGCCCGCACTCAAAACGCCAAATATTTGTTTAATTATTTGCGCCGCCGCTTCGCCATCATATTCAAAACCCAAAGCCATAATTGCCGCGCCAAGACCGCAAAGTCCGATATTGAAACAAAGTATTGGGCTTCCCAATAATGCGCGCCAAGCTTCAATATCGCTTTGCAAATCACCAAAATTGAATTGACCCAATTCCACATATTTAGCGAGATTTATTACTATATCAGCGTGTTCTTGATTGTTGGATTGCAAAATCTGTGGCGACAGTGCGATAATGGCAGGCATAATGTCGGTTGGTTTAGCTTGGCTAGGCAAACCAGTAAACGAAATTTGAATAATTTCGTCCAAGCTTTCAAACTTGCTCTCAAGTGCCATGGAAGCAGTAAAATCTTGATTCAAAAGGTGGGCGTCAATCATGGATTTTATCGCGCCAGCAGGAACGCCACGCTCAAACGCCCGCCCAATTGCCCGCGCCAAAAGCGGGTTTGAGCTGTGATCTTCTCTTGATGAACCTTGTGCCCTATCCAAAGCGTCTTGGATTTCAAGCCAAGATTTGCTTATTGCGGCTCGGCCTGCGATTTGCGCTGCATGTTCAATTTTTGCATTTTGATTGCTTTTGATAAGCGCGTTTAATTCTTCACTAGTATTTGCAAACTTAATTATTTGCCTGTGGTCAATCGCGCGAACCCACGTCGCATGAATTGCTTTTTGCGACAAAATACTGGCTTTGACTTGTGCTTCCGCGTCCGCCTTTTCACCATTGGCGTTAGCAGTATTTAAGACGGAAATTCGCTGGTCCAATTCAATTTCTAAATCGGCGCCATTTGATAGGGCTAATTTATGGAATGCGCATTTAACTGCATCAAGAGACCACCCAATTGGCGCAGTCACAGCGATGGGGATACCAAAATCATCAATCGCAACTTCACGGCGCGCAAAGACGCTGCGGTTATTGTGGCTAAGGCTGTTGGCTTTCGACCAATTTTGGGTCGAGAAATTGTCACTTGTCATATTATTTCCGCGAATCGCTGCGCTTTATTGAAGGTCGAACTTAGTTTGGGCGAAAATATGCAATCTGCAAGCATTTTAGATTTTGAGGTGGCGCAATTCAAAAAAATGGTTCAGCAATTGTCGCTTGTTTTTTGGACAAAACGCTTATAGGTTCAGGACGGCTTTTTCTCATTTGCGTGGTAAATTCGGTGCTTAAAAAAATTTTTACATGGTGGAATGGTGCGACTTTAGGGGCGTTGTTTGATGTTAATCGGCGCGCAAAACAAATTGGCGAGGACGATATTGGAAATCGCTATTTTGAAGAGCCGCACCCAAGCATTGAAGGCCGCAAACGCCGCTATGTTCTCTATAATGGCTATGCCGAACCTTCACGAATTCCTGCTGATTGGCATGGTTGGTTACATCACACTTTCGATGAACCGCCAAGCATCGCGCCATTCCTATTGAAGTCATGGGAAAAGCCGCATCGTCCGAATTTGACGGGAACGGTTTTCGCTTGGCGGCCAAAAAATAGTATTGCCAATTCCAAAACTTCGGCGCCAAAAAACTATGTTTCATGGTCGCCAAATGACTAGCTTGAAGGCAATTAAATTACCTTTTAGAATTGTGGCATTGGCGGCAATCAGTTTGTTTTTGTGGGGTGTAAATGGCTTGACCGCGCAACCTTCATCTGATCCTACCGGTGCCGAAGGTGTTTCCACGCCAGCGCCGACACCAAACCCAGTCAAAGACGCGGTATCTGCGCCCAAAGCGGATGAAGGCATGGATCCCGAATTAGGGTCAATCCAAGACGGGAACAACCAGGGCATAGACCCGGCTTTGCGCACCGATAAAGACGGCAATTGGGTTGATGGCAGCACTAAAGCGAAAGATGCTAGCGCCGACACAAACAGCCGCAGCAATATGCCAATGCCAGCAATGCCAGTCATACCAACGATTTTGATTGAAGCGCTTTTCCCAAAAGACGAAGTCAATCCCGAAACTGGCGCTAGGCCTATAAATGAAAACCTTGGCACATCGGTTGTAATATTGGGATTAAATCGTGACACTGGGCAATCATTGCGATTTAGAGTCAGTCAAAACCAAAAAGTCAATTTTGGTAATCTTACAGTTCAATTGCATGCTTGTTACCGTGCTGCCCCGCTAGACGCCGACGAATCTTGGGCACATGTCGAAATAATTGATAATGGTCGGCCAATGGTGACGCAATTGGCAGTTTTGCCAAAACGCAACCGTGCGCGCCGCAGAGCGCAAAATGCCGCGAGAACCATAAAAAACGGCTGGATAATTGCCTCAAGCCCGACAGTTACACCAATTGATCATCCCATTTATGATATTGCACTGATTGCTTGTGAAGGCGGCGCGACCACGCGCACATTGGTGGTTCAAAACCCAGCCAGTCTGAGCGGCGCTAAACCCAAATCCCCGTCGGTAATTAGTGCTGCGCCTGCGGATTTGGCGGTCATCACCGCAGCGCCCGCGCCTGTGCAATCAGTGCCAAACAATGCGCCCCCTGCGATAGCGGGAACGCGGAATTAGAAGATTGGATTTGCGCATATTGTGCCGCTGGAAATTGGCAATTCGCTTTTATTGCTATTTTCAATTTGGCTTGAAATTCGCTTTTTGAGATTTCAATAATCCCAAACTGCACCAAATGTTGATTGACAAACTGCGCGTCAAGCAATTGAAAACCTGCTGAAATTAGACCCGCGACCAAATGAACCAGCGCGATTTTGCTGGCGTTGCTTTTGCGGCTAAACATGCTTTCTCCAAAAAAAGCACCGCCAATCGCAACTCCATATAACCCACCAACCAGCAAATCATCGTCCCAAACTTCAATCGAATGGGCATAACCGTCGCGGTGCAGCGCGTCATAAAGCTGAATGATTGGGCGATTTATCCAAGTTTCACAGCGCTCCTCCGATTGCGCAGCGCATTCTTCAATGACATGCCGAAACGCCCGATTGGCAGCAATTTGAAAAGGGTTTTGCTTAACTTGCCGTCGCAAGCGGCTGGGAATATGGAAATTGTCTAAAGGCAGAATGCCGCGTTTCTCAGGTTCAATAATCAAAAGTCGCGGGTCGTCGCGGCCATCTGCCATCGGAAAAAGGCAACGGCGATATAAATCCAAAAGATTAGCTGAGCCAAATCCTTCGATTGTTTTGCCCCTATTTTTCGGCTTGTTCAATCCAATGTTCGAGCCAATGGATATTGTAATTGCCGTCAATGATGTCTCTATCCTGAATGAGTTTCAGAAATAATGGCACAGTGGTCGAAATTCCACTTATCACGATTTCGCCCAAAGCGCGACGCAGCCGCATCAAACAATCGGTGCGGTTCTTGCCATGAACAATCAATTTGCCAATCAAACTGTCATAATAAGGCGGAATACGATAACCCGCATAAATTGCAGAGTCGAGCCTAACGCCCAAGCCGCCGGGTGCATGAAAATCATTAATGGTGCCAGGTGACGGCGCAAAAGTAGCAGGGTCTTCGGCATTGATGCGGCATTCAATGGCGTGGCCAGAAAATGACACTTCGTCTTGCGTGAATGACAAAGGCATGCCCGCCGCCACCCGTATTTGTTCGCGCACTAAGTCGATGCCGGTAATGGCCTCAGTTACTGGATGCTCGACTTGCAAGCGAGTGTTCATTTCGATGAAATAAAAATGTCCATCTTCATAAAGAAACTCAATCGTGCCAACGCCCAAATAACCTAGCGCTTTGATGGCTTTGACCACAATTTCGCAAATTTCATCACGCTCGGCACTGCTCAAAGCGGGGGAAGGAGCTTCTTCCAATATTTTTTGATTGCGCCGTTGCAAAGAACAATCGCGCTCACCCAAATGCACAACATTACCATGAGAATCGGCAATGACTTGGATTTCAATATGCCTTGGCACGGTCAAATATTTCTCAAGATACACAGTATCATCACCAAAAGCGCCTTTGGCTTCTTGCCGCGCGTGGGCCAAAGCCTGCGATAAATCAGCTTCAGTTGCAGCGATTTTCATCCCGCGCCCGCCGCCGCCCGCCGATGCTTTCACTAACACTGGAAAGCCGATGGTTTTTGCCACTTTCAACGCGTCTTCGTCCGAACCAATAGCACCATCGGAACCCGGTACCACAGGAATGCCAACGCTTGAGACCGCAGCTTTCGCCGCAATTTTGTCGCCCATCATGCGGATATGGTCGGGTTTTGGGCCAATAAATGTAAGGCCGTGGGCTTCAACAATTTGCGCAAAACGGGCATTTTCAGATAGGAAACCATAGCCTGGGTGAACTGCTTGTGCGCCCGTAATTTCACATGCACTTATGATTGCTGGGATATTCAAATAAGACGCGGCACTTGATGGTGGGCCAATACATACGCTTTCATCTGCAAGCCTTACATGCATGGCTTCTTCATCGGCAGTTGAATGAACCGCAACTGTCGAGATGCCCATTTCCTTGCAAGCGCGGTGAATCCGAAGCGCAATTTCGCCGCGATTTGCTATGAGAACTTTATCGAACACTATGGCTATCCTATTATTCGATGATGCAAAGTCGTTCACCAAATTCTACTGGTTGGGCATCTTTGACAAGAATTGCTTTGATGACGCCGCCGCAATGTGCATTTACCGCATTAAGGGTTTTCATGGCCTCGACCACAAAAAGCTGTTGTCCTTCGCTCACTGTATCGCCAATATTTACGAACGGCGTAGCACCCGGTTCTTGCGCCAAATAAATTGTGCCAACCATAGGTGAAGTGACAAAATTTGCTGCCACTTCGTTTTTAATTGGTGGAATTTGGGCTGGGTCGCTCGGCATTGCGATGGGCGCTGCTATTGGCGCAGTAATTGAATGTTGAACTGTTTGCGGCGCCGCGATTTGGCTGATCACATTGCTTTGTTTGGCGACCCTAATTTTGGTTCCCGCATGATCGACTTCAATTTCGCTTAAGTCACTGTCTCGAAGAATCTTCGCAAGCTCTTTAACAAGTTTAGTGTCAAAGCCATTTGTCGTCATGTTTTTTCTCCAAGTCCGAATTGGTTTCTAACGCCAAACGCAAATTAAACCAAGCCTTTAGAACATAGGTTGCTCAAATTTTGCCGCGAAGCCCATCAATCGCGAGGCGATAAGATTGAATGCCAAAACCCGCGACAACGCCAAATGCCACGGGCGACACATAGCTTTTATGGCGGAAATCTTCGCGGGCATGGGGGTTGGATAAATGCACTTCGATTATTGGAATATCGAGTGCTTTCAGCGCGTCATATATGCCAATTGAGCTATGGGTTAGGGAAGCAGCATTGATAATCAAGGCGCAGGCCGCAGTTCGGGCTTCTTGAATCCAATTGATTAACTCGCCCTCTACATTGGATTGGTGAAAAACAACTTCCGCACCCAATGCTTTGGCGGCTAATTCGCATAAATCTTGCACATCTTGCAACGTATTGTGACCATAAATATGTGGCTCTCTTATGCCTAGCATATTGAGATTAGGGCCATTTATTACATAAATTTGCTTTGTCATATTTTGTTTTTAGCCTATGAAACAATGTTTTGAAAGCTGGAACTTAACTAAGTGGCGAAAACAATGGAAATTATGTTAAATGGTCAGGCACATAACTGCGAAAAAGACATTAATATAATGGCTTTGGTCGGCGAACTTGAACTTGATCCGCGTTCAATCGCAGTTGAATTAAATCGGCAAATTGTTTCCAAATCGCTGTGGCAAGTTACCATATTGAAATCGGGTGACAAAATGGAAATAGTGCAGTTTGTTGGCGGTGGATAAAGGATAGGAAATTGGGAAACAGCATTAATGACAATTGGCGCGTTGGCGGCTTTGAGCTGAAATCACGCTTAATTATTGGCACTGGAAAATATAAATCATTCGAGGAAAATGCCCGTGCTGCCGAAGCAGCAGGGGCGCAAATTGTGACAGTTGCGGTGCGCCGTGTGAATGTGACCGATCCAAATCAGCCAAAATTGACGGATTTTATCGATCCTAAAAAATACATATATTTGCCAAATACGGCTGGTTGTTTTACTGCCGAAGATGCGCTGCGCACCTTACGATTGGCACGTGAAGCTGGCGGCTGGAAGCTTGTGAAATTGGAAGTATTGGCGGATCAAAAAACCCTTTTCCCCGATATGATGGAAACTTTGGAAGCCACTAAAATCTTGGTCAAAGAGGGTTTTGATGTAATGGCCTATTGTTCGGATGACCCAGTTTTTGCGCGCAAAATCGAAGACGCTGGCGCTTGTGCGATAATGCCACTGGGCGCACCAATCGGTTCGGGCCTTGGCATTCAAAACCGCATCAATATTCGTTTGATTATTGAGCAATCACGAGTGCCAGTTTTGGTGGACGCAGGTGTTGGCACGGCATCTGACGCGGCAATTGCTATGGAGCTTGGTTGCGATGGCGTCTTGATGAATACTGCGATCAGCGATGCCAAAAACCCAATATTGATGGCAAGCGCAATGAAACACGCAGTTATCGCTGGCCGTGAAGCCTATCTTGCAGGGCGAATGGCGAAGAAACTATATGCCGACCCCTCAAGCCCGCTCGGTGGCTTAATTTGAAGTAGCCGTCGCCGAAGCTGGATTGCTTTCCGCGCCAATCATTGCTTCTAACTGATCCTTGGCAAAGCCCGAAATCAAATTGCCATTGATGAGGAAACCCGGAGTTCCATTAATCCCAACTTCTGTGGCTTGGTTGCGAATTTTTTCAAGCCTTTGCGCATATTCAGGTTTATTCATATCGGCCCGCAACCTTGTGGTATTTAAGCCAACCGATTGGGCAATCGACATAATTTGCTCCAACCCTAAATCACCTGTTGCGGACATCAATGCGCGGTGGAACTCCAAATATTTGCCTTGAGCATGCGCCGCCATTGCAGCTTTTGCGGCCAAAGTGGAATTTGGGCTGAGGATTGGCAATTCTTTGAAAATATATCTTATATCGCGGCGCTTATTCATGGTTTCCGTCAACCATGAATTTGCCGCATGGCAGAAACCACATTTGTAATCAAAATACTCAATAATTGTGACTTTGGCATTGGCGGGGCCAAACGCAATTTGTGATTCCTCATTTTTGATTTTGCCGTATTTGGTTGCAACTTGTTCGTTTTGTTCCCTAATCATAATCGCTTGATAGGCATCTTGCGCTTCGACAAGAATATTGGGGTCGCTGACCAAAGTGTCACGCACCAACAGCCTTACTGCCGCTTGTTGCTCCTTAGTGAGGGTCGCAAGCACATTGTCATTCTTGGCTTTGGCTTCGGCGCTCATTTCCGCGGCTTCTGGCGCTTTTGTCGTCGCGTCAGTTTTGCTGCAAGCGGTTAAAGCCAAGCAAAGACAACCAATTATAGTAAGAACTCGCATTATTTACCTCGAACAGAGAATCGTTAGGAGTAAGCATTATCGGCAAATCATTGGTTAAGTATTAACAAAAGATTGCGTTTTACCGAGGACTCGCGTCGCCGCGCCGTATCATTCGCGCCACTAATGGATCCGTAATTGTCACGATGTCGCTCGCGCGTTGCCATTGTGGAGCGCTGCGTTCAAAATTACGGCGAGCAACTTGGGCGAAGCGATTGGCGCGTTGCATGTCTCCCAAGGCAAATGCTTCTTCGGCGGTAGCAAGCCGCGCGAGACCAGTTTTACCTGTGCGGTCTGCCACCACAGCCAATTGATTCCAAGCAAAAGCATTATCTTCTTCAAGGCGAAGCGCGGTCAATAATTCCGCTTCAGCAAGCTCATAACTAGCAGCGCCCGCAATATTTATTAATGTGCGAGCATAACCAATTCGCAATAGTGCCGAATCGGGAGCCAATTCGACAGATTTTTGATAATATGGCAACGCGAGTGTGGACTGATCATTTTCAAAATATATTTGCCCCATAAGTTCTTGAAAATAGGGGTTATTCGGTTCATCGTCGATAAGGCCACGAACCAAGCCAGTTGCCATTTCAATGTCTGGTGCACGATAAAAAGCAATTGCCCGCGCATAGCGCGCAACGATCGACCTATCACTTGGTGGGTATTTGAAAAAAGTCTGCTCCGACGTGTATAAAAACCCTTGGATTTTTGCCTGTATCAATTGCAAATTTCGAATGTCCTCGGCACTATCCGCTGCGGCTTTATATTGGCTGCGAGAAATGCGGTTTTCGAGCGCGCTAATTCGACTTGACGATAAAGGGTGAGAGCGAAAATAAGGCTCACGGCGGGCTTCCGCCATTACTTCCATATAACGGAATTTTTCAAAGAATGTGACCAATCCTTGACCCGATTGGTGGGTGGTTTCAAGATAGGTCAAGGCGGCTTGATCGGCGCTGGCTTCTTGCACCCTAGTATAGGTGAAAAAACTCAAGAGTGCGAATTGTTGTGAACTGGCCAAAAGCGCTGCGCCAGCATCGCTCGCGCCCGAGGCAATTGCCAAAAGCCCCAATGCAATCGTTACATATGCCGGCACCATTGCATTGCGCTGGGCTTCTGACGACCGTGCTAAATGCCCGCCCGCAATATGACCAGTTTCATGGGCAATAACTCCTTTAAGCTGATTTGGCGTTCTGGCTTCAAGTATAAGGCCAGTATTTAGATACATTTTTTGGCCGTCAGTAACAAACGCGTTGAGACTTCTATCGCTAACCAAACCGAGTTTTACGTCTTTTGGACTGAGGCCTGCTGCGACAAATAAAGGGTCACTATATGATCTGATGACGGTTTCGATTTCGGCGTCGCGAATCAAAGACTGGGCAAAAACCAAATTAGGAATGCATGTAAGAATTAAGCCGGACGCAAAGTTTCTCATAAGCCTTTTGGAAAAGCCAATTTTTGTTTTTGTTTCCAAGTCGCGCGATTCTTGCATTTTTGTCCGAATATCTGTTGTTCGTATCATAGCCATTGCACACAATTTGCAAAGTGAATTTTAGGCAATCA
>ERZ1292630.5524-Hain-H41-02um-R3-5524-length-10327-cov-4_pt1 | contig 10327 bp, 10 predicted proteins | sample MGYA00564408_ERZ1292630 | MGnify/ENA primary metagenome ERZ1292630 (study PRJEB36523, sample SAMEA6512641) | groundwater metagenome | collected 2019-01-08 | study: AquaDiva: Metagenomics assemblies of 32 groundwater samples
TCAGACTCCAGTTTACAGCAGGCTCTGGCTGCTTATCAGGATTATGATTACGAGTCGTGCCTTGAATTGATTGAAGATTCAATTTTTGTAGACCACCCACAAGGGGCTAAACTTCGCGATTCTTGCAAAGAAGAAATTGAAGACGAAAAACCTGAACCCCTGAATATAGAAGGCGAAGAATCCCAAGAAGTTAAGGAATCAACTCATCAATTTAACTATTACGCCGATCTAAACACCGGCTATACTAATAATTTATATTTAGTCAACACCGCTACCACAAGCCGAGGAACCTACCAAATAGCTGCAGGCGCAGACTACATCATACAAAATACAATTGATTGGGGTCTTGGAGTTAATTATTCATACAACAACGTTGTTGGGTTAGCAAATTCCAGTGATTCGTTAATTAATATCTATATACCACTAACCTACTACCTGACAGATTCAAATCTAGTACTAGAAGCTTATTTAAACTCAACACAGAATAATTCCGCCACCTCTTATCGACAAACAGGAGCCAATGCAATTTACAATTATTATCTATCTAATTTTGTGATTGGCCTAGCTGTAGACGCTTCTGTTAAAAAAGCAATTTTAACCACTTACAACTACGTTAATGGAAATTACACCATTATTAAGGGTGCTTTGGGTTATGCTTTTAACAAAAATAATTTTTCAACTTACATCCAAGCAGCACGAAATAATTCAGAAGACCAGGCTGTAACCGGCGGCAGCATCCCCTATGCCAACAATGAATCTCAAGTTGGTGCTACATTAAGTTTTTGGGTGAGTTCTTCTTCCCGATTTATTGCCAAGGGAGCGTTGACGAGAACAAACTATTTAAACAAACTCTCTGCCAATAATATTTTAAGAATTGATAGTGAAAGTCTTTTCAAGCTTAAATTTGAAGAAGCTCTGAGTAGCAATATTAAACTTTATGTTGAGGGTTCTATTACAGACCATAAATCCAATTATGGCGATTTGGAACTGGCTAATAAAAACTACAAAGAAAATTCACTGACACTTGGTCTTTTTTTCAATAACTGATATGAAAAATCCTGCATTACATGATTTTATTATTCAATACCAAGCCGATGTCTTTCGGTTTTGTTTTTATTTATGTCGCAACGAAGTTTACGCCCAAGACTTAGCACAAGAAACCTTTATTAAGGTGCTCGTTAATTTCGATAAAATTAAAGACAATCATAAGGCCTATTTATTTCAAACAGCAAAAAATCTGTTTATTGATAATCAAAGAAAAAATAAATATGAAAAATCCTTTTTATCCGGCCAAATTGAAAGCCAAACGATCAATCCGCCTGACTTAGAGATTTGGCAGACATTATTCAGTCTTGATCAAGACGAACAAGAAATCCTTATTTTAATTGATCGAGAGGGCTTGTCTCTTAATGAGGCAGCTGACGTATTAAAAGTATCCGAAAGTGCGCTCAAATCGCGTTTAATGCGTGCTCGTGAAAATTTTAGAAAAAAATGGAATATTTGAGTCCTTTTTAATTCTCGTTCGTCTTATTGATAATGAAAGATTCAAAAGACCATATAATAGACCAGCTTAAAAATCTCAAAGGCCCTCAGCCAGATCCTTACTTTGCTAGCCGGGTTTTGGCTCATCATCAATATTCTGATGAAAAAAAGAAGGTTTTTGTATGGAAACTTATTTCGGGTCTCTGTTTAACCCTAGGTTCATTTTTTAGCTTTTATTTTTTTCAAAAAAATACCCCTTACAAGTTTGATTATCAAAAAGCCCCAATTCATAAATCGATGATGCTTGTTTTAACAGAGGTTCCTAATGATTACAGAATTGCTTATGTTTCTTTGGAAATCGATGAAGGCATGACTTTTGACATTGCTAATGCGAGTTTGCGTAGTAAAAAAGAAATTACCCTAGCCATTGATAGTGACTCCTTAAAACTAGGCCGCCTGCCTTTCGTTTTTATGGCTGTACTGGCGGGTAAAAAGAATGTAAAAGTTAAATACCTTGATGCTGAATTCGAGGTTGTTAAACATGAGACCTATTATTTAGATTTTTTTGACCTAAACAATACTAACAAAAAACCAAAAAAGGAGATCCAAAATGAAAAAGTTTTTAGTGGCAATTTTAGCTCTAAGCCTATCGCATCTTAATGCTTTTGCAGTTGAAATGGCACCCGCCACAACTGAAGATTCAAAACGATTTGAGTCTGGTGCTGAAAGACACGAGCAAGAAAAAAAAGAAAGAGAAGCCAAACGTGAAGAACGTAAAGCCGAACGCAAAGCTGAGCATGAGAAACGCAAAGAAGAGCGCAGAGCCAAACGCGAAGAACGTAAAAACGAAAGTGAGGCTCAACGTGAAGAACGTAAAGCCGAACGTAAAGCCGAACATGAAAAGCGTAAAGCCGAAGGTGAAGCCAAACGTGCAGAACGTAAAGCCGAACATGAAAAGCGTAAAGCCGAAGGTGAAGCTAAACGTGCAGAGCGTAAAGCTGAGCATGAAAAGCGCAAGGAAGAACGCAAGAATCGTCGTGAAGACCGACGTGAGGACCGTAAAGAAGATCGTCGTGAAGACCGACGTGAAGATAGCAGCGGTAGACCAAGTGGTGGCGGATCAGGTGGCGACGGACCAGGTACCGGCGGCGGCAACTAAAGTTTAAGCTCACAGTTCCCATTTTGTACTGCATCACAGCACTACAAAATGGGAACATATTCCAAAGTTCTTACACGACTTCCGCCTGTGTCTGTAAATTGCATCTAACTGATTTTCCCCCTCGGTGAATTAGGAGTTTGCAATGAAAGATATCTGCTATTACGAAAATACAAGTTCTGCAAATCAAAAGGCCTACTTAAAACTTCAATGTAATTGCGTCTTATGTGGCACCACACTTGAACTTAGATTCGAAAATACAAGTGAGGGTGTAATAAAAGAAGAGGCCACCTGCCCCCAATGCGAAATCAGAGCCCGCGCCAAAATTCATTCGCTACAATAGCTTTTATGTTATTTTTTTGACGTTCGAAAAAAAAGCGCCAAAACTTTGAAAATCCTGAAGACCATAGCCAGATTGTTTGACAGCCGCAAAAGCTCCGCTTACCTCAACTGACGATTTATTGTAAGTGACTAGCCCTACGTCAAGCTCGCTAGCAATCTTTGCTAATTTTTCGGCATCACCCCACAAATGTGCAGCAAAACCAAAATAAGATACATTTGAATACTTAGGTACATCAAAAGGATACTTAACTGTTGATAAGATATAAAATGGTGCGTGAACTTGGTCTTGCTGTAAAGTTGAACATCGCGACATATCCTTAGTAAAAATAGTAGGTAAAAAAGATTTTTTTTGAAAGTCGGTTAAAACAAAACTCGATTGTAATAATTTTGCTTTGTCTTCATAGGCTAGATGTTTAATTTCATCAAATTTGGCAAAGGAGTTTTTCTTAATACATGGAGTCCATAATGAATCATCCTCAACACCTTCAGATGGCCTCAATAACTCTAGGTAATTTTTTATTTTCTCTTCCCACTGCTGTTCGTATTTTTCAAGAATAAATAAGCGCGAAGAGCTCCATGCTAATTGCCCCTGTCCAGCTAAAAATGAACTCATGATTGAAACAAAAGAATCATCATGGGGTTCACCAATAACAACTGCAGAGTTTTTTGAGCCCGATGAAATTTGAAATTTTTTAAGATTTTGCAGTGAGGCCTGCGTGATGAGTGGCAAAATTTCTGTAGAGTTTTCTGAGCTGCCCGTAAACGAAATGGCCTTAACTCCAGGGTGACAAATCAATGTTTTTTTTACTTCCTTATCGTCAGTGGTTATAATGTTTATTAACCCTTTTGGCGCATCTACAGCTAATATAATCTCAGTCAAAATAGCAGCTGTTACAGGCGAAGCGGAAGAAACTTTAATAATCACCGAATTACCTGCTATCAAAGCCGGTATCAAACGATCCAAAATCACCCTTAATGATAAATTCCAAGACGCCACAATAACAATAACACCCACAGGTGAATACTGAAAATTCTGAGTTTGCGAACCCTGAGTTTTAATTTCTTGAATATTCTTTAATAAAAGATCGATAGAGTTTTTTTTGACAAATACTAATGGCAAACCCTGATCCAGAGCTTCGAGCTTGGCATATTCATCTTGCTTTGTAGTTATCTGGGCCTGAATTTTTTCAACTAAACTCAGGCGATCCGCGCGCGAGCTGTGTTTCCATAATTGAAAGGCCTTATTCGACGATTGAATGGCCGTAATTAATCCGACTAAATCACAATTGCTGACTTCATGTAGTTTTTCTAAAGTATAAGGATTGTATTTAATAAATTTAGATTCGGATTGATAAAATGAATTGTCGATAAAGCTGTGAATCTGCATTTTTTGAATTTAGGGGGATTTTAGGAAAATACAAGGTAATTAGAGGACGCTGGCAAAGTTTTTGGCTTTGCCAGCCTCCGAGTTTTCGATAACTATGACGCTTCGGCGGAGGTTTCTAGCCTCTTTCTAGCCTCATTTGTGCGAGCTAGGAGCTCGGCACCTCCGCCTTTGTTATGTCATATTTACTCATAACACCACCTCCTCTCCAGCCGTTAGAACGGCTTAATAAGAGAATACACCATTAGGCGATGTGCTACAAAAATATAATATTAATCTGATTCATAATGAGAACTTATCGAAAATTGAGCCAAATTTTATTTTAAAAAACTAATAATTTTCTCTTGGATTTGTCTCATGTCTTGTTCTGATCTACGCGCCGCCCGCTTAAAGTCCAAGTCTGGAATACTCCAAGCCGGAATCAAATGTAAATGATAATGTGGCACCTCAAAGCCCGCAACAATTGTTCCCACTCTGGGACAACCCGTGGCTTCTTTAATGGCTCTGGCGATACGCTGAGAGTTCAAAGCCACCTGCTGGTAAATATCACTCGGAACATCAAACCAGTGGTTAACTTCCATTTTGGGAATCACCAGGGTGTGCCCGAGGCTTATAGGATCAATGGTCAGTATTGAAATTGTTTTGTCGTCCTCATGGATTTTATAACTGGGTAACTCGCCATTGATAATTTTTGTAAAAATTGAAGCCATAAGATTTTGCCCTAAATATTATTATTTTTTGAGGTTTACTTCGCCTTTTTTAGAAAAAGGCACTGAAAAAATACCCAGCTTAGCGTGACCCTTAAGCTCATACTCTTTAGTTAAAGTTTTGTTGATAATTCCGGTTAAAATATTCCCGATTGAATTAAATTTAAAGTTGAAGGGTATCGTTACGCTACTCTCTCCAAGTGCCGGTACATTTAGGCCATCACTAAATACGCCTTCGGTTACTTTTTCGCCTGAAAAATTAAGTTCATAGGCTACCTTGTCTAAGCTTAATGCTACTGAGTTGGGGTTTTTTACATTCATGGTAACCGCCATTGTAACGTCTGAGAGATTAATATCAGTCACGTTAAAACCGACAACTTCAACTTCTGGATCTTTTAAAATACCTTTAGTCAAAGATCCACAACTCGCTAAAAATAAAAATGAAGACAGAGCCAATAAAAAAAAATTCATAAAACCTCTATCTTTGTTCAGCAGATTTCCAGGCCATACCTTCTTTGCCTTGCCACTTACCGCGTGGACGATAAATACGATTTTTTTCATATTGTTCATTAGCATGAGCAATCCATCCCGCAACGCGAGAAACGGCAAAAATCGGAGTAAAGATATCCGTCGGGATTCCCATAGCGTGGTAAACAGTTGCAGAATAAAAATCCACATTTGGCATTAAGCCTTTTTGTTTATTCATGGTTTCATCAATAAGAACTGACATTTCATAAAGTTCAGGCTTACCAATTTTTTTTGTCAGTTGTTCTGAAAATTTTCTTAGTATGGCGGCTCGTGGATCACCATCTTTATAGACGCGATGACCGATGCCCATTACTTTTTCTTTAGCATCGAGAGCATCTTTTACAAACTGCTGCGCTCTTTCGATTGTGCCGATTTTAGCCAGCATAACCATAACTTGCTCGTTGGCACCGCCGTGCAAAGGTCCTTTAAGAGCACCTATTGCCGAAACAATCGCAGAATGCATATCAGATAAAGAAGAAGACGTAACTCTAGTAGCAAAGGCCGAACAATTTAATTCGTGATCGGCGTGTAAAATTAAACAGATGTCGAATAATTTAACCAGCTCTGCGTCGGGCTCGGTGCCTTTTAACATATAAAGAAAATTCCAAGCAATGGATTTACCAGCTTTGGGATTTAAAATTTCACGTTTATTACGGATGGCTTCGAATGCTGTAACCAGCGAACCCATCTTAGCAGTTAAACGAACGGCTTTTCTACCATTAGCTTCAATTGAATTGTCATTTGCATCAACATCCCAATGAGACATCAGCGACACCGCTGTACGCAACCAAGACATTGGGTGAACATTTGTCGGTATGGTTTTTAACACTTGCACAAACGATGGCTCTAAAAGCATATTCTGATTTAATTCTGTTTTTAATGATTCTAATTCTGATTTATTTGGTAAACGATTCTTCCAAAGTAAAAAAGCAACCTCTTCAAATGTGGAGTGTTCAGCCAAATCTTCAATTGTGTAGCCACGGTATATTAATGTATTACCCACAATAAATGAGACCGCAGTAGTACAAGCCACAACACCTTCAAGACCTTTATCAAGCGCGCCCTCATAAATATTCACTTCAGCCATATATAATCCTCAATGATAATTTTATTGCTTTAAAAAATACCAAGAACTGGCTTATTTGGCTAGCTTTATCACTTGATTTTTAACCTCAACGACAATCACAGTCTGGTCGCGAAGGGGCTCATCTAATTTTGATTTTCGTTGGGCCTGAAATAGCAATTCATTACGTAGGTCGTGAACTCCGTTTTTGGCATTATCCGTCATAATTTTAACAATGCTCTCTGCACCCAAAATCTCTGATAGACCTTCACTTACAATGCAAATTTTAGATTTGGGCTCTAATTCAATTGATGCCAAAGTTAATTTCTCTGAAAACTGCTGCCCAAATGCGCTATTTGTAGATTTTAAAATCTGAATCGGCTTTTGCGGCGCCTGATAGTACCCATCCATTTTACCAGCACTACAGAATTTCAAGGTGTAATCCTTGCGATCAATAACACCATAAAAAACACTGGTTGTATCCTTTGAAGCTGCTGTTTTTTTAACTTCTTCTGCAATTTGTTGCAGAATCTTATCTGGCGAATTGCCTTTTCGGGCCTCTAGAACATTGGAAACTTTCATAATCAAAGATAAAAACAGCGCCGACATCGCATAACCGGAAGAGGACGCCACCAGAATTCCGAACTTCAATTTATTTTCATGCTCAAAAATATCGAAGTAATCACCACCAAATTTAGATCCGTAAAAAAATTTACGACTGATCTCAAAGCCCGGAATCTTTGGAATTTCGGTCGGTACAATTGACTTATGAACCTCGCTCAGTATTTTTACATCATTTCCAATTTGTGACATAAAGGCATCGAGTTTTTGCGAGATTTTAACTAATTCCTGACGATAAACGATGATCTCAGAATCCTTTTTTTTTAACTCAGCCTCAAGCGCCGCTATTTTTTTTTTCAGCTCTGAATTATCGTCTGTTTTCATACAATATTATGTTCGGTCTTAATTCAAAATTAATCAATAGGGATAATTTTAATGTTATGTTTAATCAAAAGCTCTGCAAAAACCCCATTACCCTCAATTAAGTGCCCCTTAAAACTCCCATCATAAATTTTTGCATAGCCGCACATTGGCGACTTTGTCTTTAAATAAGCCGTGTCTACGCCCGCTTCAAGAGCCAATTTAAGGGCCTCTCGGGCGCCCGCCTCATATTGAGTGGTTACATCATCACCACCAATAGTTACAATTTTAGTGTTTATTTTTTCAGCCTGAGGTCGAGGAGTCAAAAGCCCACCCAACTGCTCAGGACAAACTGGCAAAGCTTCGTGCTTATTTACCATTTCCTGAATTTTAATATTGAGTTTGTTTTTACAGTCGTAACGACAATCAAAACCAGCTAAGCAGGCCGACACGATAACTGGTTTTTTAAAACTTGGCCCCTTTAGGTAGCTAATTTCTTTAGCTAAAACCTTAGCTATTGAAAATTTAGCGAGACCGGGACTTTGCAGCTTAAGCTCTTGCAACTCCACGTCACTCTGCAGATGTTTTTTAAGTTGCTCAGTGGTTTTTATACTCAAGGTGCTTTTAAACCTCTTACTGATTTTAAAATGTGAGGCCCAGTTCTTGGTGGAATAATAAACCGGCAATTTTGAAGGCTCTAATTTTTGTCCAAAATAAAAGTGCCCCCAAAAACTTAAAAATAAATGACTCAACATGTGGTACAGCAAAATCATGATACACAAAAAATTAAACCGACTGAGGTTGGTGGCCTCATTAAATAAAAAATTGACTTGAATATAATCCAGCGCCCTCAATGCGCTAAGGGAAACTAAGCCCCAAGCAAGCAATTGCAAAATACAGACTGACTTCCATATTTTTCTAGTTTCACTTTCATGGTCTGCTTTAAAGCTCCATAAATATAATAGGCGCGAAAGATAAACAGCTAAAATACTGGTCGTAGCTAAATGAATATGAAACTCTGAACGATTCACAAGGTAAATTATAATTGCAATCAATATGTATTCTTTTTTTAAAATCCACTCAAGGGCAAAAAATAAAAGAAATAAAGCCAGCATGTTGAGCGGCCGCCCATCCAGTAAAAATAGCACCAGCGGGTTTTCAAATGACAGATATCCAACTAAAGACCAACTGGCTTTAGTTGGATCAAAAAAAATCAGAACTAATATCAATATAAGCGGCCACGACGCTAAATTCGAAAAACAAAGCTGCATGAGATTTACTCGAGCTTCACCAATTTTAAAGTCATACTTCATCATGGCTTCAATAAGGCTGCGAGCTGGAGAGTAAGATAAAAAAACTTCTTTTAAGGCTTCCGCGATCTGTTTCAAGCTCGATTTTTCCATTTTTATTTACCTCCGCTGTACAAATCAAAACGTATCAACTTCCCACTTATAGATGACATCGGCTTACGAATTGCGGGTGCTCTTAATGGACGTTTAACAACGACTCGCTTAACACCTTTTATCGATAACGCAAAATCTAGAACATCGACGGCATCATTATCGTTGCCAACTAAGTTTTTAAAAAACACCATTTCTTGCCTTGGTAGAGCGGATTTAGTTTTTTCGGGAAACATCGGATCAAAATAAATAACGTCAGCTTTTATCTCCTGATTTTTAAGATACGTCAGGGCATCGCTAAATATAAATTTTAAGTTTAGGCTTGGCTTCTGTGTTAACGCCTCATTTAGCGCCAAATAAATCAATGGATTTCTTTCAAGGGCTGTAACCGCATAACCTAATTGAGTCAGAAAAACGGCATCTATGCCAAGTCCGGAGCTTAAATCCAAAATCTGTAAACCATGTTTTCCCCCGCCCATGGCTTTAGAAATCAGTTCAGTTTTAATCGAGGCCTTTTTTTTTGCATAACTCTGCTTGTTGTGAATGAAATCAATAGAAAACTTATTACCAGCCTTATCAAAAACCACAGGGAATTCGCCAGACATTTCAATTTTTTCAATTAAGTTGAAGTCAAAATTATTTTTTTCTAAAAATTTGAACCATTGTTGAGATTTTTCATCTACAGCACTATTTTTAAAATTAGTAAAAATATTACTTAAGCTCAAGTTAATTCGTCCACAAAGAAGTGAGGTTTTCTAGTACGAGAATTGAAACCATAAATAAAAAAGTTTTTTGAGCTTCACGATGAATCTGCTGCAGGCCGGATCCCATTGGACTTTTAATATTTAAAATTTTCTTTAAAAATGGAATGGACCATAAAATTAAAAGTACTGTCACAATAATGGCCGCAAAAACTTCGGCGTATAAATAATGAAAAAAAATCCATGTCAACAAAAACATAGACCAACTCCAAACCAAAAATTTCTGGGCCCGGTCAAAACCGAGCTTCGTCATAGAGTTACTGATGCCTGATTGTGAGGATGTCATGATATGTGAAAAGTTATTGACCTGGATCAAATACGAAACGGCAAAACCCCAAAGCACACCAAAACTAAGCACCTCTATGTCGATAGCCGCGCCTAATGCCATCTGATAACCTGACGCCAGAACCGGGCCGACGAGTATAAATAAAATCAACTCACCCAGGTGCTGTTGTTTATAAGAATTTTTTTTGGCAAAACGGCCAATGAAAAACAACACTAACAAAACCACTACGACACGGATTAATTCAGGATGAAAAAAAACCACTGGCCCGGCCAGAATACTGGCTATAAAAATCAAAAT
>ERZ1292630.5525-Hain-H41-02um-R3-5525-length-10327-cov-3_pt1 | contig 10327 bp, 9 predicted proteins | sample MGYA00564408_ERZ1292630 | MGnify/ENA primary metagenome ERZ1292630 (study PRJEB36523, sample SAMEA6512641) | groundwater metagenome | collected 2019-01-08 | study: AquaDiva: Metagenomics assemblies of 32 groundwater samples
TCCATATAATCAAAGCCAGTCGATTTTAAGAGGAATAAATTTGCGTCTTCGTTTTCTATTACTATTTTTTCATTATTTTTGTATTTTATTTTATTTAATGATAAGTTTTCTTTAATGGATTCAACAGCATCTTTGCCAAAATCATTAATATAAATTTTCGTGATTTTATCTTTATTTAATTCCTTCAAAAATCTAATACTTCTTATCCCGCTTGCAGCCAAAGGGTCGGCAATCTTCATATTTTTCTTATCCACAGAATTTAACAATAAAACAGAAACATCCCTATTTAGGCTCATGACCGGATTGTAGAAAACTTCCATTTCTTTGGATACTATTTTTTTATTCTCAACATTAATCTTAGCTGATCCTTCATTAACAATTGTTTTCATAATTAAGATAAGCGGCACTTCAATTAAAAATCTTGTCATTGCATAATGTTTAAAAACACCCCATCCTTACTTTCAGTAATGCTAAGGCAACTGATTATTACGGTAATGGGAAATGTAGATGTCGGCAAGACTCAATTGCTGGACACCATTAGAAACACCGCTATAGTTGAGTCAGAGCCGGGCAAAATAACGCAGTGCATCGGCTGCTCCCAGATTCCGCTGGATGTAATAAAAAAAATCAGCGGCAGCCTTCTTCAAAAAGCCAAGATTGAGATTAAAATTCCGGGCTTTCTTATTATCGATACGCCCGGCCATTCAGCATTTACAAATTTAAGAAAAAGAGGAGGCAACCTGGCGGATATAGCCATTCTTGTCATTGACGTCAACGAGGGGTTAAAGCTTCAGACGGAAGAATGCATTGAAATTCTGAAAAATTACAAAACCCCGTTCGTGGTTGCGCTGAACAAAATTGATTTGCTTTCGGGATGGCACTCAAATCCGGAAATAAGCATTCTGGAAAACATACAGAAGCAAAATGAGGAGGTTATGCTGCGCCTTGAAAAAAAACTTTACGAGATTGTGGGCAGGCTGAGCGAGCTCGGCTTTAATTCCGAAAGATTCGACCGCGTTGAGGATTATACAAAGCAGATTGCGCTGATTCCTATTTCAGCGAAAACCGAAGAAGGGCTGCCTGAATTGTTGATGGTCATGACGGGAATGTCGCAGAAATTTTTGGAGGCAAACTTAAAAGTTGATGTCGAAGGATTTGCCAAGGGAACTGTCCTTGAAGTCAAGGAGGAGAAAGGCCTCGGGACAACAGCTGATGTGATAATTTACGATGGCTCTCTGAGCCAGAATGATGTCATAGTTATAGGCTCGCTGGCAGAGCCGGTTGTCTCAAAAGTGAAGGCAATGTTTATTCCGCTTCCTTTGGTGGAGATGCGCGACAAAAAGGCAAAGTTCAGCTCCGTAAAAAGCGTAAGCGCAGCCATCGGAGTAAAAATTTCAGCCCCCGAGATGGGCAACGTCGTTGCTGGCATGCCGCTGAGAAGCTGCGCCCCGTCTGATGTTGAAAGAGTAAAAGAAGAAATCAAGAAAGAAGTTGAAGAAGTTATAATTGAAACTGACAGGCAGGGCATCGTGATAAAAGCGGATTCTCTCGGAAGCCTTGAGGCGCTTATTCAGCTGCTGAGGGAAAAAAACATTGAGATAAAAAAAGCGTCAATCGGAAGCATTTCCAAAAAGGATATATCGGATGCGGAAATAAGCTACGAAAAAGACCCTCTGCAGGCGGCAGTTCTAGGGTTCAATGCCGATTTGATGCCTGACGTCAAGGTCCATCAGAATGTAAAAGTCATTTCTAATAATGTAATCTACAAGCTCATAGAGGATTTTGAGAAATGGCAGCTCGAGACAAAAAAACTGCTCGAGTCAAAGCAGCTGGAATATCTTTACAGGCCGTGCAAAATAAAATTTTTGAGAGGCTATATTTTCCGGCAGAGCAATCCAGCGGTTGTCGGGGTTGAGGTCCTTGCAGGAACTTTAAAATCAGGAGTGCAGTTGATGAAGAAAGACGGCGCTCATTTAACAAGTGTAAAAAGCATCCAGCTTGAGCAGGAAACGATAGAAAAAGCGGAGAAAGGCAAGCAAATTGCAGTTTCTCTTCCGGATGTTGTTGTTGGAAGGCAGATTCATGATGAGGACATTTTATATTCTGTGATTCCGGAAGATCAGTTCAGAAAATTCAAGGAATTTAAAAAATACCTGACTCAGGAAGAAATTGCAGTCCTGAAGGAAATAGCTGAGATTATGCGAAACCAAAACCCCATGTGGGGAATTTAGCGGAGATTTGAAAGAATTTGATGTTTCATAATTTTAATAGAATAAAAAATTAATTAAAAAAACCCACCAGGGAGGGACTTTGATTATTGCACCAAATGTGCACCAGATAGCCCTCCACCCACCCGATTATGATTTTATTTTATTGTGCAACTTGAAATGAAATACAAATTCCATGCTTACGGGCATCCAAATATTTTAGCAACACATAAAACTACGCTTGAATTTACTAAAGATTCTGAATTAAGCCTGAAAGGGGACTGCATTGTTGGTGTCAAGGCGGATTTTGATTTAAATGAAATAAAAAAGTTCGTTAAAAATTTAAAATCAAATCAAATAAAAATTATTATTCAAACAAAAGACAAAAAAATCAAGGAAATTATAGAAGCGGAATTAAACCCCGACTTTAATGATGAAAGGGAAATCGTTATCAGAAAAACGGATTTCGCATCTGAAAGAACTCTGGCAATAAAAGCAAATAAAGCTGCTTTTGAGCTGAAAAGGGGATTAATTAAGTGTTTAAAATCAAAAGAAGGCGAAATAAGTATAATTATGGAAAATAAAGCCTATTAATTTCTCTGAATCTCTAGCTTACGGATTATGCACAAAGTTACGACTAAAAAGAGATAAATTTTTAAAGCAATAAAACAAAGTAACCTCTAGGGTGGAGTTAGATTCTTTAGAAAAAAGGGTGGTGATGAGATAGGAGACTGTATTGAATATATTGTATAGAAACAAAATGGCACTAGGAAGAGAATATCCGGCAGATTATAACCGTAGAAGAGCTTTAATCTATTCTGTAACTAAACAAATAGAAGGTGGAAGAATTGCTAGACCTCAGGATATTGAAACTGTTTTTGGACCTGAATCATTGGGGCCATATTATTTTCAGCATGCTTTACTGCGCACCAGAAAAAGAAGAAGGGACGGGAAGCCATTGCCAAGGCATTCATTTGACGCCGCTTCCCAGTCTTTTTATAGATTTAAACAATCAGGTTATCTATTAAAATATCCCGTTGAAACTTCTGGAACCCTGGTTCATGATGTAGGTGAAGATTTTGGAGAAAGCCTTATCGGAGCAATGGCTGTTAATGATGCGATAGGATATTTATTCGGGTCTGCGGTCGGAAGAATTGCGACTGCTGCAACAAGCGGGAATGGCTTAATTCTAAAATCGCTGGACCGCGTGGTTGAGCAGATGGACCCTCAGGTAAAGTCTGAAATTGACCGATATGTAACGATAGGTATGCTGGAAAAATTAAAGCCCAAAGGAGTTGTATTTACTTCTGATGATATTCTGGGAAATTATGATAGAACGATTAATGCGCTGGAGCGTTTTAGAAATTATGTTTTAAGAAGAGCGAGTTATCTTGAAAATGCCTCACAGGCAAGGATTAGCGGCATAGTTGAGAATCTTGAAACTAAATTAACAGCAAAAATCAAAGGCGGCATTTTGGATACTGGAAGGGCAAGAGAAGGCGTTGACTGGCAATTTCAAAATGTAATATCCATAGCACAAGGCAATAATTTATTGGAGATAGATGATGCGCTAAGGGGAAATGATGAAAATAGGTATCTTTTAGCCCTTAAAAAAACATTATATGCTGATTTTATCAATGCAATTGCTAATGCTGTGCTTGAGGAATACGTAAGATTTCTAGAAGATCCGAAAGGCCACCCAGATTATACAGCGCCAATGATGGTTAAGCTCGCTGATTTGACGGAAACTGCCTCAAATCTTGAAAGTCAAAGCATAGATCATGTAATCAGCATATTCAGAAAAGTGAGGAGGGGAATTTGGTCTGCGCATGATTTAGCGCCCAAGATAAAGCCAGCCGAACTTCCCCGGGACGGAGAATACCAGCGATTACAAAATGCCCAGAACTTTTTATTCTATGCATTAGATTCAGGGGTAAGGGCAAATTTTAAGTTTTATAAGAAAAGGGCCCCTTATCAAACATCATTGGAAACGGAAAGAGACGCATTTGGCGAGATGGCTAAGAAGATGGATGAACTCAAAGCTACATTAAAAACAACTGAAGATATAAGCTTGCTGTCCAGGTTTAGGGTTCGGGGAAACTCTTTTTTATTTTAATCGTTTGATGATTATATCAAATAAAACTTTAGACTAAGGAAAGTCAGACAAAAATGATAGGCTCGCTTGCTGTAATGGACGGGGAATTTCAGGGGTATCTGATAAACTTCCATATAGCCATGGAAGCGTTTAGGAGAAGAGAGCCCGCGCCTAAATCTGTAATGGACTATTTGTTTGAAGCAAGGGCATTGGGAATTCCTTTTACCGCCTATGAGGAGTCTGCGCAGCACAGCAAAGCAAACCTGGAAGAGCTGATGGACAGATTGTTAAGAAAATTAAGCGGAGACGGGGAGCTCAGAAGACACCCTAAGACAATCAAGACTCCCGAGGGCGACGTTCAAGTCCAGTCATATGAAAATAATCCGCGGACTACTATCCTGTACGTCATGTCCGATGTAAAAAAATTCGGGAGTTTCTGGCAAAAAAACATTGCAACCATGGCTTCCCAAAGTGAAACAGGGAACATGGACCATCAGCGCTACAGAATTATAGTAGAGCATCCTAACGCAAGGAGATTTAGGGCCGAGCGTGATTATTCCAGATTAAGCGCTGAAGAGAAAGGAAGATACGATACAAAATTAAGGCAGCAGAGGTTCAAAGGCAAGAAATTCAGGGATCTTTCAACGGATGAAAAGGAAATATTTTACAGGGAATTTGAAGTTGATTACGGAAATCTTACGCCAGCCGAACAGGAAAGATACCGGAGCAGATTTCAAAAATTAAACTGGGAGCTTGCCCTGGGCGTTGCAGGAAGAATAGCCGGAATGCAGGGATTCAGCACCATACCAATAAAGCCTCATTTCATGAATCTTGGAAGCATAAACCTAAGAGCCCAAAGGCAGGTTATTGTTAATCCGAACGGAGAAAGGGTTTTGGAACTGGAGTACCTGTTAAGAACCGGCGGAGAAAACAGCGGAAATTTATTTGAGGAGGTGCTAAGAAGCACAGCCGGCAAAAATTATGACCGCAGCAGAAGAACTGGGGACTCTGCGGAATATGTTGACAGGGACGGGCGCAGTTCGGTTCTGGCAGATAAGGGAGGCCTCCTGATTAATTTTCGGACCTACGGCCATGTAGATTTTAGCATTGAAGATTTAACGGCAAGAATTGCAGCCAAATATCAGGGCGCCGCTTCCAGATATGATATGATACAATCAAAAAAAGAGGCTGGGAAAGGCAAAGGCGGGTCAAGAAAAGAAGAGGAAAGTGAGCCTGAACCTGGAAAGAGAGAGACAGAGATAATGGAAGCAATTCGGCTCAGGATGAGCGAGATACCGCTTGGATTTTTTATTTATGCAGAAACCACTACAGATGACCTGGAGATGAAATACCAGGGAATCGGGCTTGATACAGAAAAAAATCGAGTGGTTTTTGTTAGGGACAGGATAGGTCCCAATGCCGTGGAGGGATACCAGGATGCAAAATTCTTTGTAAGCGATGACTCAAGATTTAAGCAAACCGCCGGGGAAGTGCAGGTAATGTGCCCGGTTATGTTCCATAATTATTTCACAACTGCAAGAAAACCTGATGACAAATCAGATTGGCTTAATCAAAAGGCCCAAAGGTCACTGTTAGATAAAGTTAGAGTCGAAGCCAAGGATATCACATTTGGCTCTGCATTCTTCGGAAGCAGCCCGGAAAGTGATAACGAACTGTCTAAAGTTTACAGAAACTATTACGCAAGATCTATAATAAATTTAGGAAGACAGGTAGTAAATATCGATGATGTAGTGGCAGAATCGGACAGATTTCAAAAATTATTTAGTGAAATAAAAATTATTTACAGTGAAGCCAAACAAAGAATTGATCCGCTCCATCTTAGGAGAGTTACCAGAACAATAGATGCAATCTTAGCAAGCTACATCCAGAGCAAAGGAATGGGAGCGGTATACGATAGAGAAGGAATCAATATATTTAACGAGGCACTGAAAGATGCTGTACTTGAGCTTGATGCCGATTTCGCATATTTCAGAGAGCCAAAAGGAATAGGCCGCGTGCTTCACGAAAGGCATATAGAAATGCTTTTTGCCGCCTACACAAGGCTTGCAGGATCTTTTGATAACTATAAAACCACAAAATCTGATAGGGAGAGAAAAAACATTGTAAGAGAGGTAGTTGCTTCACTATTTGTTGGAAAATTAGTTAAATCATACAATGATGCATATGGAAGGCCACTGCCTTCATTTATACAGTCAGGCTACAGTGCAAGAATCGATAAATTCGGTGCAGACAGGCGCTGGAAGCCTATAAAGCTGGGAAAAATAGGGATAGCGTATGTGCCTCCAAAACTTCTTGAGGGGAGTAGGATACAAGATGCAATAAAAGAAGGGCTTAACTTTAATCCCACTTTGACACCATTTAGGAAATTTGATGTAAGAACTCTTGGCGAGATAACCAAAATTTACGACCGGGCAGAGTACGGCAGGGGCTAGCAATGGACCTGAAAATGCGCAAAGATCTGGAAGCAATCGTAGAATTTTATAGAGATAATGCACCCGCAGAACAGCCTCCAAGTATGGGGAACTGCATTTGGAAGCCAACTATTCCTGAAATGCTGTGGGATGAAATTGTGTATTTTGACGCGTGGCATGCAATTGAGAAAAAACCCCATGAAGGCAGAGTTTTGGTTGCCGGCTCCGGCGACGGCAGGAGAGCAGCTTACCTTAACATATTAGGCTATCATGTCACGGGAGTTGAACTTAATCCCGAGCTGGTCAGGCGGTCACAGGCTCTTTTCAGTGAACTGGAAAAAATAAAATTAGTTGACACTTCAAGATTAACTGTTCTCGATGGAGATTTTTTGAATGATGATGTGTATAAAAAATCCGGACTGAGCTTTGCAGATTTTAACAAAATCTTTGCATACCTTATTCCCGGCAATTTCGCGAGCCTTGCAAGAAAGGCTGAATCTCTTTCGAAGCCTGGGACTGAAGTTTATTGCCTATGGCGCCCGACAGACTGGGCACAGCCAGAAACAAGCCTTGAGCTGGTAAAAAGAAAACAGATGCCAGAAGTGTTTCCGTATCATGATTTTGTCAGATACAGAAAAAACTAGGAAGCGCTGATTCTTCTCGTCTTGCTGACATAATTTAAAATTCTTTTGCTTGAATATTTTCCCGTGCCAAGAAAATCATTGCCATGCTTTAAGATTACAAATCCCCTGCAGTCTTTACATTCTTTCTCAATATCTTCGCCTTTAAACCATCTTTTTGTTTCCTCTTCATTCAGCTCGACAATATTTTTTTCTGCCTTTGACCCAATAATCTGCGAGCCTTCAATGCTCAGCCTTATCCCCAAGCTGTCAAATTCGCAGAAATACATTCCCACAGAATTCAATCTTAACTTTGAAATGTCAACTGCTGAAATATCCTTGCTTATTACGAATATCCTGTTTTTCTGGTTTCTTAAAAAGCCGTAATCCAATTTAACTTTTGCGCCCCACTGCTTTTCTATCAATCCGTAAATTTCCTTTATTTCCTTGCTGTTCAAAATCTTTAGGTCCTGCATTTTATTGAAAATTTTATTTTTGTTCGATGTTTTAATTTTATTTGAAATATTTTTGAATATTGTTTATTAAAATTTTTATCAGGGGAACATAGATTCTTGCTCTTAACCGACTGCTGATAGTTCCCATGCCTTATTTCTGTGCTTCTTTTATTGAGCAACAGTCGCACTTGATTGTTATACTTTAACGGGTGGGTGGAGGGCAACTATTTTACTTTTAGTGCAATAATCAAAGTCCCTCCCTGAATATTTTCATTCTTAATCTGATCAAACAAAAAATATTAATTCACTTCAACAAACTAATTAAATAATCCTTCTTCATCTTAAACCCTTTTCTTTTCGCCAATTTCTCTATTCCGTTGACAAAATTGCTTCCGTACTGCGCAGCCTGCTTCTTGCGCCATGCAAACTCTTTCTTTAATCCCAAAAACTCAGCAGCTTCCCTCAAAATTATCTTCTTGTTGTCTTTGTCAATCTTAAGCATCGGATGGACATTCATCGCAGCTTTAATCAAATCCTTGTCTAAAAACGGGGTTCTTAACTCAAGATTAAGTTTTTTCGCAATTGCAAAGTCCCTGGTTAAATCTCTTTTCCACATATTCTTAAGCCCGTTCCAGCATTCATTATGCAGGGCTTCAAAATCATTTTTTCCAAGAACATCTTCATGCCGCTTATAGCCTGCAAACAGTTCCTCGCTTCCTAGGCCGCCGAACAGAATATTGTTGCCGTCAGCAGCTGCAATCTTGCCGGCAGCATACAAAACAGAGCCAACGCTTGCCTTTACAATATCCGCATCGTTCAGAATCCTTATAGTTTCTTTTAAAACAATTTCAAATTCATCCAGTGTTAAAATTTTATACCTGAAATTAAAATTATATTCTTTTGCGGCCTGCTGCGCCCATATTATGTCGTCGGAGCCTTCAATTCCCACGGTGTAGCAGGTAAAATTGCATTTAAGCTGCTTGGATACGAATGATATTAGCGAGCTGTCCACTCCGCCGGAAAACAATATTCCGAATTTAGGCGCAATTCTTTTCTTGACAGAATTGACAACTGCCTCAGCAACTTCTCTCTTGGCTCTTTCATTATTAGTTTCCAGATTGTCAAACCCATTCTGCATGCCGCTGATGAATTTAATCCACAGCTCTTCCGGAATCAGCTTGCCTTCTTTAACAATACCTAAAACCTGCGTCATAATATTACCATTACTCTCTTTTTTAAAAATGTTTAGATTCCAACAAGCTTAAATATTTTGAAGTATCCCTGTACTTAGGGTGATTTCATGGGAGTAGTGCAAAAATTTATACAGGAATTTAAAGAATTTTTAGATGAGTATAAGGTAATGGGGCTGGCCACTGCGTTCATCATAGGCATAGCTGCAACCGTTTTGATACAGGCATTGGTTAATGACCTCATCATGCCGATTGTAACTCCGTTTATACCCGGCGGGGCATGGCAGACAGCTACATTCGCTCTTGGCCCGATAGTCCTCTCTTGGGGGCATTTCCTGGGCGCCGTTATAAATTTTGTTGTCATAGCATTTGTTGTGTTTATGATTGCAAAGTTTGTGATAAAGGAAGAAAAAGTCACTAAAAAATGATTTTTTATTTTTCTTTTTTAGTATTTTAAATAATATTCTCAATTATTTAACTGCTGTTTTTATAGTGTTGGAAGTAAATGATTGAGCAATATTGCTCCAATACTATATTCGGCGGACACAACTATTCCCAATAAATTATTTGTGTCCGACATTATAGAAACAATTAAATATTCCCATTATTCTTTACAAATTGAAATGCAGAAAGAACAGCCAAATCAGGTAAGCAGGGATGAGCAGATAGGTTTCCACAAGGGCGCTTTGACAACTCTTGCAAAGGAGAGGGAAGAAATGCTGAAAATACTTTCCATAGTTGAGCAGCTTATGCAGATGCACATCAAAAATCTGCAGGGGCTGGGTGTTGATTTGCAGAAGGAAGCCCAGAAATCAAAAGTTAAGAAGCCGATTGAAGATTCTCTAAGATAATTCTATTTTAACAATTCGTTATACAGCTCCATTAATTCACTATATATTTCTTTTTTCTCATGATAGTCCAATCCGACATAAACCTCTCTGGCTTTGGCGTACAGCTCTTTCGCCCTGTTTTTGTTTGCGCCTATCTCCTTTCTTGCGCTTTCCAGAAGATTAAAGCACTTCCCGAAATCCTTGCTCCTGCCGGCAAGATTCTTTATAATCTTCTCTTTCGTTCCGGCTTCCGGCTTTTTTTCTTTTATCTGTTCTTCTGTTGCATAGGGGACTTTTTGCTGTTCAGTTTCTTCCTGCATCTTCTTTTCTTCAAGCAGCCTTAGTTTTTCCTCTTTTTCAGCGCGCTTGTTTTCATCTTTAACCATTTTTTCCTCTTCTTTCTTCTTCTTTTCCTCATCTATTTTTCTTAATTTTTCTTCCCTGCTTTTTTGTATCTGCAGCTCCGCCTCCATCTTTCTTTGTTCATTCTCCCTTTCT
>ERZ1292630.5529-Hain-H41-02um-R3-5529-length-10321-cov-5_pt1 | contig 10321 bp, 5 predicted proteins | sample MGYA00564408_ERZ1292630 | MGnify/ENA primary metagenome ERZ1292630 (study PRJEB36523, sample SAMEA6512641) | groundwater metagenome | collected 2019-01-08 | study: AquaDiva: Metagenomics assemblies of 32 groundwater samples
ACTATATGTTTTTAACTGCTATTAGAAAAGAAAAAAAACAAATTAGAAATGAGGGCAAAATTGAAGGTGAAATTGAAGGTCAATTAAAATCATTAAAAAATAAATCAATAAAATTACTAACAAAAAAATTAGGTGAAATGCCAAAAAATATAGAAGAAAAAATAGTTAATTGTAGTGATATAAAAAAACTAGATGAAATTATGGATAATATTTTTGATATTATTTCTTTTGATGAAGTAAAAAAGATATTAGAATGAAAATAGAGCTAAAAAGTAAAAGTTAAGCTACATGTTTCACTTAACTCAAACCTAGTGTTTACGGCAAAAATTTAATATTTACTTAATATATTTAACAAGTTATTAAAATTATATTTCTTGATTCATACAAAAATAGCACTTTTTTCCAATAAAACAACTGAAAAAGAAAACTCCTTGAACAGGATTAATAGGATTCTCTATTCATTACTCAAATTATCAAAAAGATTTAATGGATATATTTTAGATTTTAACGCTTTTTCAGGATATTTTTCTAATTTTTTTAAACTATTTAGTTTTATATCAAAATTTGAGAGATCATTAGAGTAAATAAAATCATAATCACTAACCCAATGTATTTCATTTGTTTTTTTATTATATCCAACTATCCAATAATAGGAATTTGGCATTAACCAACCAATCTCCTCTGGATTTGCCTTAGCTATAAAAAAAGGATATTTTCTTTGGTTTTGTAAATAATATTCTAAAGTTATTTTACAAAGCATTTCTAAATTTTTTATAGAAAAATCTTTTAACTTTTTGGCATAATGCATAATATTTACAAATGCTAATGCTATTGCTGGAACATAGTATGTTTTTGCAGAATAAAGTAATGAATATAGTTCATCTGAAACCTCTACTATATCATCTGAATCAATATTAATATTATCATGAGGGAATAGTACTTCCATAAGAATATATTGGCAAGGTGGTCTAAAATTAAAAATTGTTTGGGCATAAACTTTATCAGAAAATTCACCTATTTTAAATTCCATATCATCTAAACTATTGTCTTTATAGCTTTTTTTAACAAAATAATATCTCATCTTCCATAACCTGCCTTTTCACCTTTAGGATTAAATATTTCACCAGTATTTTTATTTCTAAACAAATGTAATTCTTCTTTTCCAATTCCAACAGGGTTATTTATTTTGTATCCTTCTTTTACCCACTCTCCTTTTGAATGTTCCTTTAACATTTTTTCTAAATCTTTATTTTTTACTGAAGTTGCTTCAATTGTAATTTCACCAAGATCAATATTTTCTGGGATACCATGTTTTTTCCTGTAATCTCCTAATTTAGGGTTTTCTAATACATCATCTAAGTTTTTGAAAGTTTGGTTTATTTTTCCTTTTTTACAATCATCTAAAACATCATCAAAAGATTTTTTAGCATTTGTAGCGAAATCTTCTTCGGCTTTACCCATATCTTTTAATTGTTTAGCAGCTTGTTTTTTTTCTCTATCCGCTTTTTTTAATAATTCACGCTCTTCAAAAGTTATTTGAACTCCTTTATTCATTAAAAAAGCGATTCTTTCTGCTGCCGAATCATAAGAAGCTTGAACTATTTCTTTTGCTGTAAGAGCTAAATTTTTTGCATCTTTTATTGTATCTAAAGGATGAAGAACTACTTTACCTAAATTTTTAGGATTAAACATAGTTGCAATACCAACACCCGTTAATATATTATCCGCTGCTTTTGATATTTGTTCAGGTGTTAATTTATCACCACCTGGTGAATTTCTTACTGTGTATTCAACAGCAGGTTTTGTAAGCTTATCTTGAATACCTAAAACTGTATCAGCAACATTAATTAACCGATTTGTTCCATTTTTTATAGCATTTTTAGCATCATTCCAAGTTTCTTTAACAGTTTTTTTTAACTCTTTTTGATGCTCTGGTGTCCCTATATAATCTAAAAACTTTTGACCATCAAAACCAATATTAGGGTCATTTTTAATATTGAAACTATTAACTGTAAAATTATTTAATAAACTTGTATTTATTTCTAATGTAATAGGATCAAGTATTCCAGCACCTATCATTAAACCTGTAAAATATATTGAACTTTTTATAGAATTATTATATAAAATCTGTTTTACTATATCGTCATATTCATCTCCAATTTCTTTTACCTTAACATCTAATTTATTTTTATTATGTGAAATTTCTTCGGATAAATATTTTATAGCATCTTTAACTTTATCTAATTTTGAAATAGGTATATTATTTTGTACTTCTATGTTTTGTATTAGATTGCTTGAATAATCTTTTATCAAATCTGATAATAATTGAATTTGATCTGCTAAAAAAGAATAAGTATATATTAATATTGATGTATTTTTAGTATTATATGCTATTTTAAAGTAATCTGAATAATCTTCTATCGCATATTTGTAAAACAAGAGATTAATAGGTTTTTCTGTATAATCAACACTAAAAGTGGGGTCATTCATAAGAGTATTAACATGATTTCTAAGACCTACCTTATAATCATTCAATCCATTAAGCACATCAGCCTTAACACTATCTCTTTCTACTATTGCATCTTGCAATTCTAAATTTAATTCAGCTACCTTCGCTGTTTCTCCTCTTGCTGTAAAATTAGCTATTTTATACTCTATGGTTTTTACATTCTCTACCCTGTCAACCAAAAAATTAACGTTTTCTATTATGTCTTCAGAACTAAAATCTTTTATACGGAAGTTTTTTGTACGAAAAGATTGAGTAGCAAATTTTGGGGTATTACCTAAATCAGGAGCTAATTGACTTGGTGAAATAGATGTTTCAGAACTACAATCTTGTGATGGACTTGGGCTTGGTGTTGGTGATGATTCAGGTGCTTTTGCTTCATCAAGTAATTTAGCTAAAAGCTCACATGCTCCTTCATGTCCTTCTAAACAAGCTTCTTCTATAGGTTCTGATGATTCATGATCTTCTACAACAGGAAAAAGATATCCTGTATCTTTTTTTACAAAATTGCTTATTTCTTTTGTTGTCGTGTTTTTTATTGGTGCTTGACAATTAACTAATGAAAAAACCATTATCAAAACTAATAAAATACTTGTTATTCTTTTTACTTTCATTTTTTATTCCTTTTAATAATTAGTTAATTGCTTTGTTAATTTATAATTCAAATCCATTGAATAAAAATTATAGTTACCTGTTTTATCTGATGAATACATTATTTTTCCTTTAGATGAATTACCTGTAAAAATTTCATAATTATCATTTAAATAACCTTTAGAAAAATAATTTTTATTCAATGATTCATAAGGAATTATTATATTTGGATTTGGAAATTGTGAAAAAGTATTTATATAAAATATTGAATTAATTCCTTTTTCTGGAATAAAAGAAGTATAAAATATATATTTACTATCATTAGACCAAAATGCCTCTGATTCACCCATTGCAGTATAATAAGGTGATGATGAAATTACCCAATGATTAGTAATTCTTTTTTTATTATCTCCTGTATTTGCATCCATTGTCCAAATATTATACAATCCAACATGATCTACATCAGATAAAAATAATATTTTTGTTCCATCAGGCGAAAATTTAGGAGATTTATCACTAGCTGTATTTGTTGTTAATTGAGTTAAATAGCTCCCATCAAAATTCATAGAATAAATATCATCATTTCCATTTCTACCAGAATAAAAAACTATTTTATTTTTAAATATAGTTGGGTTTTTATCTTTTGTATTTTCTAAATTAGTTAAATTTATTTTATTACTACCATCAATATTCATTATAAAAATATCACTCCAACCATTTATTTCTGATGTATAAATTATTTTTGTACCATCATCAGAAAAAACAGGTGAATAATCATCATTATTAGCATTATTTGTTAAATTTATTAAATTTGTTCCATCAACATTTACGATAAAAATTTCTTCATCCCCATTTGAATCCTCTCCAACATACATAATTTTCTTTTTATTTGGTGATATTATAGGATTGTAATCATAAACAGTATTACTTGTTAATCTTAATTGATTTAATCCATTTTCATTCATCATATATATTTCATTATTACCATCTTTATTTGTTGAATAAGCAAAAAAATCACTACTTTCAGAAATAGAATCATAACCTGGTATAGGATTAGGAATTGTATTATCAACCCATATTGTATTTATAAAAGTTGCCATATCAAAATTTGCCCCTGTTATATTTGCATTGGAAAGATTGCCTCCATTAAAATTAGCTTTTGAGAAATTTGCATTGGAAAGATTATATCCATTAAGATTGTTTGATTTGAATAAAGCTCCTTTAAAATTACTTCCTGAAAAATTTAAGCCAGATAAATCAGCCGTTTCAAGATTGGCTCCTCCAAAAAGAGTATTTGAATTTAATTTTGTTTGATTAAAATTAGAATTATTTAGATTTGTTGTATTTAAATTTGCAGATTCTAAATTTGTATTTGTAAAATTAACATCAGTTAAATCAGAATTAAATAAAGTTGCCCCTGTTAAAATAGCATTTTCAAAAATAGCGTTATTTAAAATGGATTTATAAAAATTTGAATTAAGTAATCGAGCATTTGTAAAAATACCATTAATTATTTTTGAAGTTGAAAAATTAGAAAATTCAAGATTAGCATTTGTAAAATCAACATTTTCTAGTATTAAATTAGAAAAATTAGAATTATTTAAAATAGTATCTTTAAAAATAGTGCCTTTAAATGTAAAAGTAGTAAAATCTTTATTGTTGAAATCTAAACCACTAAAATCAGCATAATTAAGTATAGAATCTTTTAAGTTAACTGTATCAAAATTTAGCCTAGATAATACAAAACTAGCATTTGTAAAATCTGAACCTGTAACAACAAGATTATTTAGTAGAGTGTTTTTAAATATAGCATTTGAAAAGTTAGAATATGAAACATCAGTAGAAATAAAACTAGCATTTGTAAAATCTCCATTTACAAAGCTTGTATCAGAAATAATAGGGTTATCTATTATTGCTCCTGTTAAATTTGCTCCTGAAAAATCAACTCCTGTTAAATTAGCTAAGTTTAATTTAGAACCTGAAAGATTTGCTTTGTATAAAATAGAATTCGATAAATCTTTACTAGTAAGGTCTAAACCACTAAAATCGCTATAAGATAAATCTTTATTAGCAAAAGAAAAAGTAGCTACATCTTTTTGAGTTATTTTACAATATTGACATTTATTTTTTTGTACCAAACCATTTAATTCTACTCTTGATTCAGAAATATAAGTACCATCAACTTGTTTTTTTATAGAAACTAAGGGATCAGTTGCTTGTTCTAAAACGGATCTGACTAAAACAGATAAACTTAATGCTTTTACACTAACACTTGTTGCCAAAAAAGAACCCTCATTTGTTGACATATCAATTTGACCAAATAAATCAGTGAGATTCATTGTAGGATTATCTGAATATATCATGCTAAGAGCAGTTGTTTTTGCATTAATATTTACTATCCCCTTAGTTAAACTTTCCCATTCTGTACCATTCCACTTTATATAAGTTCTCATTGTAAGAATATTACTATTTTTTGCACTTACTCTTTTTCTTGCTTCCAAAATAAAAATATCACCTACATTTGGAGAAAAAGTATTTTCAGGGCTAAAAGAAAATCTATTTGACTCATCTGTTATACCAGAAGAAATAGTTTGGTTTGCTTTAGTAGGATGATTTGCAGGGTATATAACAGATATCGATGTTTTTATTGCAAAATTATCACTAATTGCCTTTGTACTAAATTTATTCTTTTTTATCGTTAAATTTTTTACTGTCGGAAAAGAAACATCTCCTTTAATAACATATTTAGAATCTACTTTTTTTATACTATCTGTATTTGTTTTTTGTATTGCATTTATGTTATTCGGCATTACATTATTAAAACAGGCATAATTAATAGATAATAATACAAAAGAACTTAAAGTTAACTTTATTAAACCTATTTTTTTCATTTACTTTTCCTTTCCGATCACGGATTTTTTTTTATTTATCCTTAATTATTTTTTTATCTATCGATTACACTGATTTCACAGATGTAATCAAGATTTTTTGTAAAAAAATAATTAATTTTCTGAAACCATACAAAGGGTTTGATGAATCAACCCCCTGCAAAATTTTTTCCCATTACTTTTCACTTATCACTTCTTACTCATCACTTCTATTTACACTTACCAATAGAACCCGCCCCACAAATTTTTCCTGTTGTCCATTTTGCACCTGTCAAATCAGAATTTTTAAAATCTGTTTTATCAATATTTGAACCAGTAAAATTAGCTCCTGTTAAATTACATTTTTCAAATTTTACTTTATTTAAATTAGCACTTGTAAAATTAGAATTACTTAGATTTGAATCTTTTATTTCACTTTCTATTAAAATAGTTTGTAAAAAATTAGAATTAATCATATTAACCTTTTCTATTTTTACTTTATTCATATTAGCTTTAGAAAAAATCCCATTTTTCATAGATGTTTTTTCAAATTTTACTTTTTCTAAATTAGCCGATGTAAAATTAGCTTTATCAAAAATATTCTCTTCAAATTCTTTTTTTACCAAATTAACCGATATTAAAATACAAGAAGTAAAATTAGTTCCTTTAAAATCAAATTTGGTAAGATTTTGGTTACTAAGATTAGTTCCTGTAATATCTTTCTTTTTAAAATCAAACTTAGAAATATCAACACCTCTTAAATCAGCACCTTGAATCGAAATATTAGTAAGATTTACTCCTGTCAAAATAGCTCCTGTAATGGTTGTATTAGCAAGATTTGTATTTGTAAGGTTTACATTAGTCAAATTTGCATTTGAAAGATTCGCCCCTGTTAAATCCAAACCTGTAAGATTATTACCAGATAAATTAGCATTTGTTAAATTACTTCCTGTTAAAACTGTATTGGTAAGAATAGCTGAACTAAGATTAGTATTTGTAAGATTAGCATTTGTTAAATTTGTTCCTGTCAAATTATAATTAGATAGATTTTGCCCTGTTAAATTTGAATCTTTTAAAATAGAGCCTGATAATTTTGTATTTGTTAAAATAGCACCAACTAAATTAGTATTTGTCAAATCTACTCCTAAAAAATTGATATTTGAAAGATTTGTATTAGTAAATTTTGCATTATTAAACTTACTTCCCAAAACAACAGGTGTTGTTGCTTTTGTTTGAAAAGATAAAATTCCAATAGCTCCTGTAGTATTAGTTCCTGTCATAGTTGCATTTGTTAAATTTGCTCCTGTAAAATCGGCATAAGAAAAATCAGCATCACTTAAATTTGCATTCTCAAAGGTTGCATTTTGAAAAAAACCATATTGAACATTACTAGCTTGCTCACCACTTTTAGAAAAATTACTTCCTTTAAAATTTGCATTCAAAGCAAATAACTGTGGTGCAGTTATACCTTTTAAACTTGTCGATAAAGTTAAATCTGAATTACTTAAGTTTGCATTTGATAAATTTGCTTTTTCAAAATTAGTAGCATTAAATGTTTTATCTGAAAGATTTGTATTAGAAAAATTCGCTCCTGTTATATCTTTATTAGAAAAATCTACATTTACTAAATTAGTATAAACAAAATCACAATTCTGACAAACATTTTTTTCCATTAACACTAATACATTTGGATTTTTATCAAAAAAATAGTTTTTACCTTGTTTTTTGATAGTAGAATAAGGATCTTTATTATTTGATAAAGAGGTTGCTACCATTGTATTCATTTCTGTTATTTGAGCGTCAGTAAGTGTTCCTATAGGAGAAATAATACTTGTCATTGTATTTATTTTTTCAATAGTATCTATAGGCAAAATTAATTTATCATAGTTATCAATAATACTAATTGCAGTTGTTTTTGAATTTAATATTATATTAGGTGTTGTAATGCTTTTCCATTCTGTTCCTGTCCATTTTATGTATGTTCTTAATGCCAAAACATTATTTCCATAATCGCCTATTCTTTTTGTTGCTTCTAAGATAAACATATCATTTACATTTGGAGAAAAAGAAGCATCAGGATTTATCAAAAAATTACCAGAATCTTGAGCTAATCCACTTGCCAAAACATTATTTCCATCCGAAATATATACGGTCGATTTATTTTGAATATCTTCTGCAACAGCTTTAGTTTTGAAATTTTTTACATCGAAATCAACTACTCCTTTTAGTTCTAAAGAGTTTTTTTTAGCTTTTATATCATAAATATTATTACAAGAAGATAAAAGAATCATTATGCTAAGAAAAATACATTTTTTCATTTTTTATACCTAATTTTTAAGATTCAGATTTGCAAATATTGTTTTAATTTGCTCTACGGTTAATGCTTGTGTTGTATTTGCAACTCTATGCATTCTTCCTAAAAATGGATAATCCACTGATAATGTATTATGATAATAAATATGATTTCCAATATGTAAATCTGCATCTATATCTTGTAACCCTTGAAAATCATTAATGTCTATAAACCTAGGTTGAGATGTTGTATCTAATACAAAAGGCATTTCAGTTTGATTTTTTACTATTTTTAGTATTTTATTAGTTCTATCAAGTGATATTGCCAAACCTACAGGTTTTCCTAACGTCAAATCTAATGGATCTGATATAGAAACTACATTGTAGCCAGAATAGAGCCAACAAAGTAATTTATTTTCCTCTGTAATAAAAAAAGCAAAAGAAGTATCAGCCCTAGTTGTTCCTGCCACATCACCACTATCAGAAATATTTTTTACTGCAAGCATTTGATTTGTATTTATTACATCTGGTGTAAACACAAATAAATAAGTAAATGAATCATTTGTTTCTATTGTTGGACTATCTGTTACTTTTATACTAGAATTACTTTTAAATGATACAGAACTAGAATTAAAAATACCTGTTTTTCTTTCTGGATAATCATTTCCTAATTTAAAAAAACTACCATTATTATTATTTCCAGATTTATCATATACTGTGTTTCCTGTAATTTCTGAAAAATCGAAATAAAAACCATAAGGTATAATATTTTGATTAATTAGATTAGGAAAACCATAATTATATCCTATAGGGTCTGTTTTACCTGTTATAGTTATTTTATCACCTGAATTAAGATTTTTTAGAACTTTTATAGAATTAGAGCTTCTATCATAAACATATTCATAAGGATTCATTGCAACATCATTTAATTTTACTGAAACAGATCCATTAAATTGTTTTACTATTCCTGTAATTAATGATGGACTTGTTTTATTTACAGAAAGTGTAATATCTTCTTTATTAGAACAAAAAACAGAATCACCTAAGCAAAAACTTGCATCTATTGGTCTTGTTTCACTTCCTAAAGGTATATTTTTTGTTACTGGTGTTATTTTTGGTACATTAACACAATTATTCACGCAACCAAATAATACATTTTTAGAATCACCTGATTGAGAAAAAAATAATTGACCATTTTTTAAAAGTATCGAAGCCAAAGGATCAACATTACGAATAAGAGAATCTTCAACCATAGAAAGAGTATTATTTATTGTTTCAGAAGTTAGATTTGTTTCTGGTGTTGTTGTAGAATCAGTAATATTTGTTGGTAATGAACTTATCCCTTCTAATATATTTACTTTTCCTATTGTATCTTGAGGTATTACAGCTGAATAACTTGCTAAAATAGACAAAGCAGTTGTTTTAGAATTTATTACTATATTTGGTGTAGAAATACTATCAAAGCTATTTCCATTCCATATAACTATTGTTCTTAACGAAATATTATCACTACCTTGTCCATTTTTTCTTTTTGATGAATCTAAAAAATATATTTGACCAACAATTGGAGCAAATGAATCCGTTAAGGTCATAAAAAAGTTTCCATTTTCATTTGCAATTCCAGAGCCAATAATATTATTTCTAAGATTTATATCAAAATAATCTAATGGGTAGGTTAAAGTTACATTTGCTTTAGAAATAATATCATTTTCAGTAGCTTTTATTTTAAAAGAATTACTTTTATTTTCTTTTAGATTTACAGAAAAATCAACTTTTCCTGATAAGCTTATTTTAGATTTTTTCTGAAAAATACTATTATCATTACTTATATTATTTAAATCAGGTGATTTACAAGAAACAGCTAAAAAAATAACAGAAAGCATACATAAAAAAGATGCTTTTTTATTCATCAATATTACCTCTCAGAAAAAATTCTTTCCTAATAACGAGTGTTAAGGAGTGTTACGAGGTATTTTATATGATTTTAATATAAATGTAAATACTTATCTATTTTTATTTATAAAATGTAATGTTTTTGAATATAGAAATATTTAGAGTAAATAGC
>ERZ1292630.5530-Hain-H41-02um-R3-5530-length-10321-cov-5_pt1 | contig 10321 bp, 7 predicted proteins | sample MGYA00564408_ERZ1292630 | MGnify/ENA primary metagenome ERZ1292630 (study PRJEB36523, sample SAMEA6512641) | groundwater metagenome | collected 2019-01-08 | study: AquaDiva: Metagenomics assemblies of 32 groundwater samples
TCCTCGTGTCGAGGTTGCCGGTCGGCTCGTCGGCGAGGATGATCGAGGGATTGTGCACCAGTGCGCGCGCGATGGCGACGCGCTGCCGCTGCCCACCCGAGAGCTCATTCGGGCGGTGCTTCATCCGATCCGCGAGCCCCACCTGCTCCAGGGCACGCTCGGCACTCTTCCGGCGTTCACCGCGCGAGATCCCGGCGTAGATGAGCGGAAGTTCCACGTTGTGAAAGACGTCCGCCCGCGGGAGGAGATTGAAGGTCTGGAAGATGAACCCGATCCGCTTGTTTCGGATCTCCGCCAATTGCGTCTCGGACATGGCGGCCACGGCCTCCCCTTCGAGCGTGTACTTCCCGGAGGTCGGCACGTCGAGGCAGCCAATGATGTTCATGAGGGTCGACTTCCCCGACCCCGAGGGGCCCATGATCGCGACGTACTCGTTCCTCCAGACGTCTAGCGAGACCCCATTCAGCGCGTGAACGATCTCGGCGCCCATGGGGTAGGACTTCACGACGTCCCGAAGACAAAGGGTCGGCGCCGACGGCGAGGTGGCCGCGCCAACGACTCGGCTTTCGCTACCCGCGCGACGCACTCGACTTACCCCCATCTTCCTTCTTCGGCTCCTTGCTGATCGTCACGGCCGACCCGTTTTCCAGGTCCTTGGAAATCGCGCGATAGCTGCCGCTGACGATTTCGTCCCCCTCCTTCAAGCCGTCGACAATCTCGATCAGGTCGTCGCTCTGGATGCCGGTCTTCACCTGCTTCGCGACAGCCTTCCCGGCCTCGATGCAGAAGACGATCTCCACAAAGCCGTCTTTGTCCGCCTTGTAGCGCGATTCGGCATCCTTCTGCTTCTCGCCCTTCTTCTTCAGCTGGTCGACCGTCCGGACCGCCACGCTCTGGATCGGCACGCTGAGCGCCGTGTCGTTGGTCTTGGTCACGATGTCGGCGCTCGCCGTCATGCCGGGCCGAAGCGTCACCGGGGGTGTCTTGATGGCGATCTTGATCTCGAACTCCGTCTTCTGCTCGGAGGTGCCGGCCCCCGCCATGTTCGCGCTGTTCGAGATCTCGTAGACGACGCCCTGCAGCTTCTGATCGAGCATGGCGTCCACTTCGATCTCGGCGGTTTGTCCGATGGCGATGGAGACGATGTCGTTCTCGTCCACGTTCACCTGGGCTTCCATCTCGCGGAGATCGGCGATGATGAGGATGACGTCCTTCTGAAACTGGGAGCCGAGAGCGATCTCGCCCTGCTCCTTGTTCAACGCGCTGATCGTTCCGGCCATGGGGGCGTAGATGGTGGTCTTGGATAGGTCGTCGCGTGCCTGCTTCAGAGCGGCCTTCGCCTGCTCCACGTTGTCTTGGGCCGACTTGTACCGGGCCACTTCCACCTGATGCTCGGCCTGCTTCGCTTCGAAAGCCGCCTGGGATTCCAGGCCGCCCGCCAGGAGTTCCTTGGAACGCTTGTACTCGTTTCCGGAGCGGTTCATGTTCTCGCGGACCAGCGTCGCGTTCGCCTGGGCGCTGCTGACGTTTGCCTCGGCGCTTTCCACGGCGGCGACGTAACGCTCGCGGTCCAGGCCCACAAGGAAGGCGCCCTTCTCGACGTGCTGCCCCTCGACCACCGAGAGCTTCGTGATCTTCCCGCTCACGTCGGCGCTGATCTCGACCTGGGTCTTCGGCTGGATCTTCCCGGTCGCGCTCACCTTCTGAACGATCTTCTGGCGGCTGACCTTGGCGGCCTGGACTTCCGGCGCCTTGTCGCCACGACCTCGCATGGCCATTCCGGTCACGATGACGGCGACCAAAAGGACCGCTGCCCCGATCAAGAGGGGTTTCTTCTTCATGGCTCTGCGGCCTCCAATAACCAACGAGTCTGAGTGTTACGGGCGGGGGATTCTGGATCGCAGTAAGAGTACGGAAAAACCCCGCGAAAGGTTACGCCGCGATTTTCGGACGTTACACGGTTCGGCGCACTCGACCATATCTACTTGACCATTATGCTGTTACCGGATTGGAGGCTCTGCCGCACCGCAGGGGGAGGCGCGGCCGTCGCAGGGGTGAGATACTCTGGATGCTTGGAATGTTGGCAGGGCCCGAATCGGAGCCTCACATGAACCGTCTCGCCCGGATCCTCCTCGTTCTTGCCGCGCTCCATCTCGGGTCTTCCGGTTGTTCGGACAAGAATCCACTCGGCACCACCCGGCTGGTGGTGAGCCCCGACTCCCTCCGACTCGAGCTCCTCTCGGATTCAACCACGTTCACGGTCGGGAACTCGGGCTCGAAGCCGCTCACCTGGACCGCTTCTCCTGGAGCAGGCTATCTCACTCTGGCTCCTTCGTCCGGGTCGCTCCGGCCAGGCGACGCGAGCCGGGTGACGGTCACCGCGAATCGCTCGGGGCTGGCGACGGGCTCCTTCACCACATCGATCACCATTCAGTCCGATGCGGGACAATCCGCGCAGATCGCCGTGCGCCTGGACAACTACGCGAACGCGAACTGGGTCCTGGATCATGAAGTCGTTGACGCCGAGTTCAGCCGCGCCACCAATCGAATCGTCACCGTGAGCGCGTCGCCCCCAGGCCTTCACGTACTCGACCCGGTGGCCCGTCTGTCGTGGAGCGTTCCGCTCTCGCTCGACCCGGCCTGCGTCTCGGTCCGACCGGACGGTCACTTCGCCGCCGTGGGCCATGCCGGCGCCGTCTCCTACGTAGACCTGACGACTTTTGCCGTCGTGAGGCTCTACACGATCTCCGCGGACGCGCTGGATATCGTCCTCGCCTCGAATGGCTGGGTGTACATCTTCCCCGACGGGCCGGACTACATCCTTTCGATCGTGCATTCCCTCAACCTCAGTTCGGGCCTAGAAACACCTCAGAGCGGAAATCAGATCCGGGCCGGCCTCGTGGGACGGCTCCACCCCTCCGGCGATTACATCTATGCGACGGACAACGGCGTCGATCCGCCCGACGTGCGCAAGTTCACGATCCAAGGCGGAGGCGCCGGCAACCTGTACGACTCCCCCTATCACGGCGAGTACCAGTTCGGTCGTGATCTCTGGATCTCCGACGATGGGACGAGGATCTTCATGGCAATCGGATCCGTCCTCGCCGTGTCGGAGGTCATGAACTCCGACATGGTCCACGTCGCGGAAATGGACGGCTTCCTCTGGGCGCGGTGGATCGAGCAGTCGGCGGCCGCGGGGCGCGTGCTCTGCGTCCCGGGCGAGGACACATTCACTCCGGCCCCCTCGGAGATCGTTTCCTTCGGCTGGCCGGGGCTTGAGTTTAGGGGAACAGTAGCGCTGGAGCCAACGCTGTTGGACGATGGAACTCCCGACGGGATCATGGCGGACTCGAAGGGCCGATTCGTGTTCATCGACGCACCTGGAACCTCGGCCTTCGCCATCGTGCACGCGGCGCCGCCCGCAGGGCCGGCCCGGTGGGCGATCGCCCGGCTCGGGGTCTCGTCGATTCCCTGACGCGGCGAGAGGCGCCTGGAGCGGTGCGCGGGGATTGACGCCCGGCCCGATGGGCAAGCAGGATGGTGGTGTGGCGTCGGCGATCGTCGGCGTGCCCGGATGCGGACTGTCTCTAGGGGGAACTCATGGGAAATCTCAAGCGATTCGCGGCGCCCGTCGCCCTCACCCTCGCGATCCTGCTCTCGATCGGCGGGTTCGTGGGCTGCGGAGGCGGAGGCGGCGCCAAGATGGCCAGGGCCGACGCTGTCGTGGTGACTTACTACTACCTCCCTCTCTGAATGGTTTGCCAGCAGTTGAAGCCCGCCGTGAGCGGGCTCGAGCAGGCTTTTCCGGGAAAGGTCACCGCGTATAACGTCGACGTGACGACACCGGAGGCGCGGCCCGCCATCAAGGACCTCGGATTCAAGTCGCATGGCCTGGTGATCCGTTCCACCGACGGCATGCCTCTCTGGAAGCAGGCCGACCATACCGTGAACATGATCGACGTCGGCGAGGCGCTCCACGAGATCCTGACGCCCTGACCGACAACCAACGAGGAATCAGCGCATGTCGATTTTGAAGTTCCTGGGACTCGATCGCCTGGGTAGCGGCGGGAGTGGCGGCGGCGATAAGTCGGGACCCGAGACGGTCCGGAAGATCGTGGATGCCCTCGACCAGCTCGAGCCCGAGAGGGCGCGTTACATCGCGTCATTCGCTTACATCTTGAGCCGCGTGGCGCACGCCGATCACGAGATCAGCGCGGATGAAGTCCGAGCGATGGAGCGGATTGTCCGCGAACTGGGCGGATTGCAGGAGGAGGAGGCCATCCTGGTGGTCCAGATGGCCAAGACTCAGACGCTTCTCTTCGGTTCGACGGAGAACTACCTCGTCACGCGCGAATTCTACAAGATGGCGACCCACGAACAGAAACTCCAGCTCCTGGAATCGCTCTTCGCCGTTTCCTCGGCGGACGAGAATATCTCCTCCGCCGAGGATTCCGAAATCCGGCGCATCGCCACCGAGATGAATCTGACCCGGAGCGACTTCAACCAAGCCCGCGCCGAGTACACGCGGTTCCTGGAGGTGCTGAAAAACGCTCCCGGGGTTCCCCCCCGCCCCTAGCGCGAGAGGGCGCCGGAAGTCTCCGTCCCGAGATCGACATCGTCGATCGCGTCGAGCCGTAGAAGATCGTCGCGCAGCGGAGCGGATCCCTGCGCCAAAGCCGCGTAGGCGAGATCCTCGGCCGGCGGGAGATCCTCCAGGAAGACGAACGCGGCGCCGGCCAGGAAGCGCGGGAGCGACTCGCGGGCGTAGCGCCCGGAGGAGCCCGCCGAGCGGCGCGCCTGGATCACCTGCGCCAGCGTGGTGGCATCGCCGCAGACCGACTTCCACCGCGTCTCCACGTCCTTCACACGATCGGGATTCGAGACGCGAACCGTCTCCGAGACGAGCGAGTACGAGGTCGGATCTCCGTCCAACTGCTGCGAGGTCCAGACCACACGCGCCGACGTGGAACGATCGAAGTGCCGGTGCGCGATCGAGACGCCGCTCTTCACCGCAATCACCTCGTAATCGACGCCGACCGTCACGTCGCGGACACGCGCCACGACCTCGATTGGCACTTCCACCCATCGGGACGATTCGGTCCCGTTCGCTTCCCGGACCATGACGCGGCGCGCAACCATGTCGCGGAAGAAGTTCATCTTCGTCGAGGATCGGATCTTGCCGATGGAGCCCCAGACAACGCGGTGGGCGCCCGCCTTCCGGCCGAACCGGATCGCCTGCTCTCGGGAAAGTCCTTCAAGTTCGGAGATCGTCATGGAACGCTCGATGGCGTCGTCACCGAGGATGCGGGTGAACGGGGCCGCCGGCGGCGCGAGGTTTTGGAGAAGATTGTCACGCCACGCCTGAGCAACCTCGACGCCGAGCTTGGCGTCCTCCGACGAAGCGCGGAACGGGACGAGCGCCACGCGCGTGAGTGCTTCGCCCAGAGCGCGGTCGGACCGCTTCACGACGTCGCGATAGCCGGGAACGTAACGCTCGGCGTCGGCGTATTCGGCGAACGCCTTCTTGGGGCGGCCCGAGTTCGCGGCGTCGACCCCGCGCTGATAGTGATACCGCGCGGCGGCCCCGAGGAGCGTCCGCTCCTCCTGTGGCCAGTCGGCGCCGACCGGAATCGTCGCGTAGCGGGCCGCGCTTACCCGGAAGTCGGCGAGCCTCAGCACCTCATCGGCCGCGTTCACGCTGTCGACCTGGGCCAGCGCATGGACCTTCCGCTGCCACTCCTGCGCGATGGAGGCGCCGGCCGCGGTGGCCGCAGCGCGCGCGCGCGGATTGCCGGGCTCCTTGTCGAGCGCGCGCGTCGCGAGTTGCCACGCGCCCCAGGCGTTCCCGCCGGCGAGCTTCTGTTCACTCTTGTCCGTGAGCTTGGACGGGCCGGCGCAGCCGACCGCGAATACGATGGCCACGAGGGCCAGTGCGAACTTGCGAGTCATGGTGGAGTCCCCCTTTCGTCCGATCATTATCGGCACGTGGGATGGAGATCATGACGCTCTGGCTGTCCTCTTGGCTGGAGGAGCTAACCGGAAGGCAGAGGCGGACTTCCCCGTCGACCAGGGGGTCGATCGGAGTCGGGCGTCGCCAGCAGGGCTCGCGCTTGGGCGACTACCAGAGGAGTCCGTGCTTCTTCATCCGCTCTCGCGGAGCGTTTTGCGGGGGCGCTACGTCGCGAATTCGATAGAGCCCGACAGTGGGGGCGGGAACGTCGCGCACCACCTGGCCGCTCGTGGCCACGAGATTCTGCGGGCAGAGGATTATGGAGCCGACGTCCGTCCGCTCGATGGGCGCGAAGATGGCTTCGGCGCGGCAGCTGTCCGACGGCTCCGTGAGCTCGCCGAAATAGTAACCCACGTTGTGCGCCGCCACGTAGGCGGCAAGGCCCTTCTCCCGAACCTCGGTGTCGTACGCGTATCCCCCGATCAATCCGTCGGCGGGGATGACCCTCAGCGACGAATAGAACGCGAGGGCGCCCGGATAGTCGAACGCGAGCACGCTCGCTTGCGGGGGGAGCGCGTGCTCCAAGTGTTGGGCGAACTGCACCTCCCAGCGGGGTGCGCGAGCCGGCGCTAGAATCCGAAAGAGGAACTGATTGTGGGACGTCGCCCTGCTGTTCGCAAAACGCGCCCAAACGCGGGCCAGTCCCCACATCACGAGGAGCGCGATGGCCACCACAGCGAGAGATCGCGTCGTGAGGCGCGAGAAGCGCGTCTCGAGCTCGTCCGCCGCGACACACGCGAGGAGGGCGGCCAGGAGAACGCCCGGCACGTAGTACCACGACCAGTGCGTGTTGTGATCCGTGTAGAGCGTGATGTAGAGGGCATGCGCCACGACGCCAACCACCATCGATCCGAGAACCAACCGACGCCGGGGGGCCACGCTCTTGAAGAGAAGCCCCACGCCCCCCATCAGTGCGATGGCGAATGTCGAAAGACCGAGAACACCGAGATTCCGGAGATCCCCGTAGATTCGAGGAAATGTGGTCTTGATGGCTCCGCTGATCGGCATCAGATGCCCGAACGTGGCGAGATTCCAGAGGAGATAAGGGGCCACGATGAGCGACATCGGGACCATGGCGACGCCGAGGGCCCGGAGCCTTCGTGGCGCGCGCGACGCGATCCAGATCGCGCCGCCCGCGAGGATCGCGCCCACCAGTAGGACACTGTCGAGCCGCGCCAGAACCGTGGCCCCTAGACACGCGCCGAGGCGGGCTCCATTCCAGGAGGTTGGCTCCTCCGCGAGGCGAACGAGCAGCAGGAGGCTCGCAAGGATGCAGAATCCGTTGAGGTGGGCTTCGGAAGCGTAGAGACCGGTCAGGAGGAAGATCGCGACAAGGGGCACCCCGACCGCCCAGGAACGGATTCCGAGCCGAAGGGCAAGGCGATGGAAGAGCCAAAGTGCTCCTACGGCGAGCCATTGCTGCATCAGGAAGACGATGCGGAGCATCACGGTTGGATCACCGCCCGACAGCCAGGCCGCCGCCACGCAGGGCGCCATCCAGAGGGGGTGGTACCCGTTGGTCACGCTGATCGAGTCGAAGGTGCTCCCGTGCCCGGAAGCGATGTGGCGGGCGACCTGCAGGTAGAACAGTGAATCGTCGGTCGGGAAATTCCGGGGCGCCAAAAGAGCCGGAAGCGAGAAGAGGACGAGGAGGAGCACGACTCCCGACTTTCGGATCAGGGACACGGAGCGCCTCTCACGTTGTGCTTACGCGCCTTCGCGATCCACCTGCGCGAGGATCTCCTCGAGACTCAGGTCGTCGCCCCGGGCCATCGCCGCCTCCGTCTCGTCGTCCGAGAACTCGCCGCGTAGTTCGGGCCACATCCTCTTGATGTCGCGGGCGATCTCCTTCCTGAAGCCCTCGTCGTGCTTTCTCGTGTAGCCGATCCAGGCCAGGCCAGTCGCCCGGTCGCCGCTTCGGAGCTTGAGCACTCCGAACTGCAGCGGCAGGTAGGTCAGCGGCATGCCGAGTTCTCTCCCCGTAGCCAGCGCCATGAGAGCGTACTTCCGGGCCTCGGTGTTTCGTCCCGTCCGGATGTAAGTGTCGGCCAAACTCACCTCGGCGGCGATCCGGAATTGCATGCCTCCCGTTTCGCGATTGATGGCAAGCGAGGTCTTCGCTTCGCGTTCGGCCGCTTCGGAATCACCCAGTTCGGCATGCAGAAAGGAGAGGTTGGCGAGCACCATGCACTCGGAGTCGCGCATTCCGAGTTCACGAAAGACGCCCCGGGCGCTCTCGTACGTTTCGATCGCGCGCGGATAGTCGTCTTCGTAGCCGAAGAGATTGCCCAACGAATTCAATCCGGTCGCCTCACTCCGACGATCCCCCACCTCGCGCGCCAACGCGATGCTCTCCTGAAGGTGGGTTCGGCCCTTCTCGATGTCGCGCCGGTAGGTCGTGTTTCCAATCTGGCGCAGGATGAAGATCAAGGTCGGCTTGTCGTTCGACCTCCGCGCCATGCGGAGGGCCTCCTCGAGGTATTCCTCCGCGGCCGGCAGGTCTTGCTGCCACATGGAGATTCGCCCCAGCCGTCCCAGCAGGCTTGCCTGAAGGACTTCGTGTCCGATCGCTCGGGCCTCTGCCAGCGCGGGCTGCAAGATCTCGATCGCCTTGGCGTGGGAGCTTCGGCCCGATTCGAGCTCGGCGCGAAGGATCTCGACCTCAAGCCGCTGCACCGCGTGCTCCGGACCCGATAGAATTTCGCGCGCGCGCTGAAAGAGCGTGGCCGCCTCCTCGTACGCGGCATGGTGGAGCGCCTTCTCTCCGGCCCTCTTCAACTGCGTCGCCGCCAACGCCGGCTCATCCGCCCGGCCGTAGTGTTCGGCCACGAGAAGCGTGTGCTCGCCCGCGCGCTCTCCCCCGACCTCCAGGAGCCAGTCCCCAACCAGCTTGTGGAACGTGCGCCGCTGCTTCGGCACCACCGTCTCGTAGGTAACGTCGCGGAGGATGGCGTGGCGGAAGACGTACTCCACCGTCCCCGCGAAGCCCGACTCCTCCCGCTGCAGGATCATCTCGCGATCGCGCAGGTCCTCCAGCATCGCCTGCACTTCGGCGGGCTTGATGCCGGCGAATTCCTGGCTCAATCGTACCGCCGCGGCGTCCCAGAAGATCCGTCCCACCACCGACGCCCGCTGCAGCAACTGGTGGAGCGCGGCGGGAAGCGTGTCGAGCCGCGCCTGGAGCACGCCGGTCAGCGTGGCGGGGATGCGGACCGTGGAGAGTCGCGACGTGTCGACCGACCACGCCTCTTCTCCCTTGATGATCACACGGTCGTCGATCAGCGCCTTGATCAGCTCCTCGATGTAGAATGGATTGCCATCGGCACGATCGACCACCAGGTCACGGAGCGCCGTGGGAACTTCGGAAACGTTCTTCAGCAACTCGCGCACGAGCCTTCGGCTCGACAGCTGCGAGAGCGGGTCGAGCTGGATTCTCTCGTGAAAGCGCTGCCCTTCACCCCACTGCGGGCGGCGCTCGTAGAGACTAGGGCGCGCCATGCAGAGGACGAAGAGAGGCAGCTCCGTATTCTCCCTTACGAGATTGTTGATCAGGTCGAGCGAGCGGTCGTCGGCCCAGTGGATGTCCTCGATGTGGATGACCACCGGGTTGGTCTTCGACGCCGACGTGAAGAACTCGCCAAGATACTGCTGGGCCATGCGGCGGAAGGAGTCGCCGTCCTGGAGCGCCGACTCCACTTCCGGCTTGTCGGAAAAGTCGAATCCCACCAACTGGCCGATGAGATAGGCCTTCCGCGTCGAACCGGCTCCCAGGAATCCTTCGATCCCCTGAACGAACTTCTCGTGCACCTGAGAGAGCGGGTCGGAGTCGAGAATCCGGAAGCGAAAGGAGAAAAGGTCGCGCGTGAGCGAGTAGGGCTGGAGCATGGAGGGCTGCGTGGCACGCGCCTGAAAGAACCAGACCGTCTGCTCCTGCAGGTCCATCCAGCTGCTGAATTCATAGAGAAGGCGCGACTTTCCAACGCCCGCCTCGCCTACGACGGTCACAACCTGCGTCTCGCCGTCCTCCAGCGTCAGCGTGAGCGCTTCCTGGAGAAGGCGGAGTTCGATCTCCCGCCCGATCATCTTCGTCTCGACGCCTTCGATTCCGCGCGCCCTCAACCGGAAGGCGCGCGGCTTCACCTGCGTCACGACGTAGACGTCGAGCGGTTCCTTCCGGCCGCGGACACGAACCGGATCGCTCGCGAGGAACGTGAACACCCCTCGGACCAGCGTGTAAGTCTCGTGCGCCACCAGGATGCCGCCGGCGGGGGCGGCGTCCTTCAGGCGGCCCGCCAGGGTGATCGGCGCCCC
>ERZ1292630.5531-Hain-H41-02um-R3-5531-length-10320-cov-3_pt1 | contig 10320 bp, 12 predicted proteins | sample MGYA00564408_ERZ1292630 | MGnify/ENA primary metagenome ERZ1292630 (study PRJEB36523, sample SAMEA6512641) | groundwater metagenome | collected 2019-01-08 | study: AquaDiva: Metagenomics assemblies of 32 groundwater samples
GGCGTCTTGGAGCAGCTCTTGTTGCATCGAATTCATTGGGGTCCGATTCTCAACGCTTCGTCATCGCGTGGCACGACGAGATCGGCGGCTGCGTTCATCGCTGCGGCCTCAATGCGCTCAATGGGCCTGCAGCGAACCGCGCGCGAGGAAGACCACGTCGCGCGCCTGCCCGCTCAGGTGCTGGCCGCCGTCGACGAGCAGCGTCGTGCCCGTCACCGCCGGTGCCTCGATCAGGTAGCGAACCGCGCGTGCGATGTCCTCGGGTGTCGAGCCGCGATGCAGCGGCGTCATGCGGTGCGCGGCGGTAAATTCGGCCGCGCTCATCTCCGCGGACGTGAGCGTGATCCCCGGCGCCACGCCGCACACGCGCGTGCGCGGCGCGAAGGCCATCGCCAGCATGCGCGTGGCCACCTCCAGCGCCGCCGTCTTCATTGACCACTGCGGGGTCGCACGCGGCCAGAGCCAGCAGGAGAGTCGCGACGAAACCCGGGTTGAGGCGCAAGGGGGACTCCCGAGGTGAGGGAAGCGCATTTCGCCCCAGAAGCCGGCGCACCGCCATCAATTGCAGAGAGTCTTCAGCCCTCGGCGGGAGCGCCCGGAGGCGGGGCCTTGCCGTGCACGAGGATCTTGTCCTCTTGCTTGAACGCCACCTCGACCTTGCCGTCTCGCACCGAGCGCACCAGGCCCAGGCCGAAGGTCGGGTGATCGACCACGTCGTCGACCGCGAAGGTCTCACGCGGCGAGTACTTCTTCGCCTTCGTCAGGTCCTTCCCCTTGAACTGCTCGTCCCACGAGACCACCACCGCGCTCTTCTTCGGCCCCGCGCTCGACTTGCTGCTCGAGGACGTGGACGTGCGCTTCGGTGACGCGAACGACTGCAGCTTCACCAGCGGCTGCACGCCCCGGTAGTTGTGGTCGTTGCCGCAGGTGTTGCACTTCACCTTGATCACCTTGGGCCCCACCATCGCGAGGATGGTGTGCGCGAGGTTCATCTCGCACTTGCCGCAGGCAGCATCAATTTCGCCACCGACCCTGATCGCGTTGGGCGTCGTCATTTCGGCGAGGCGAATAACAGAATCCGCGGGTGCGTGAAGGGGCAAGCGCCCGCTTGTTCGGGGGAGGAGGTGGCATACAGTGCCCGCGCTCATGTCGTCGGAGACCGGCAGCCCCGCAGAACCCCCGAAACCGTCCGTGCTGTACACGGTGATCGAGAGCCTCGGCGCCGGGGTCTACCGCTTCGTGGAACAGCTCGGCGGCCTGGCCGATCTGCTCTTCCAGGTCATCAAGTGGTCGGTGCGCCCCCCGTACCGGGTGCAGAACCTCTTCGCCCAGCTCGACTTCGTCGGGGTCGGGTCGATCTTCATCGTCGCGCTCACCGGTGTCTTCTCCGGCATGGTCTTCGCCCACCAGAGCTGGCGCGCGTTCGACCTGTTCAACGCCGAGAGCCTCGTCGGCCCCACCGTCTCGCTCACCATCACCCGCGAGCTGGCCCCCGTGTTCGCCGCCCTCATGGTCACCATGCGCGCCGGCAGCGCGATGTGCACTGAGCTCGGCACCATGCGCGTCACCGAGCAGGTCGACGCGCTCGAGACGATGGCCGTCAACCCGATCCAATACCTGCTGGTGCCCCGCGTGCTGGCGGGCCTGATCATGGTGCCGCTGCTGGTGCTGATCTTCGACCTGCTCGGGCTCACCGGCGGCTACTTCGTGGCGGTGACGGTGAAGGGGCTCTCGGCCGGTACCTTCATCACCCGCACCCAGCAGTAGCTCGACCCCGAGGACATCTCGGAGGGCCTGATCAAGGGCGCGGTCTTCGGCCTCTTCATCGCGCTCGTCGCCTGCTTCAAGGGCTACAACGCCAGCGGTGGATCCAAGGGCGTGGGCCAGGCCACCACCGAAGCGATGGTCACCTCGGCGCTGGGGATCTTCATCCTCGATTACTTCGTCGGCGTGATGCTCCACTGATGGCCTCCGACGACAAGACCAACCCCGCGGGCAGCAAGCCGATCATCGAGATCGTCGACCTGCACAAGTCGTTCAGCGGGCACGAGGTGCTCAAGGGCATCACCCTGAGCGTCCCCGAGGGCAGCACCCTGGTGATCCTCGGCGGCTCCGGCAGCGGCAAGACCGTGCTGATGAAGCACATGATCGGCCTGCTCAAGCCCGACAGCGGCAAGGTGATCGTCGAGGGAGAGGACATCGTGCCCTTCGGCCCCGAGCAGCTCGAGCAGCTGCGCAAGAAGTTCGGCATGGTCTTCCAGGCGGCCGCGCTCTTCGATTCGATGACCGTCTACGAGAACGTCTCGTTCGCGCTGCGCGAGCACCGCAAGGAGCTGGGCGAGACGAAGATGCGGCAGATCGTACGCGACAAGCTGGCGATCGTCGGCCTCAAGGACGTCGAGGACAAGTACCCGGCGAGCCTCTCGGGCGGCATGCGCAAGCGCGTGGGCCTCGCGCGCGCGATCGTGCTCGACCCGAAGATCGTGCTCTACGACGAGCCGACTACCGGCCTCGATCCCATCACCACCGACTACGTCGACGAGATGATCCTGGACGCGAAGAAGCAGCTGGGCGTCACCTCGGTGGTGATCAGCCACGACATCGCCTCGGCCTTCAAGGTGGCCGACAACATCGCCTTCCTCTACCAGGGGGAGATCGTCGACCAGGGTCACCCCTCGACGCTGCGCCATTCCCAGCACCCCGGGGCGAAGCTGTTTTTGCAGACGTGGTTCGGGAAGAACTGAGGCAGAGTGGGCACGTTGTGAAGAAATTCGTCACGCCATTCCGGGTCGGGCTCCTGGTGATCGCCGCCGGGGCGATCCTCTTTTTCTTCCTGACCTTCGTGAAGAAGGGCGGCATGGAGAAGGACGAGGGCGTCACGGTCTACGGCTACTTCCGTGACGCGTCGGGCTTGAACCAGCGCAGCCGGGTGCAGATCGCCGGCATCGGCGTGGGCGAGATCATCGACATCCGCCTGGAGGGCATCAGGGCGAAGATCACGATGCGCATTCGGCGCGACCTGCACGTGCGTACCGACGCGACGCTGACCAAGCGGTCCGAGTCGCTGCTCGGCGATTACATGCTCGACCTGACGCCGGGCACCGAGAACTTCGAGGAACTGAAGGACGGCGACGAGATCAAGCGCGTGCTCGACGCGGCCGGCATGGAGCAGTTGATGGGCTCGCTCAGCGCCATCACCGCCGACGTGCAGGCCGTCACCAGCTCGCTCAAGACGGTCCTCGGCGGCGAGTCAGGGCAGGGCAGCATGGAGGCGATCGTCAAGAACCTGGTCGCCCTCACCGAGGCCATGCAGAAGATGATCGCCGACAGCGCGGGCAAGCTCGACCAGATCCTCGCCAACGTCTCGGCGGTGTCGGGCGACATCAAGCGTCTGACCGGCAAGGAGTCGGAGTCGATCGAGCGCATCGTCACCAACATCGAGGTCATCTCGAAGGACGTGCGCGACGTGATGGCGTCGATCAAGAAGGTGGTGGGCGAGAACGAGGGCGACATCGGCGACGCGGCCACCAGCATCAAGGAGACGCTCGCGAAGCTCGACCGCTCGATGACCAACATCGAGGAGATCACCGACGGCGTGAAGGAAGGGAAGGGTGCCCTCGGCGCGCTGGTGGGCAACGAGCGCCTCGGCCAGAAGCTGACCGACACGGTGGAAGATGTGGCCGACTACGCGGGCCGCCTCACGGGCCTCGAGGTCGAGGTCGGCGTGAAGGCCGACTACTTCATCACCCAGAGCGCGGCGAAGACGTTCCTGCAGATCCGCCTCGTGCCCAAGCCCGACAAGTACTACCTGATCGAGGCGATCGACGACCCGCGCGGCAAGGTCGAGACGGTCTACCTGCAGCAGAACCCGCCCAACGCCGGCGATCCCGTGGTGCAGAAGCAGACGATCACCACCGAGTCGATCAAGTTCAGCGCCCAGTTCGCCAAGCGGTACTCGTTCCTCACCCTGCGCTTCGGCATCATCGAGTCGACGGGCGGCATCGGCGCCGACCTGAACGTGGCCATCCGCTTTCCCTGGTACTCGCGCTACCTGGAGGACGCGCTGGTGCTGAAGGTCGACGCGTTCAACTTCTCCATCGAGGCGCTGCGGTTCCCCCGCCTGCGCGCGACGATTCGCTTCACGCCGTTCGAGCACGTGTACGTGAACGCCGGCATGGACGACATCCTCAACACCCAGAACCGCGACGCGCTCACCAACCGGCTCATCAGCGGCCGCGACTTCTTCGTGGGCGCGGGCGTGTACTTCACCGACGCCGACATCAAGTCGCTGCTGCCGGTGATCCCGACGCCTTGAAGGTCAGGCTCGAGCGCGCCGGCGAGTGGATCGAGTTCACTCGTCACGGGCGGACGGTCTTCATCAAGCACGCCGGAGGCGAGGAGCGCGAGCAGGGCTTCTTCGATGACGCATCGGCGGAGTCGGGCCAGGGTGACTTGCTGCGAGCCCACCAGTCCGAAGGCTGGGTCGAGTCCGCAGAGACGATCGCGCTCCGCGAGAAGCAAGAGCAGCAGCAGGCGGAAGCCGCGCTGCGCCTGGCGCGCGCCGTGGCGCTGACGGAAGCGGTGGATTCCCGCGCGGCACTCCGCTCCCACGCGCGAGAACGCTTCGCTGACGCCTCGGAGGACTTCGAAGCGGTGGTGGCCTGCGTGGTGAAGTTGGAGCAGCCGAGCGCCTCCGGCTTTCGCGTCAGGCTCTCGGGTGGGAGGGCGATCGGGCGCGGGGCCTCCTGAGGGCGACTCAGAGCTGGCGGGCACGCCCTTCGAAGGCATAGAGGTCGACTGGTTCCTCGAGGAGGCTCACCAGCGCCACTGGTTCACCACGGTTTCCGAGCCCGACCGCGCCCGCGCGTGGGAATTTGACGGTGGGCTGGTCGAAGACGACCCTGCGCGCACACCGACGCAGGTACTCGCATCGGCGATGAGAGCGCTGCTCGCCCAGGGTTGAGGCTTCCCAGCAGCTGCGACTTCTCCGTGCGCCGCAGGCGCGCTCAGGCGTTCAGTTCGCGCAGCCGCGCCTGAAGAAGCGGTCCTTGACGTTTCTGTAGAGCCGTCTGGCCTCGTCGCCCGGAATGGCGCGGAGTTGCTCGGCGAGGCCGAGCTCGCGAATGGAACGTTCGACCTCGTCCTTTTCGAGCGACATCAGCTCACTCCTTGCCGACGAGTGGCCGGGCGAAGACGCCGAGGTTGTTTCCGTTCGATCGTTCCCCGTTCCCGCTCGAGCCGAGCGCCGCGCCGCTGGGCGTATTGAGCGGCACCGCCTTCTCGCCCTCTGCGCGCACCAGCGAGGTCGAGCCGCCACCGTCGAGGTTGAGGCCCTCGCTCGCGCCGAAGCGGAGCAACCACGCGGCGACCTCGTCCATCGTGGCGCCCTCGCTGTGGCCCGGCCTGCGCCCGTCGATGACGAGCAAGATCAGGTAGCGCCCGTCGCCCGAGAGCCCGATGGCCGTGCGCGGGTGCGGCGTCCTGTTGAACGCCGAATCGGCGAGCGCCGGCTTCACTCCACTGACGAGCACCAGCGCCGAGCCCGCCACCGCGGTCCACACGTCCCCAGTGGGGAAAGCCGGGCCCGTCCGGGTGAGGCGCGCGTGGTTGTCCTTCGTGATGCAGAGCGCCACCGCGCCGATGCCTGTCACCCGAGCAGGAGAGACCACCACGCCACGGGAGACGGCGAGCCCGAGCAGGTCCTTCTCGCCCTCGTCACAGCAGGGGTCGAAGAAGTTGGCGTTGATCGCGACTTGAAGGTGATGACGCTCGAGGAACTGGCTGGTGGTCTCGCTGGTCGTCTCCTTTGGCGCCTTGCCGTTGTTCGGCGTCACCAGGAACGCGATGCCGGGGGCCTGGAGATCGACGCGCACCGCCGTGACCTTCTGCAGCCGCGGCTCGTCCGACTCTCCCCGCGCCAACGCCACCCCTTCGAAGAGGGGCGTCCACGGCTCGACCTTCGTCGCCGCTCCTGCGGTGAGCGCGAGGCTCACCACCAGCAGCAACAGGAGCCTCATCAGCCGAGGTCGAGCGGCTCGCCGAAGGCCGTGTGGTAGCGGCGGGCGAAGTCGTCGACCGAGAAGAAGTGCTCCTGGCAGCCCTTGAGCTCGATCGCGTAGGTCGCGGCGAGCGCGGCGATGCGGCCGGTGACCGCGTAAGGCAGCTTCTTCGCCAGGCCGAACGCCAGCGCGCCCAGGTACGCGTCGCCCGCGCCCGTGGGGTCGACGACGGCCGTCGGCTTCGCGATGGGGATCTCGACCACCGGCTGGCCCTTCACGATGAAGCGCGAGCCCTGATCGCCGCGCGTCATCACGGTGAGCGGCGCCATGTCGAAGAGCTGCTGCTCGGTGAGGCCGGTGGCCTTGGCCATCATGCCGAACTCGTAGTCGTTGCCCACGAAGGCCGCGCAACCGTCGAGGCCGGCGAGGATCTGCGCCTTCTCGAGCCGCGGCACCTGCTTGCCCGGATCGAAGATGTAGCTGACGCCGGCCTTCTTGCACTCGGCGGTGTGCTTCGCCATCGACTCGGGATCGGTGGGGCTGATGATCACCCAATCGCCCTTCTCGAGACCGAGCGAGGCCAGCGTCACCTCACGCGCGTGCACCACCGCGCCCGGGTAGAACGCGACGATCTGGTTGTTCGCCTGGTCGGTGTTGATGAAGCACGACGCGGTGAACTCGTTGGGCACCACCTTGATGCCGCGCACGTCGATGCCCTTGCCCGTCATGAAGTCGCGGTACTCGGCGAAGTCCTGGCCGGCGGCCGAGACGACCGCGGTCTTCGCGTTCAGCATCGCCAGCGTGAAGGCGATGTTGCCGGCGGTGCCACCGCGCATCTTCTTCATCGAGTCGACGAGGAAGCTGACCGTCAGCATGTGGACCTTGTCCGGAAGGATGTGGTCCGAGAACTAGCCCGGGAAGTTCATGATGTAGTCGTAGGCGAGCGAGCCGGTGACGATGATGCGCATGGCGGTAGTCCTGAGGTTGAGTTGAGTGCTGCCCTTACCGCAGGCGCGCTCCCGGTGGGAAGGACTCAGAGGTTCGTCACCGCCTGATGCGGATGCTGGCTGATGACCATTCGGAGAGCGTGAAGACGATGGTGAGGACCACGCAGCCGAGCCAGACGAGCCCAATCGCCACCGGCCCCTGGTTCACGATCTCGGGAAGGCCCCGGAAGGTACGGCCTGCGACTCCGAGGACGAACAACGTAACTCCGATGCCCAGATGCCCGATCGCGAGTACTCCGAACAGTCTCAGGATGGTTGAGGACCAGTCGCGCCGGGTGCACCGGGGGCAGCGCCGGAGGGAGAGCGCAGCCTCTGCGGTGAACTGCTGCGTCCACGATGGGCCTTCCCCCGATTCGGCGGGCACCAGGATCAGGACCTCCTCGGTGAGGCGGCAACGGGCGCACCGATACTCATATGGAAGCTCCACGGGACGATGCTACCGCTTCTTCTCGAGCGCGACCGTCACGGCGCTCACCACGAGTCGAGCGTGAACGACTCGAGCAGCACCTCCCGGCGCACGCCCTCGGCTCGCGCCAGCTCGTCGATCCACACCAGCCGCTTTCGGGCGAGGGCCGCCTTGAGCAGTCGATTGAACGACCAGGGCACGACCGCAGCGGTCACCCCGACGATCCCCAGCGCGGTGAACTTCACCTCGGCCACGCCGGCGATCGCCCACTGCACGAGGATCAGCAGGCCCAACAGGGCGCCCGCAATGCCCAGGGTCGCGAAGCCCGCGGCGATCTGCAGGGGGCGGGCGAACTTGCGCGCCCGCTCCTGCAGCAGCTCCAGCGCCTCGAGGTCGGTCAACCCTTGATCTGCGCCTTGAGGAGATCGCGGTTGAACTCGGCGATCACCCTCACGCTGATCTCCTTCGGGCAGACCGCCTCGCACTGAGACAGGTTGCTGCACGTGCCGAAGCCCTCGGCGTCCATCTGCATGGCCATGTTCTTCGCGCGCTCGTACCGCTCGACGTCGCCCTGCGGCAGGTGCCCCAGGTGCGAGGCCTTCGCCGCCACGAACAACATCGCTGACGCGTTCTTGCAGGCCGCCACGCACGCGCCGCAGCCGATGCAGGCCGCCGCGTCCATCGCCAGGTCCGCTTCCTTCTTTGGAATGGGCAACGCGTTCGCGTCAGGCGCGCCACCGGTGGCCACCGACACGTAGCCGCCCGCCGCCACGATGCGATCGAACGCCTGGCGATCGACCACGAGATCGCGCAGCACCGGGAACGCCTTCGCGCGCCACGGCTCGATGAAGATCGCGTCGCCGTCCTTGAAGTGGCGCATGTGCAGCTGGCACACGGTCACGCCCTTGTGGCCTCCGTGGGGCACGCCGTTGATCACCATCGAGCACATGCCGCAGATGCCCTCGCGGCAGTCGTGATCGAAGGCGACCGGCTCCTCGCCCTTGTTCATCAGCTGCTCGTTCAGGGTGTCCATCATCTCGAGGAACGACATGTGCTCCGAGATGCCCTCGACGACGTAGTCCTTCATCGCGCCAGGCTGGTCCTTCGTCGGCTGACGCCAGACGTGGAGCTTCAGCTTCATCAATTTCTCGCTCACTTGTAGCTCCGGACGGACGGGTGGAAGGCTTCGAACACGAGCGGCTCCTTGTGGCGCACCGGCTTGCTGCCGTCCGCGCCCACTTCCCACACCGACACGTGGCTGAACTTCTCGTCGTTGCGCCTGGCCTCGCCCTCGTCCTCGTGCTCCTCGCGGAAGTGGCCGCCGCACGACTCGTCGCGGTCGAGCGCGTCCATCACCAGGCACTCGGTGAACTCGAAGAAGTCGGCCAGGCGGCCGGCCTTCTCGAGCGCGGTGTTGAGGTTCTCTGCCGAGCCGGGGACGTTCACGTTCTGCCAGAACTCCTCGCGCAGGGCGGGGATCTCCTTGAGCAGCTCGTTGAGGCCCTTCTCGTTGCGGGCCATGCCGCACTTTTCCCACATCATCGCGCCCAGCTGCTTGTGGAAGCTGTCCACCGTGCGCTTGCCCTTGATGGTGAGGAACTTCGCCATGCGCGCGTTGGTGTCGGCGACGGCCTTCTTGAACTCGGGGTGATCCGTCGTCACCTTCGGCTGCTTCGCCGTCGCGAGGTACGCGCCGATCGTGTACGGCAACACGAAGTAACCGTCGGCGAGGCCCTGCATCAGCGCCGAGGCGCCGAGCCGGTTCGCGCCGTGATCGCTGAAGTTCGCCTCGCCGATCACGTGCAGGCCGGGGAGGTTGCTCATCAGGTTGTAGTCAACCCACAGCCCACCCATCGTGTAGTGGACCGCCGGGTAGATGCGCATCGGCACCGAGTACGGATCTTCACCCGTGATCGTCGTGTACATGTCGAACAGGTTTCCGTAGCGCTCCTTGATCACCTGCTTGCCGAGCCGCTTGATGGCGTCGGCGAAGTCCAGGTACACGCCGCGCCCGCCCGGGCCCACGCCGCGGCCCTCGTCGCAGACCTGCTTGGCCGCGCGCGAAGAGATGTCGCGGGGCGCCAGGTTGCCGAAGGAGGGGTACTTGCGCTCGAGGTAGTAGTCGCGCTCGTCCTCGGGGATCTGCGCGGCGGTGCGGGTGTCGCCCTTCTTCTTCGGAGCCCACACGCGGCCGTCGTTGCGCAGCGACTCGCTCATCAGGGTGAGCTTGCTCTGGTAGTCGCCTGCCTGCGGAATGCAGGTCGGGTGAATCTGCGTGTAGCAGGGGTTCGCGAACCCGGCGCCCTTCCTGGCCGCCCGCCAGGTCGCCGTGACGTTGCAGCCCTTGGCGTTGGTCGAGAGGTAGTACGCGTTGCCGTAGCCGCCCGTGCCGAGCACCACCGCGTCGGCGGCCCACGCCTCGACCTTCCCGTTCACCATGTCGCGCGTGATGATGCCGCGCGCGTGCCCGTCGATGACGACGAGCTCGAGCATCTCGTGGCGGGTGTGCATCTTCACGCTGCCGGTGTGCACCTGCTTCTCCAGCGCCTGGTACGCGCCGATCAGCAGCTGCTGGCCCGTCTGGCCGCGCGCGTAGAAGGTGCGCGAGACCTGCGCGCCGCCGAAGCTGCGGTTGGAGAGCGTGCCGCCGTATTCACGCGCGAAGGGCACGCCTTGGGCCACGCACTGGTCGATGATGGCGTTGGACACCTGGGCCAAGCGGTAGACATTGGCTTCGCGGGCGCGGAAGTCGCCGCCTTTGACGGTGTCATAGAACAGGCGCCAGATCGAGTCGCCATCGTTGGGATAGTTCTTGGCGGCGTTCACCCCCCCTTGCGCGGCGATCGAATGTGCGCGGCGCGCGGAGTCCTGGATGCAGAACGAATACACCTGATAGCCGAGCACGGCG
>ERZ1292630.5532-Hain-H41-02um-R3-5532-length-10319-cov-6_pt1 | contig 10319 bp, 8 predicted proteins | sample MGYA00564408_ERZ1292630 | MGnify/ENA primary metagenome ERZ1292630 (study PRJEB36523, sample SAMEA6512641) | groundwater metagenome | collected 2019-01-08 | study: AquaDiva: Metagenomics assemblies of 32 groundwater samples
GCGGCAGGACGCGCACGTCGTACAGGAACATGAGCTGCGCCGAGTCCTCGATCAGATCGAGGATGTTGTCCATTTCGCAGATCAGCTGGTGGATATCCTCGCGGTCGATCGGCGTAATGAACGTCTTGTGCAGCAGTTCGATCGTGCCGCGGGTGATCCTGTCGCCTCGCTTTTCTATCGACTCGACTTTGTGGGCGCGGCGCTCGAGGTCGTCGCCGCTCGCCATCAGGGCCGCCAGCTCGTGGCTGCCTTGGACGATCAGCTCGGCGTGCTCGTTGAACATTTCGAAAAACTTGCCTTGACGCGGCATGAAGCGGGCAAACATCGCGACCTCGACTGGAAAAGTGGAGTTGCTTGTTGTTTGGGGGATGGGCGGGTCATGCAATACCCGCCTCGTTGGCGCGAAATTGTAACAATAGCCGCGGGCGCTGTCCGAAAAGAAAACAACCGTGCCGTTATACAAGCAAGAACAGTACAACGGCGGGAGGCGATGTCTGTTTCTTGTGCTGATTGTGAAAAACCATTACGAATTGATGGGTTGCGGGGCGCGGCGTGAACCTGTGCACAGGCTTATCCACAGGCTGTGTGGATAAGTTTGCGCACATCGTCTAAGCGCAACCAAGGCCTTCGTCGCAGACTCCGACCAGCGGCGGCGGGAGGTGCTGCGGGGCCTACTCTTGGGCGAGTTCGCCCAGCAGCATCAGTTGCGCCGAGCGCGGCAGGGTGCCGCGTGGATTCTTGCGCGCGTAATGGCCGTCGGCATTCATGTCCCAGGCCTGGCGGTTGTCCTTGAGGTAGGGCTTGAGCCCTTCCTTGATGACGCGCTGCTTGAGTTTTTTGTCGAGCACCGGAAAGCACAATTCGACGCGGCGAAAGAAGTTGCGGTCCATCCAGTCGGCGCTGGACAGGTAAACGTTCTCCTTGCCGGCGTTGTGAAAATAAAAGATGCGGGTATGTTCGAGGAACCGGCCGACGATCGAGCGCACCCGGATGCGCTCCGACAGGCCGGGGACTCCGGGGCGCAGCGCACACACCCCGCGCACCACCAGATCGACGCGCACGCCGGCCCGCGAGGCCGCATACAGCGCTTCGATGACCGTCGGTTCGAGCAGGGCATTCATCTTGGCGACGATGCGCGCGGGCTTGCCGGCTTTGGCGAGACGGGTTTCGTTCTTGATCGCGGCGATGACGTTCGCGTGCAGGGTGAAGGGCGCCTGCCACAGGTGGTGCAGCGTTTCGGCCTTGCCCAGGCCGGTGAGTTGCTTGAACACTTCGTTGACGTCGGCGCAGACGTCCTGGTTGCAGGTGAACAGGCCGAAGTCGGTGTACAGGCGCGCGGTGCGCGGATGGTAATTGCCGGTGCCCAGGTGCACATAGCGGCGCAGCTTCCCGTCCTCGCGCCGCACCACCAGCGCCATCTTGGCATGGGTCTTGTGGGCGACGACGCCGTAGACGACGTGCGCGCCGACCTCCTCCAGCCGTTCCGCCCAGTTGATGTTGGCTTCCTCCTCGAAGCGCGCCATCAGTTCCACCACGAGCGTCACCTCCTTGCCGCTGGTGGCGGCGTCGATCAAGGCTTCCATGATGGCGGAGTCGGTGCCGATGCGGTAGACCGTCTGCTTGATCGCGACCACCTGCGGATCCTTGGCCGCCTCCTGGATGAAATTGACCACCGGCGTGAACGATTGGAACGGGTGATGCAGCAGCACGTCGCCCTTGCGCACCGCGGCGAAAATATTGGCCCGTTTCTCCAATGCCGCGGGGCGGCCGGGACGGAACGCCGGGAACTGCAGATCGGGCCGGTTGACCAGTTCGGGGATCTGCATCAAGCGCACCAGGTTGACCGGTCCGTTGACCCGGTACAGGTCGTCGGGGCCGAGCTCGGTCTGCTGCAGCAGGAACTCGGCCATGGCCTGGGTGCAGTTGTCGGCGATTTCCAGGCGCACCGCGGCGCCCAGGTTGCGCTGCGGCAGCTCGCCCTGCAGCGCGGTGCGCAGGTTCTTCACCTCCTCTTCGTCGACGAACAGATCGCTGTTGCGGGTAACGCGAAACTGGTAGCAGCCGCGCACGCTCATGCCCGCGAACAGCTCCGAAGCGTGTTCGTGCAGGACGGAGGAGAGGAAGACGAAGTTCTGCTCCTTGCCGTGCCGCAGCTCGCGCGGCAGCTTGATCATCCGCGGCAGGATGCGCGGCGCCTGCACGATGGCGGCGCGAGAGGCGCGGCCGAAGGCATCGCGCCCCTCCAGTTCCACGGCGAAATTCAGGCTCTTGTTGAACACGCGCGGGAAAGGGTGCGCCGGATCCAGGCCGATGGGCGTGAGCACGGGCATCATTTCGTTGAAGAAGTAATCGCGTATCCAGGCGCGCTGCGCTTCGTTGAGATCGTTGCGGCGCAGGAAGCGCACGCCGGCTTTCTCCAACTCGGGCAGGATATGTTCGTTGAGCAGCCGGTACTGGCGCTCCACCAGCTCGTGCGCGATGCGGTTGACCGCGGCAAAGACTTCGCGCGGGCTCATGCCGTCGGGCCCCGTGGCGGACAGATTGACGGGGATCGTCTCCTTCAGCTCGGCGACGCGAATTTCGAAGAATTCGTCCAGGTTGCTGCTGACGATGCAAAGAAAACGCAGGCGTTCGAGCAGCGGCGTGTCCGCGTCCTCGGCCTGGGCGAGCACGCGGCGGTTGAATTCCAGGATGCCGATTTCCCGGTTGAGAAACAGCGCCTGCGTCGGGGACATTGAATCTTTTTTCTTGATTAACATGGCGTAAGCTTTGAATGTTGCCGTAATATTACCCGATTCGGAGAAACGGCAACATTTTTGTCATATTGGTTTGCTAGCATCCTCGGACCGAAAGGACTATCGGATCGAATAGCTACCCCATGCAGCACAAGCACACCTCCACGCAGTTCGATGCCCAGTTGGAACAGGTTCGCTCCGAAGTCCTGCGCATGGGCGGCGCGGTCGAGGACCAGTTGTCGCTGGCGGTGCGGGCGCTGCAAAACGGCGAAATGTTCCTGATCGAGCAGGTGCTGGATGTGGAACATCAGGTCAACGCGCTGGAAATGGAGATCGACGGGCTGTGCACGAATGTCATTGCGCGCCACACTCCAACCGCGATCGATCTGCGCGTACTGACCATGGTGGTGAAAACCATCACCGACCTGGAGCGCGTCGGCGACGAGGCGAAAAAAATAGCCCTGATGACGCGCGAATTCTTCAGAAGCGGGCGCGCCTACATGCCGCGCTATCCGGAGATCCGGCGCATGTCCGCGATCGTTATCGATATGCTGCGTCAGGCGCTGGACGGATTTGCCCGCCTCGATCCGGAAGTGGCGCCGGAAATCGCGCGCCGCGATCTGGAAGTGGATGATTCCTTCCGCGCAATCCTGCGCGAGCTGCTTACTTACATGATCGAGGATCCGCGCACCATATCCGCAACCCTGGACATCGTTTTCATCGCCAAGGCGCTGGAGCGGGTGGGCGATCACGCCAAGAACATTTCCGAGTACGTGGTCTACATGATCAAGGGCAAGGACGTGCGCCACCTCAGCGCGGAACAAATCGAGCAGGCGGTAAAGTCCTAGGCCGGATGCATCAGCCTCGGCACCGGGATCATGCGCGGCGCCGTGCTTGTCCGCCGCAGCATCCGCTTGAGCTCCTTGGTTCGAGCTTTTTCGTGTCGGGCTTTTTCGTTGCGCGTCCATGTTCCAAGTGCTAAGGTAATCCCGCCATGCAATACGAGACTCTTGCCGCGGTCGACCTGGGCTCCAACAGCTTTCATCTGCAGATCGGCCGTGTCGTCGATGATCAGATCTATCTGCTCGACGGCTTGCGCGAGCAGGTGCGCCTGGGCGCGGGGCTGACGCGAGACAAGCGCATCGACGGCGCCACCCAGGTGCGTGCGCTGGAAGCGCTGCGGCGCTTCTCCGACCGGTTGCGCGGCTTTCCGGCGGAGACGGTGCGCGTCGTCGGCACCAACGCGCTGCGCGTGGCCAAGAATTCGCGCCAGTTCCTGGCCGAAGCCAAGGAAGCGCTGGGTTTCCCGATCGAAGTCATCGCCGGGCGCGAGGAAGCGCGGCTGATTTACCTCGGCGTCGCGCACAGCTTGCCGCTCAGCCGGGACAAGCGCCTGGTGATGGACATCGGCGGCGGCTCGACCGAGTTCATCATCGGCACCGGCGTGCAGCCGGAGCTGATGGACAGCCTGTACATGGGTTGCGTTAGCTACAGCCTGAAATACTTTGCCGAGGGTAAAGTCGAGAAAGCCGCGTTCAGGCAGGCCGAGCTTGCGGCGAGGAGCGAGCTGCAGACCATCGTCAAGCAGTACACCAGGCACGGTTGGGCCGGGGCGGTGGGCTCATCCGGCACCGCGCGCTCGATTGCAGCCATCCTGGAAGCCAACGGCTGGAGCGAGCACGGCATTTCGGCCGCCGGCCTGGACAAACTCCGGAGCGCCTTCCTCAAGGCGGGCGACATGGAGCGCCTGTTGCTGCCGGGGATGCGCGAGGACCGCGCGGCCATCCTGCCGGGCGGCCTGGCCATCATGTGCGCCGCGTTCGCCGAGCTTGGCATCGGACACATGAGCGTGACGGACGCCGCGCTGCGCCAGGGCGTGCTCTACGATCTGCTTGGCCGGGTGCAAAAGCACGACATGCGCGAGGTGACGGTGCGCCAGTTCATGCGCCGCTACCACGTCGATACCGCTCAAGCCGAGCGCGTGGCCGAGCTCGCGGCCAGACTGCATCGGCATCTGAGCGAGACCGAACGCGACCCGCAGCTCGCCTGGGCCGCCGCCTTGCACGAAATTGGCATCTCCATCGCCCACAACGGTTACCACAAGCACTCGGCCTATGTCATCGCCAATGCCGACATGCCGGGTTTCTCGCGCATGGAGCAGGCGCAGTTGGCGCGGCTGGTGCTCGCCCACCGCGGCAAGCTCGCCAAGCTGCAGGACTTGAGCCCCGTCCCCGCCGACTGGGCGCTGGTGTTCTGCCTGCGCCTGGCAAGCCTGTTTTGCCGCAGCCGCACCGATCTGGAGCTGCCGCAGATCGCCTGCGAAATGACCGAAAGCGGCTTTCGCCTGTTGCTGCCGGAGTCCTTGCTGGAGAATCGTCCCTTGAGTGCGGCGGCGCTTGCCGATGAAGCGGACGAATGGAAATCGATCGGGCTGCGCCTGGAAGTGAAGCCGCTGCGCGCCGCCGCGGCTAAGGCAGCGTGAAAAAACGCCAGTATCCAGCGCCCTCCTAGAGAAGGTCCGGGCTGGCGACCGCGCGCAGAATGGTCTGGGTGTCGCCGTAGCGCGCGCGGCCGGAAAACCACCACAGCGCGCCTTTCTTGATGGTCCAGTCCGCTGGCTCTCCCGAAAGCAGCCAGGCGGCGAGGCGCCCCAGCGTAGGCTGGTGGCCGACTACGATGACCGTGCCAGCGCGCTTGGGCCAGTTGCTCGCGGCGATAATGTCCGCAATATCGGCTTGCACGCCGATGCGTCGCTCCGTGGTGTACGGCAGATCCAGCGCGGCGGCGGTTTGCTGCGCGCGCTTGGCCGGGCTCGCCAGGATGAGACAGTCGCTCGGCAGCCGCGGTTTGAGCCACGCAGCCACCTGCTTTGCCTGCTTCAGCCCTTTCTTGGTGAGGGCGCGCCCGGCGTCGGGAATCCCATCCTCTGCGTCGGCATGACGCCACAGCAGGAGCTCAATGGTGTGTTCGGGTTTGGTCTCGGTCATGATGGTCAGCCTCCGCCATAGTCTGCCTGGATTTCGATAGGATTGCTTTACGGGGCCGGCCAACCGAGGAGGGTGAGTGCGCCGGTTAGCATGAAAAGCCCTGCCGCGGAGTAGCGAATCGCCTTCATCGGCAGGCGCGTGGCGAGCTTGCCGCCGATCATCACCGCCGACACATTGGCGAGCATCATGCCCAGCGTCGTGCCCAGCACCACGGCCGGCAGGCTGTCGAAGCGCGCCGCCAGGGCCACCGTGGCGAGTTGCGTCTTGTCGCCCATCTCCGCGAGGAAGAAAGCGATCAGCGCGGTGACGAATGCGCCCGCGCGGTGAATTTTCGGATCGTCGTCGAGCGCATCCGGATGCAGCGCCCACAGGCCGAAGCCGATGAACAACAGCCCCGTCACCCACCGCATCACGCCCGCTCCGGCCAGGTGCGCGAGCCAGGCGCCGACCGAACCGGCCAGCGCATGGTTGGCAAGCGTCGCCACGAGGATGCCGGCGATGATGGCCCAAGGCTGGCGCAGCCGCGCGGCAAGAACGAAGGAAAGGAGTTGCGTCTTGTCGCCGATCTCGGCGACCGCAACCAGCAGGGTGGAGGTGAGGAAGGCTTCCAATAGCGGGAGGAGTGAGGAGCGAGGAGTGAGGGCGGGCGCGGCACATCTATGGGAGATATTTCCCCTTTTTACACCCCGCTTCTCACCGCACGCCTTATGCGGGCAATTGGCTTTGACGCAATCGACGTACAGATGCAAGGAGTGCTCGCTGATCACGAAGCCGCGCTCCTTGGCGATCTTGATCTGGCGCTTTTCGATTTCAGCGTCGTAGAACTCCTCGACCCGCCCGCATTGCATGCAAACAAGATGGTCGTGATGGTTGCCTGCATTGAGTTCGAACACGGCGCGCCCGGATTCAAAATGATGCCGCTGCAGCAAGCCGGCATGCTCGAACTGTGTCAGTACGCGATAGACCGTGGCCAGGCCCGTGTCCAGTCCGTCGGCTACCAGCAGTTTGTACACGTCCTCCGCGGACAGGTGACGTACTTTGCTCTGTTCGAACAAGTTCAGAATCTTGAGGCGCGGCGCAGTGGCCTTGAGGCCGATGGTCTTGAGGTCTTGAGGCTTGCTCATGCACTTTTCGATGAACGCTATTAACTGGGTTATCATATAGCGTTTTCCAGTCCTTGAGAACGAATTCAATCCATGTTTTTGCGCGCCCTGGCGGCAATTGCCACGCTACTTCTTGTTTCCTGCGGTTCTGCACGGCTATCTCCGCCGGTCGTCTCGCCTTATCGCATGGAAATCCAGCAGGGCAATTTTGTTTCCCAGGAGATGGTGTCGCAGTTGAAGCTTGGCATGAGCAAGGATCAGGTGCGCTTTGTCCTGGGCACCCCGCTGATCACGGACAGCTTTCACGCCGACCGCTGGGATTACGTGTTCCGGCGGCAGAAGCCCAGTTCCAGAGAATTGGAACAGCACAAGCTCGCGGTGTTTTTCGAGGGCGGCAAGCTGGCGCGCATGGAAAGCGACGTGATACCCGCGGCCAGCGCGGACGCGGCTGCGGTCAAGACGCCGGAGGCAAAATCGGAAGCGCCCGCGCTAAAGCCGGAAGCGCCCGCGGCAAAGCCGGAAGCGCAGAAGCAGCCAACGTCCGGTGCGGTGCCGGAATCCAAGCCAGCCGCGCAAACAGCCGCCGAAGTTCCCAAACCGGCGCCGGCAGCGGCGCCGGAGAAATCCGCCGCTACGCCGGAGAAGCCCGCCGTTGCGCCGGTTCCATCCGGAGACAAGCAGCCGCGGGAAAAAAAAGGCTGGTGGGAGCGGCTCAAAGATACGGTCAAGTTTTGACGGGGGCAGCATGAAAATCGCGATCGCCGGCAGTTCCGGGCGCATGGGCCGCACCCTGATCGAGGCGGTGTGCTCGAGCAAGGACCTGAAACTGTCCGCGGCGCTGGAAATCGCACGCAGCCCTCAGCTTGACAAGGACGCGGGCGAGGCCTTGGGTATCGCCTCCGGCGTCGCGGTCAGCGCCGACTATGTCGCCGGCATCGCCGCCTCCGACTGCCTGATCGACTTTACCCGCCCCGAAGCTAGCCTGCTGCATCTGGAAGCCTGCCTCGAGTCGGGTACGAAAATGGTGATCGGGACTACGGGTTTTTCCGCCCGGGACAAGCAGCATATCCTTGACGCAGCGAAGCGGATTGCCATCGTGTTCGCACCCAATATGGCAGTCGGCGTCAACGCCACATTTAGATTGGCCGAGGTCGCGGCGAAAATCCTGGGTGACGCCTACGACGTCGAGATCATCGAAGCGCACCACCGGCACAAGGTGGATGCGCCTTCCGGCACGGCGCTCAAACTGGGCGAGGTGGTCGCCGCGGCGCTGGGGCGTGATCTGAAAAGCTGCGCCGTGTACGGACGCGAGGGGGATACCGGCGAGCGTGATCCCAGGAGTATCGGCTTTCACGCGATCCGCGGCGGCGACATCGTGGGCGAGCACACCGTGATCTTCGCTGGCAACGGCGAGCGCGTCGAAGTCACGGTGCGCTCGCAAAGCCGCATGACCTATGCGGTAGGTGCGCTGCGGGCTGCGCGTTTCTTGGGAGCTAAGGTCTCCGGCCTCTACGATATGCAGGATGTGCTCGGCCTCAAGTAAGGTCCTGAAGTTAGCCGAGGACCCTTGCCGGGATCTGTTCACTTGTCCCGCACCGCGCATCACGCTGCCGCGTTGGCGCGAAACCCTGTTCCGGGTTATAATCATCGAGTTTGACGGGACGGAACAGTTGCTGTTCCTGTCCCGTTTCTGTATATAAATCCTGGAGTTAGCCGTGTCTTCCCCGTTCCCGCCCGCTATCCTTGCGCTCGCAGACGGAACGGTATTTAGCGGTATCGGTGTCGGCGCGGCCGGCAGTTCGGCGGGCGAGGTGGTGTTCAACACCGCCATGACCGGCTACCAGGAGATCCTCACCGATCCCTCCTATTGCCGCCAGATCGTCACGCTGACCTATCCGCATATCGGCAACACCGGCATCAACCGGGAAGACCGGGAATCGGGGCAGGTGCATACGGCCGGCCTGGTCATCCGCGACCTGCCGCTGCGCGCATCGAATTTCCGCAGCGAGCAAAGCCTGTCCGACTACCTCGAAGCCAGCAAGATCGTCGCCATCGCCGGCATCGACACGCGCAAGCTCACGCGTATCCTGCGCACCGATGGCGCTCAAGCCGGATGCCTCATCGCCGCGGCGCAAGGCGAGGTGCTCGCCGAGGCGGACGTGGCACGCGCCCTCGCCAAGACACGCGAGTTTCCCGGCCTCGCCGGCATGGACCTGGCCAAGGTGGTGTCGGTGCGTGAGCCTTACGAGTGGAACGAGGGCGCCTGGGAGTTGGGCACGGGCTATCGCAAGCTCGGGAGCCATCGTTTTCATGTCGCCGCGTATGACTACGGCATGAAGCGCAATATCCTGCGCCTTCTGTCAGAACGCGGTTGCAAGGTGACGGTGTTCCCGGCGCAGACGCCGGCAAAGGCGCTACTCGCGGCCAAGCCTGACGGCGTGTTCCTCTCCAACGGTCCGGGCGATCCCGAGCCCTGCGATTACGCCATCGAGGCGATACGCGAAATCGTCGCGACCGGCACGCCGACATTCGGCATCTGCCTGGGGCATCAGTTGCTGGGCCTCGCATCGGGCGCGAAGACCATGAAAATGAAGTTCGGCCACCACGGTGCCAATCACCCGGTGAAGGACCTCGATACGGGTAAAGTGGTGATCACCAGCCAGAACCACGGCTTTGCGGTCGATCCGGCGACCTTGCCGGCCAACCTGCGGCCGACCCACGTATCGCTGTTCGACGGCAGCCTGCAGGGCCTCGCGCGCACCGACCGGCCCGCGTTCTGCTTCCAGGGCCATCCCGAGGCGAGCCCTGGCCCGCACGACATCGGTTACCTGTTCGACCGCTTCGTGAAGTTGATGGAAGACAAAAAAGCATGAACCGCCAAGAACGCAAAGGGTTTGCTCCGTTCCGCTTTTCCTTGGCGTCCCTCGCGTCCTTGGCGGTCGGTGTCTAATGCCAAAACGCACCGACATCCGCAGCATTCTGATCATCGGCGCCGGTCCGATCATCATCGGCCAGGCGTGCGAGTTCGACTATTCCGGCGCGCAAGCCTGCAAGGCGCTGCGCGAGGAGGGCTACAAGGTCATCCTGGTGAACTCCAATCCGGCGACCATCATGACCGATCCGGAGATGGCCGACGTAACCTATATCGAGCCGGTGACCTGGCAGATGGTCGAGGCCATCATTGCGAAGGAGCGTCCGGACGCGCTGCTGCCGACCATGGGCGGACAGACGGGGCTGAATTGCGCGCTCGACCTGGCCCGGCACGGCGTGCTGGAAAAATACGGCGTGGAAATGATAGGCGCCTCGCGCGAGGCCATAGACAAGGCCGAAGACCGCGAGAAATTCAAGCAGGCGATGAAATCCATCGGCCTGGACTGCCCGCGCTCCATGCTCGCGCACAGCCTGGAAGAAGCGCTGCAGGTGCAGGCGGCGATCGGCTACCCGGTGGTGATCCGGCCCTCGTTCACCCTGGGCGGTTCCGGCGGCGGCATTGC
>ERZ1292630.2471-Hain-H41-02um-R3-2471-length-17059-cov-7_pt1 | contig 10318 bp, 7 predicted proteins | sample MGYA00564408_ERZ1292630 | MGnify/ENA primary metagenome ERZ1292630 (study PRJEB36523, sample SAMEA6512641) | groundwater metagenome | collected 2019-01-08 | study: AquaDiva: Metagenomics assemblies of 32 groundwater samples
CCCCCCCCCCCCCCCCCGATGAGCTCATTTCGTAGCGCCCGACAATTTGACAATTAACAGGGCCAAGCCAGGAAAAGTGGAGACGGGAAGAACTCACTTCCCCCGATGTCACACCGCGCGCAATGGGAATACACAGCGGCCGCGCAAACGGCAGCGGCCGGTTCGACTCTCGTGTTGTACCCCCTGGACCTCATCAAGGTTCGGCTCATGACGATGGACGGCACGGCGGCCAGACACCGCAACGGCGTCGCACCCCACATGTCGTCGTCCTCGTCGTTGACCGCCGGGTCTCATGGTGCCGTGGCGGATGTGGTGGGCGGCACAGCTTCTTGGCACCGGCGTCGATGGTTTATCCTTTCCTCTTGTCGCTCGATTATTCAAATCGAAGGTGCTCGTGGCCTGTTTCGCGGCGCGGGCTTGTCGGTGGCATCCTCCACCGCATCGTGGGGCATCTACACGTCGTTGTTGCAGTTGCAGCCGGCTGCCAAGGAGGGCACCTCCTCGACCGCGCAGTCATTCCGTGTCCCGGATCGTGCGTGGCGATCCCCGTCGGCCTTCGCAGGCTGGTTCGCTCCCCTGTACGTGTGGAGCACCCTGTCGTGGACGACGACGGCATTCATGACCACCCCGCTGTGGCTGCTGAAGACGAGGATGCAACTGGAGGATGGCAGCCAGCAAGGCCTGCGGAATCATGTGCGTCGCGCCATCGCGGAAGCGAACGGTAACGCGTTCCGGGCGCTGTGGAGGGGCTTTCCGGCGCAACTGGCGCTTTGCTTCCCGTCCGCGCTCAACGTACCTATTTACATGACGACCCTCGCTTGGCTATGCCGCCGTTCCAACGCGTCCTCCGACCCGTCATCGCAATCACGAAAGGAGGCGAACGGCGATTCCCGAGCGCCTCCGCTGGCGTGGCAGATTACAGCAAGTTCCGCAGCCGCAAAATTCTGCGTGTTGCTCGTTTCGCACCCCATTATGGTCTTGAAAGTGCGAATACAGGACCCGACGAGCAGCACAGGGATTGTCCAGTACAACAACATGCGCGGTGCGCTTCGCACCACGTTAGCACGCGAAGGCGTGTTCGGTTTGTACAAAGGATTCGCGGTCGGGCTGGCGCAGTCTGCGCCTCGGAACGTGCTCTATTTCCAGCTATTCGAAGCGTCGCTACGCCTCGTGAGCGCCTTTCGCTCAGCACCACCCGAACGCGGCGGGGTTGCTGAGAAGGGAAATCCCCCCGCACCAGCGACGGTACCTGACTGACAAAAGTCGTCCTGAACAAACCACTCCAACCCATCAAATCGAATTTGAGTGAGTGCAAAGTCAATACCACCCCCATTTCGCACCCTCACGATTACGGAGACAATTTCTTTTGGTCATCATATTCCTAAATTAACGCCAAGTTTATCAGCGACGGCGTTGCGACGCGCACGCCTTCAGCGTGAGATCACATTGACTTGCTGCATACGACCGACCAGACAAAGACAATTCCTCTTGTAAATACGTTTCCCGTTTTTTTCGGGTTCGCGTGCGAACAAGATGCTGACGCCGCCAGATCAACACGCAGACTTCGGAGGCCTTTCTCCCGCTGGCGCAACCGGAAGCGACGCGACCCGGTCACCGTCGGTGCTCGCTGACGAACAGCCGCCATGCCGCGGCCGATACCCGTCGTTCCACCACGTCCTCCCCTTTCGGCCACCGGGTGAGGCGGTGAGGGACGAGCGCCATCCCCTCACCTCGATCGGGGACAACAACCACCAAAGCGGCCCCTCATCCGACATGAACGCGCCGTTGAACCATGCCGATCCAGCCGCCACCCCACCGTCGCAGAAGTTCACCACCGAGGACAAGGCTCAATCCTCCGCGCTTCTCGGGACTCCAGACAGTGCCCTGGGCGCTCGCCGGACCGATTTCTCTGTCATCTCGCAGCAGGCCAAGGACACGGAGTGTCACATGATCCAGGCTCGCCATGCCGCGCAGAAGCGTAACTTGCTTCTTCAGAACGAGAACGCGAAACTGCCGGTGCTGCGTTTCGGTCGTACGTTTTCGCCGAAGCCCGGCCGATCGAACCCCAGGGCCACGAGCAAGCAACGGCTCTCCATTGACATCACGGCTGCCGCCGCTGCCTCACGTCCCGCATCGGAGGTGCGGCCGCCTTGGAATCGAGGGGGCCCAAAGGCCAACAGCGAGCCGTTTCCAAAACGTGGCCGCTCGTCCCTTCATACCATGTCCTCGATTCGAAGAAGCGCCTCGTTGGCAAGGCCGGTGTCGGCAGCGCGTCCATTGTCGGCCGCAGCTTCTATGGCATTATCCCGGGTGCCGTCACGCGCGTCCTCGGCATCCGTGGTGCGCAAAGCGGCACCGTCACCCGTCGTCGTTCGACCCTCTTCGGCAAGGAGTCCACTCGGAGGATCGTCGCGCACGAGCAGCGAAGCCCCGCCTCGCCGGCTCCGCGCCCGGCTGTCCGCCTCGTCAACACCCTTTCGCAGTGCTGCGCGCAAAGCAGGGCCGCGGCCTCCCACGCTTCCACGTGGTCCTGCAGCTGATCAGGTGGTGGTGAACGTGCCAACGGATGCTATTCCCAGTGGGGTTGAACTCGACACGGTCTCTGTTTCGACTCTATCTTCCTCGTCGCCCCACCGTCGCAGCAGCCTGGTTCAGTCGCGACGTGGACCATCATCGGTCAGCCCCTCATTGCCCGCTGTGGGATCGATCCCCATGCAGGGCAGCGGCAGTACTCAGTTCTTCGACTGCTTGTCGGAGATGTTGCCCCGCCCGGAAGCAACGATGATGGTGTCCTCCTCGCCGATGTCGACGCATTGCGCCGCGCCGCCCCCAACACCGGCCACGGCGAGGGACAGCGCGCAGCGGGTCGAAGAGTGGCAACTGCCCACGAACCCCTTTGCGGCCTTGGCAAACGACAACCGCCAACAGGAGCCACATCAGCCTGCTTCGCTTGGCAAGAAGAAAGGGAGGCGTCAACTATCGGTCGCGGCCTCGCTGCCCCCACCTCTCGACGAGACCACGTCGACGCTGCCGGCGACCACCACCCAAAAAACCGACGGAGAGACAGCAGTCGCGCTTACCGCGGACGGTGACTCAAGGCTGATTGACGCAACCGTCGGAGAAGGGGATGCGAGCAGCAGCAGCGGTGGGGACGACGACGATGACGCGGCAGGAGAAGGAACCCAAATCGTTTCAGCGTTTGAATTAGCGGATCGCTTCGCCCGCATGTCCGCGGAAGTACTTCAATTTGCCTCCAACATCTTCGACATGGACGTTGTACAGCAACGGCCAAGCGTGCGACTGAAATCGGTATCGACCGTGGCCACCCCGCCGCCACAGTCTCGTCTCGCGGACGACGCGGGAAGCGACGTCGGGGCACCCACTGGGATGGGCCGCGCGGCCCCTGGAACACCGACGCCGGCACGGGATGACATCACACCACGCGCGGCATCTCTTCAGCTTGTGGACTCAGCGTCGCAAACGCTTCTCGTGCCGCGTGCGCACGTGTCTCATCGAGGCCGCTGCAGGTCGTCCCCCGTGCCTCGCGAAGGCGGTGGAACGCCAGGCTCCGCGACGAAGCGGCGCCGCTCTCCATCGGCCCTTGTGCACCAACTAGTCGAGGACTGCGCACCGCTTCGGGACATGCTGATCGCCGAGCACGGCTCCCCGACGATCATCAGTGACGATGCCGGCCCGCTCGAGCGGGCGCGACTGCGACACCGCCCCGCAGTTGATTACACGTTGTGGGAAAGGATACTCGCCGAGGAGACAAGGAAGCCACTCCATGCCAGTGGCAAGAAGTCCGGGGGTCGCCGCACGGTCCATCATGCCGTCAAGGAATCACTTTTGACCGCCGTTTCTTCCCCATCACATCGGGTGGTCGCGTTGAGGCTGCCGACCGCTACCCCGAAGTCGAGAAAATCGGCAAAGAAGATGACGGACGGCTCCACCGCAAGGAAACGACACCGATGATTCATATTCGGCCTGTTGCTTGCTGTCGTATTGGCCCCTTTTATCCTTCGGTCCTCCGAGAACGTTCGTTAGATGAGCAATCACACTAAGGAGGATTCCACAGCCCCCCACACCCACACCTCTTCTTCCCTCCCTTCCGTACTAGATCACCGCCGGGATCATCGGGAATAGATCCGCACCAATCTCGGCTAGGCCTCGGGCTAGGCCTGAGATCGCAGATAGATTGACGTGGCATGACATGGAACGGCAGGTCACGTATTTCACAAACCGAAGGCGGCGATGTCGTGGGTGTAATGAACGTTTTTTGTGATCACTACGCCCCTTTCAGCAGTCCATGCGCGGTGTCCTTCGTCTCTTCGGCTGCCATGGTAATCCGTGCGCATCATTGCAACGGTCTGCGCAACTCAACCTGCCACGCCGAGGAGCATCGTCCAGCTCCTCATCGGCCGACGGGTTGCCGTCCACGGTCGATGACGATATCAGCGAGGCCCTATTGAATGCCGTTCACGCGTTGGGCGGCGGGAACGCGAAGAATGGCCCCTCCGCTCAGCCTCCGGTTGGGGGACCAACTCCCCCTATTGCGGCCGACCGTCTTGGCGATGCCTTCGGCGGCGATGCCGCGTTGCGGCGTGCGAAGGCGGCCGCACCCAACCAACCAGGCAGCTACAAGCTCATTGATCGCCTGAGAGATTGCCGCCTTCAGCGGGAGTGGGCGAGGGCATTGCGGCTGTTTGACCATGCCACACCAGACGCTCGTCGAAAGTGGCAGCCGTTCCACTATGCCACGTTGCTGGACACGTTGAATCACGCTGCCGGTCAGGTGCGCAGGACGTCCGTCGTCGCGCCGCCGTCGCCTTCAACGTCGCCACTCGAAGCCGCGCTTCGCCGTATCTGGAAGGAGCTCTCGCAAGCAAAGACGCCGCCGCCATTGGATGCCCGCTGCCTCAACTTAGCCCTCCGACTAGCGTCCCAACTCGACGTGGCCGATGTGGAAAAGGACATTTCGCAGCGCATGACGGTTGATGCGGTTCCCGTGAGCGCGGAGGTCCACCGGCAACGTGCGAGGCACCTCGCGCACAAGCACAACGATTGGGTCGGGGCCTTGAAGGCTTTAACGGAGTCGACGCAATCCGCAACAGCAACCGAACCATCACGCCCTCACGCGGCGGCCGCCTTGCCGATTGGCCCGGCGACCGGACCAAGGACTACCGTCCTGCGCATCGGCGATATCAACAAGGTCGCCTTCAGCATGACGAGTGTGGATGAAGTGGCGCCGCTCGTCCGCCAGGTGATGCTCATGCACGAGTCGGATCCGAACACATATCCACGGCCGAACGCGGACACCGCTGCAGCGCTCGTTCGGTCGGCCGGGTATCACGGAGACTGGCAACGCGCCATCTCCACATTCGATTCACTGCCTGAGACCTGGGGCCTGCCCATCACGAGCACGCCCATATGGAACGCCCTTCTCAACGCTCTGATTCGCGCACGACAGGGTGAGTTAGCGGACGAAGCGTTTCGACGTATGGCGGACCACGGCATCCCTCATGACGAAGCCACGGTGCAACAGTCGCTACGACGCCACGAGTTGGCGGGTGGGAATTGGTTCGATGCTTGCACCTACTTTGCCTCGATGCGCCAATTGAGCCCGACGGTGGGCACCGCGAACAACTACACGACCTTGATGCGGGTGCTGAGCCAGCATGGACCTCAAGGCGCAAGCGCAAGCGATGGACACGCGGCCGAGCACAGTAACCACGTCGGCGTCGTGAAGATCATGGATATGATGCGCGCCGATGGGGTCGACGGACACCTCGTCAACAACACGCGGGCGAACGTCGACCTGATCAACGCCTGGTCGGCCACACGGAGGCCCCGAAGTCGCCGGTTCTCCTGACCGGCAAATCCAATTTTAGTTGCGTTCACCCGGGTCCAGGACGGGGGAGGTCATCCCGTTCTGTTACGGAACTGGAACTAGTTGCAGTGACTGAGTCAATGAGAAAACAACCGAAAGGTACTCTCTCCCTGTCCCGCCCCTTCTGACTGATGTCGGACGCGTCACAACAGGTGACAGGTTCGCCGTCACCGGACACGACGCACGTGGTGTTATTGAGCAACATTCCAATGGCGGCGTCGCTGACCCATGTGACGAATGCGATCTTGCCGCCCACGGGCGCCGTCGACTCCTCACCGCTCACCGACGCGCAGCACCGCTTGCTGCGTCACCACGCTCGCCGCATCGTGCCGACTAAGTTGCACGTGTTCAAGGAGGCGTTTCTTCGTACCAAGTTCGGCCTCGTGGAGTACAGCTTGATGGCCGACCAGACCACCGTCACGCAGCAAGTGACGGACAGCGCTGCCGACGGCAATCGTCCGTGCCCGGTCTCGCTCTTCGACCAGTGGATGATGTCTGAGCTGCAAAAGGTGTGGCTGGAAGGCGGCGCGGCGGTCGGCCCAACCGCGGAGGCAGCGACAACCGCTGACCCTGCCGCCGCCGCCACGACGCCAATCCTGACTGGTTCCACAGGGTCGCCGCTGTATTCGCGGAGAATCGGTGCAGAAGTGCTCGCTGCGGCTGCCGCCACAAAGCTGGTCCAGGAGTCAGCTGACCCGAAGAAAATGACTGCTTTTCTACTGTCCAAAATAGCGCAACCCTTCGGGGACGACACCACGGATGGCCAGCGTCAACATCCCCTTCTCCACGCGCGAGACTGTGTGATCGATTTAAAAAAGTTTGCAGCTCATGATTGGGCGTGGCTTCGCTCACAACTCCCGGAAACGGCGGGCTTTCCTAAACTCGCGACGTCAGAAACACTCAATGCATTCGCCCTTGCCAGCTGCTCGCCTGCGGGTGCAACCGGAGTTGAACGTTTTCACGTTTCGCCACTTTGAGACCCTATCTCACACCCTATCACACAGGTTCAAAAGCCATGTTTGGCCGAGCAACCTCATGCCGACCTTTTCATTTCATGTGCGTTGTTGTTTCCACGATCCCCCGCCCGCCGCCGCCAAATCAAAGCTAACGCTGTTGTCTTTGCCCGTAAACTGATGACTACCTTCGTGTCCAGCGCGACCAACTGGGTGGCCGGGGCCCTCGAGATGCCCGATGCCTGGATCGCCAAGGGTGCCGAACTGACCTCCCTTGTCGTCGCACCGGCCTACGAGCCCTTCGATGCGTTGGCCGGTCCGTCCATCCGCACCGCCTTTGCCAACCTGGGCTTGCCCAAGCACCCCATGTCCGCGAAGCTACCGCTGATGGAACCGGTGCCCGTGGTGTTTTCCGTGGTCGGCTACCTGGTCACGCTGGCCATCTTGTACGCTGTCGGCAAAGGCCTCGGCAAGCTCTCCATGCGCAGCTTCGCCACGGTTCACAACCTCTTCCTCTTCCTGCTTTCGCTATACATGTGCGTCGGCATCGCGGCCACAGCGGTGGCGAGCGGCTTTTCCGTTTGGAACAACGCCGTCCAAGAGTCGTCACCCACGAAGCCCAATCCGAATGCGTGGCGAATGGCCAAGCTTGTCTGGATTTTTTACGTGTCGAAAATACCCGAGTTCTTGGACACGGTCATTATGGTCTTGAAGCAAAACTACCGACAAGTGTCCTTCTTGCATCTCTATCACCACGGCACCATCTTTGTCATCTGGTTTATCGTCGTGCGCGAAGCCCCCGGCGGCGACGCCTACTTCTCCGCCATGCTGAACAGCGGCGTCCACGTCGTCATGTACCTCTACTACTTTTTGAGCATCGCTGGCGGCGACAAAATCCGCAAAGTCATCGGACGCGTGAAGTTCTACATCACGTACATGCAAATGGCTCAGTTCTCGATGAACGTGATGCAGTCGTGCTTTGATCTGTACGTCGTGGACCGCACGCAGTACCCTGCTCACCTGATCCGGCTACTGTTTTACTACATGCTCACGCTGTTGGCGCTCTTCGGAAACTTCTTGATCCAAAACAAGTTTGCCAAAAAGTCCAAGGACGAATAAGCCGATCTTGCCGCCCGCCATGCACAAAGCACAGAGAGAACAGGAATCGGCTCGATGAGGTGATGAGGGACGGCTCTGTTCCTGCCATCGCCGAACGAGAAACAATTAAAATCGATGTCGCTATCGGACTGTGTGGGGGGCGGGGGACCACCAAAAGGAGAATGCCCTGGGCACGCTGGGGTTGCGCACCCAATTTCAGCCCCCGCGTCATTCGGTTCATGCTGGCCACTTTAACTACGTACGTCCCCCCCCGCTTTCCTTTGTTGTCGTAGGCTTTCGCGCGACCCCTCTGAGTGCCCCCCAACGCCCTCGAGATCGAATATGAACGTCATTCAGCTGGCGAAAGCGATCGTGTCGCAGGAATGTAGTTTTGGCGAGCGCGCCGCGCATCTAGGCGCCGGGGCCAAGTCCCGCACCAAAGTCCTCGTGGACGGAGAATTGCAGTGGATTGGCGAGTACACTGACCCCCGAGAAAGCCGTCCGTGCAAGCTCATCAACGGCGACAAGCAGTTGATGACCGGCGCCGAGCAGAAGCTCTTCGCCAAGTCGCCCTACGAACGGGGGATGATGGAGTATCAATACGAAGGGCAGCTGCGCCAGGTGCGCGCCGGCGCGGATCCCAAGGACCCGCGGGGAGCGTACCGTGAGGGGCAAGGTGTACTCAAGTACGCGGGGGGAGAACTCTACGAAGGGACGTGGCGCTTGAACAAGCGTCAAGGCCAGGGATATTTGAGCACGCCTAAGGGGTACCGCTATCAGGGAGAGTGGCTCGAAGACGAACCCAGCGGCAAAGGGTACGAGGCGTTCACATGCAAGTGCGCCATCGACGCCCAGTTCGAACACGGCGCCCCAGACGGCGTCGGCGTGCTGCTCTACGCCCCGCAGCACAATCAGTACCGCTATGAGGGTGAGTTCCACATGGGCCGTCGGCACGGCAAGGGCACCATCTTCTACACGAATGGTGACACGTTTCAAGGTGTGTGGGATTGCGGGAAGCGCCACGGCCGTGGCATCACGACGCGCACGGTGACGCCCGTGAAGACGATTCAGTACGAGACCGAGTGGGACCAGGACGTGCTGATATCTGGCCCGAGCCTCATCGACAAGTTCAAGCGGACCAAGAAGCCGGCGGGCGCAATCCCCTTCACGACGCAAAGCTTGTTGCCCGCGGACCTCACGAAATGGAAGGTGAAGGAAGACGTGACCGAGCTGCCCATGGAGCACTTCCTCCGGATCAAACTGGGGTTCGAAAAGCTCGACGTCAACGGCAGTGGCTCGTTGTCGACCGCCGAGCTGACCGAAATTTGGGGCAATGGCAGCCAAGACATGCTGTCCAAATTGGATGCCGATGGCAATGGCACCGTCGAGCTCGACGAAATCTTTGCGGCGTGGTACCCCAACGTCGCGCCCCACAACGTGCAGCGTTTCATGCAGTTGGACATTTCCCCTAAGGTGCTGCTCCGACTGCGCGGCTACCTCGCCGGCGTTCGCGATGATCTGGACATGGGCTATTTGCAGGTCGTTCAGATCAAAAACATCGAAACCGAGGAGGACAGGCCTCTCCTCATCAAGCACTTGGAACAATCGGGCTACAAGGTTGGCGGCGAAAAGTTCACCCTTGCGATGTATGAGTCTGCCAAGGTGCTCTGTGACCCCCCGCACTTCCTCGAGGTGCTCGAAACGTGGTATCCGAATATCAATCGCGCCACCCTGCAGCGATACTTGCAGCAGGACGTGGACGCGGATGATCTCGAACAGATCAAGGAGACATTTTATAAGCTGTCGAAGGGCGAGATCGAACTAAACATCGAGCAGTTCGAAGCGGCACAGGACCTCTTCCGGCAGGAAGGCACGACCTACACGGAGTCATCGAATGCCATCGAGGCGTGCATGGTGCCTGGATTTTTCAAAGGCCAGCCTTTCTGGCAACTCGGATCGCTGCGCCTGTCGGTCAAATTGCTGCAAGACATCGACAAGTTCGACCGTAAAATCGGCGGCGGCGTGTCGCTGCAGCAGCTGCTGCGCTTTTCGTTCCCCAACATCAAGTGCAAGCGGACCCAGGAGCTGATCACAGGCCGCCGCCGGCCTGGGCAGTGCTCTTGTACAATTTGCTCTGTTACTTAGAGACTTCTCCCCCCCTCCCTTCCTTTGTTCGTGCATTGTTGTGCACCAACCTTCCGGCGGTCACCCGTGAAGGGTGGAGACCGTCGTCGTCCGTCAGTACTCCGTCACATTCCCCCCAAGGCTCTTTGCTCCTGCAGGTGGCTGACAATAGGGACATTTAGTATTCCGAACGTTGACATCCTCGATTACATTGTTGCGCGTCATCGTTGTGTCCTGCTCAGAAAACTAAAAAAAA